>WNFL01193657.1_pt3 | contig 36818 bp, 37 predicted proteins | sample 5400361 | NCBI WGS metagenome assembly WNFL01 (sample SAMN13153351, study PRJNA577476) | soil metagenome | isolation source: 40 cm soil on Douglas fir-dominated hillslope | place: USA:California | collected 2013-09-17
GTGGGCCGCGGCAATTCGTCGACCGACCGCTCGAGGGCGGCCCGGAGCGCCGCTCCGGTCACCTCGAGCAGCGTCACCGTGTTGCTGAAGGGCAGCAGCCCGCGGATATCGCGCTTCGTGACGGGCCCGGCCGGGATCACCCGGTTGCCGCGGATCGCGCCGCTATTGAGCAGCCCCACCTGCGCCCCCACGCGATCGCGTAGCAGGGCGGCGAAGAATCGACCGAGCGGCGTCTCCTCGCGGCGGGTCAGGCTCTCGCTCGCGTCGAGGGCCACCGGGGTGCGTCCCACCTCCGCGTCGAGCTCGCGCGCCAGCAGCGCGGCCTGCTGGCGCACGAGCGCGACGACATCGGGGGCCTCGGGCAGGCGCTCGTCCACCGGGATCAGGCGCTGGCGACGGGCGATCACCGCGCTGCAGCGGACCTCGTACTCGACCTGGCCCACGTTGAGCGCGTCCGAACCGGCCTTGACGATCACGGTCCGGCCGTCCTCGTGGAGCATGGGATCGTGGTCGTGCCCACCCAGGATCGCGTCGAGGGCGAGGGCGGCCGCGAGCTCCCGATCCTCGCGGAGCGGCAGATGCGTCACCGCCACCTTGAGGGTCAGCGGCCCCAGCGCGGCCAGGGCGGCGCGGCCCGCCGCGAGCGGATCGTCGAAGCGCAGGCCGGGGCCGGGATTCGACGTCCGCACCGCCTCCGGGGTGGTGAGTCCGACGACGCCGACACGCACCCCGTCGAAGTCCCACGCGCGCCCGGCCCGCGCGCCGCCGAAGGGCAGGCCGCTCGCGCGATCGAGCACGTTGGCGGACAGCCACGGGAATCGCGACTCGCGCATCCGCTCGGCCAGCACCGCGGCCCCGAAATCGAACTCGTGGTTGCCGAAGGTGGCGAGGTCGAGCCCCACCGCATTCCAGCCCTCGATCATCTGGGCCCCCTGGCGCAGGGTCGAGAGCAGCGACGGCGAGAGCGTGTCACCGGCCAGCGCGAAGAGCGTGTGCGGGGTCTGGGCGCGCAGCTCGCGCGCCAGCGTCGCCACGCGGGCGAGCCCGCCGCGGCCGGCCACCGGCTCGAGCACGTAGACGTCGTTGACGAGCAGGAGCTGGATGCGCACCGGGGGGCGATCCGCGCAGCGCGTCTCCGCGCAGCCCGCGCAGACGATCAGCCCCAGGAGGGCCAGCGAGAGGAGGCGGGCGGGCGAGTTCAGGGAGCTAGCGGAGGAACTGGTTCACGAGGCCGCTGACGATCTGGTACTTGAACTGGCCGTTGATCGCGAGGGTCTGCTTGGCGATCTCGTCGGGCACCGGCGGGAACGGCTGCGCCAGCTTCACCGCGGTGAGCGCGGCATCGTCGAGGATCGCCGCGCCCGAGGAATGGCGGAGCTCGATGTACGAGACCCGGCCGTCCTTGGCGATGTGGAATTCGATCAGGAGCTCACCCTCGATGCCCCGATCGCCGGCCTGCCGCGGATAGATCCAGTTGGCCTTGATCCGCTCCCGGATCTTGTTGAAGTAGTCCTGGTACTTCGGCTCCGGAGTGTCGAGCGGAATCGGCTCGCCCTCCACGCCGCCGCGGCCGCCTCCCGTGAGCCCCCCGCCCCCGCCGGGTTGCCGACGCATGGCGTCGAGCGGGCGCGCCACCGCGACCTGGGGCGCCGCGGGCGGGGGGGCCGCGGCCTGCTGGCTCGGGGCCGGCTGCGACTCGGGCGTGGCCGGCCGCGGCTCCGTCGTCCTGACCATGGGATCGGGCCCCGGCTCCGCCTTGGCGACGGCCTGTGGCGGCGCGGGGGCCGGCGGGGTCGGGCGCGGCGCGGGGGCGCGGGGCGCCTCGACCGCCCGGGCCGGCGCGGGGGGCTTCGGCGCGGGGCCCGGTGGGCGCTCGCGAACTTCGGGCGGGGTCACCGCACGCGACGGATTGCCGAGCGGGGCCTTGTCCTCGGGCCGTTCGGGGGCGATGTCCACGAGCAGCGGCTCCCCGCGCTTGGTGAACTGGGCCGGCTGCAGGAAACCGGGGATCACCACGAAGGGCAGGATCAGGAACAGGTGGAAGAGCACCGACGTCACGATGGCGAGGGCCAGCGTGCGTTGAGCCCGGTCCTTGGGGAGCCGAATCCTCCACTTCACGCGGTCAATTATGGCACGCCCGGCCCGAGTCCGCGGACCGGGGCGGAAGGGGCCGCTCGGCCTTATCCGACGCGATTTTCATGACGAATTCTGTCCGCCTGGTGACACTCGGCGGCGGCAACGACCCGCCCCCGCCCGACCATGCCCACATTAAACGCAAGAATTTCACGCCCTTGCAACATTTACAACTTGGCACGACCCTGGTAAGCAAGAGGACCCCCAAAGCCATGAGACTCCTGACCAAACTGCCCGTCGCGGTCGTGGCCCTCCTGCTCACGGTCGCCACCTCCGCCTCCGCCCAGCAGCCGCTCGTGTTCGGGGTGCTGAACCAGCAGAGCCCGGCGCTGACCGCGGAGCGCTGGAACCCGATCCTGCACTACGCAACGACGGTCAGCGGCGTGCCGCTCCAGCTCAGGATGGGCCGCACCGTCCAGGACACCAACGCGATGATGGCGCGCGGGGAGTTTGACTTCGTGTTCACCAATCACAACTTCCAGTCGGAGTTCGACACCATCGGCTTCAAGGTGATCGCCCGCTGGGCGGGAGAGCCGATCCGCGCGGTCATCGCGGTCCCGGCGGACAGCCCGATCCAGCACCTCCGCGAGTTGGACGGCAAGCGGGTCTCGTTCCCCTCCACCGACGCCTTCGTCGGTTACGCGGTCCCGCTGGTCGCGCTGAAGCGGGCGGGGGTGAACGTCGAGCAGATGTTCGGGGGAAACCAGGAAGGCACGCTCGCGCAGGTGAAGGCGAAGCGCGTGGAGGCGGGCGCGGTCAACTCCCGCTTCCTCAGCCAGTACGCGGAGCGCGAGCACGTCCAGTTCCGCGAGATCTACGTGTCCGAAGGCTTTCCCGACCTGGCGGTGATCGTGCACCCCCGCGTGCCCGCGGCCACGGTCGAGCGCGTGCGCCGCGCTCTGCTCGGGATGAGCGCCGACCCCAATGCGGCGTCCATCCTGGCCGCGACCAAGTCCAAGGGCTTCGAGCCGGCGGGCGAGCGCGACTACGACGGCGTCCGCCGCGTATATCGACTCATCGGCCAGTGAAGTCCAGCCTCCGCACCCTCCTGCTCGGCATCTCGAGCGTGGCGATCGTCGTCGTCACGCTGAGCGGCCTTGCGGTCAACCTGCGCGACCGGAGCAACGTGGCCCAGGTGCGGCTGAGCGAGCAGACGGAGCGCCTCGCCACCGCGGCGGGCCCGCTGCTGCTCGACTCGCTGGTGGTCGGTGATCTCGCGCGCGCGGAGCAGACGCTGCGGAACCTGAACGCGGACTCGGTCTGGAGCCTCGTGACCCTCTACGAGGCCGACGGGACCCGGCCCATCTTCGACGCCTCCCCGGACAATCTCCGCCGCTCCGGGGCGCCCCGCTGGGTCAAGCACCTGGTGCCGGTGACGCTCCAGGAGCACCGTGTGGCGATCGCGGCGCCCCCGGTGGTCTACGGCATCCTCGCGGTCACGCCGTCCGTGCAGAGTCTGGAAAGCGAGCTCTGGGCCGAGATCCAGACCATGATCGCGGTGACCGGCGTGCTGCTGGTGACCCTGCTCGGCCTGACCCACGTGATCCTGCTCGTCGGCCTGCGCCCGGTACGCGCGCTCGCCGAGAGCGCGGCGCGGCTCGGGAGCGGCGATCTCACGACCCGGATGCCGGAGACCCGGCTGAGCGAGATGGCCCCCACCGTGCGGGCGTTCAACTCGATGGCGGCCAGCCTCGAGCAGGCCCTCCACGATGCCCGCACCCGCGAGGCCCGGCTGGAGAGCCTCGTCGAGATCAGCGGCGACCTCTCCCGCATGCAGGAGCTCGACTCCCTGCTCGGGCGGATCGCCGACGCGTGCGGGCACCTCGTCAACACCGACTGGGTGGGCTTCCGCCTGGTGGACGGCGACGAGCTGGTGGTCGCGGGCACCCTCGACGACGGCACGCGCATGCCGGTGAGGCCGCGCATCAAGATCGGCCAGAGCCTGGCCGGCCGGGTCGCGAGCACCGGCCGGGCCCTGCTGCTCCGGGACCCCGCCAATCATCCCGACCTGGACCCCGAGCACGCGGCCTCGATACGGCGCCTGGGCTATCGCGGGCTCCTCACGGTGCCGGCCAAGATCGGAGACCGCGTGGTCGGTGTGCTGAGCTTCCTCACCACGCGCGAGCAGGGCTTCTCGGCGGAGGACATGGCCATCGCCACCGCCTTCGCGTCCCACGCCGCGATCGCGCTCGAGAACAGCCGCCTGCTGCTCGAATCCCGGCGCGCCTACGACGAGCTGGCCGAGACCCAGGGCCAGCTCGAGCAGGCCCAGAAGATGGACGCGATCGGGCGGCTCGCGGGCGGCGTCGCGCACGACTTCAACAACCTGCTCACCGTCATCCTCGGGCGCACCGACATCCTCCTGCACCCGCTGAAGCCCGAGGACCCGATGCGCCGCGGCATCGAGCTGATCCAGCGCACCGCCGTCCGCGCGGCCGACCTGACGCGCCAGCTCCTCGCCTTCAGCCGCAAGCAGGTGCTCGAGCCCGTCGTACTCGACCTGGGCGCGGTGGCCACCGACATGAAGGACATGCTCGGGCGGCTGATCGGCGAGGACATCGCGCTCCTCACCACGCCGACCCCCGGGCTCGGCCGCGTGAAGGCCGACCGCGGCCAGATCGAGCAGGTGGTCATGAACCTGGCGGTCAACGCGCGCGACGCCATGCCCCAGGGTGGCCGCCTCATCCTCGAGACCGCGAACGTGGACCTGGACGACGAGTACGTGCGGCGGCACGTGGGAGCGCGGCCGGGACTCCACGTCATGCTCGCGGTCTCCGATACCGGCACCGGCATCCCGCGTGAAATCCAGGCGCAGATCTTCGAGCCGTTCTTCACCACCAAGGAGCAGGGGAAGGGCACCGGGCTCGGCCTGGCCACCGTGTACGGCATCGTCAAGCAGAGCGGCGGCTACATCGAGGTGGACAGCGAGCCGGGTCAGGGCACCGTCTTCCGCATCTACCTGCCGCGCCTCGACGCGGCCGCGGTGACGGTGGATCGGAGCGTGCGGCCCGCCGCGGCGGCGGGTGGCACCGAGACCATCCTGCTCGTGGAGGACGAGGAGGGCGTGCGCGAGCTCGCGCGCGACATCCTCCGGGCCAGCGGCTACACCGTGCTCGAGGCGCGCAACGGCGCCGAGGCCCTCCTGCTCTGCGAGCGACACCAGGGTCCGCTCGACATGCTGCTCACCGACGTGGTCATGCCGCGCATGAGCGGCCGCGAGCTGGCCGAGCGCCTGACCCCGCTGCGGCCCGAGCTCAGCGTGCTGTTCATGTCGGGCTACACCGACGACGCGGTCATCCGCCACGGCGTGCTGGCCGCCGGCACCGCGTTCCTGCAGAAGCCGTTCACGCCCGCCGCCCTGGTGCTGCGCGTCCGCGAGACGCTCGATCTCACCGCCGCGGCGAACGCGGCCGCCTGATCGCAGTCTAGAGAGCTCGTCCCACCGCCTCCGCCACCGGCCGGAGCTCGCGCATCAGCTGGGCGAACTTCGACGGCTTGAGCGACTGCGGCCCGTCCGACAGCGCCTCCTCCGGGCGCGGGTGCACCTCGATGATCAGCCCGTCCGCTCCGCACGCCACCGACGCCTTGGCCATCGGAGCCACCAGGTCCCAGTGTCCGGTGCCGTGCGAGGGATCCACGACCACCGGCAGGTGGGAGAGCTTCTTCAGCACCGGCACCGCGTTCAGGTCCAGGGTGAAGCGGGTGGACGTCTCGAAGGTGCGGATCCCGCGCTCGCACAGGATGACGTTGGGATTGCCCGCGGCGAGGATGTACTCGGCGGAGAGCAGGAACTCCTGGATGGTGGTCGCCATGCCCCGCTTGAGCAGCACCGGCTTGCCGATCTCCCCCACCCGCCGCAGCAGGGAGAAGTTCTGGATGTTCCGCGCTCCGATCTGCAGGATGTCGGTGTACTCCGCCACCACCTCCACGCTCTCGGTCTCGAGCACCTCGGTGACCACCGGCAGCCCGGTGCGCTTGCGCGCCTCCGCGAGGTAGCGGAGCCCCTGCTCCTTGAGTCCCTGGAAGGCGTAGGGCGAGGTCCGCGGCTTGTACGCCCCGCCCCGCAGAACCTTGGCGCCCGATTCCTTGACCGCGTCCGCCACCTCGAGCACCTGCGCCTCGGATTCGACCGAGCACGGCCCCGCCATCACCACCACGTCACGGCCGCCCACCGTGACCCCGTTGATACGCACCTCGCTCGACTCGCGGCGCACCTCGCGGCTGGCCAGCTTGAACGGCTGCTGCACGGGCATGACCGACTCGACCGTCTCCAGCGCCTCGAGCAGGCGCAGGTCGGGCCGGCCGCGCTCCTCGCCAACCGCGGCCACGATGGTCTTGAACTCCCCGCGGATCACATGGGGGCCGTAGCCCATCTCGGTGATGCGCCGGCACACGTCGTTCACGTCGGCGTCGCTGATACCGGACTTCAGCACGATGATCATGTCGCTCTCCCCCTGTTCTCGGTTTACTTCTTCAAGCTTTTCATCTGCGGGGGCCCAGAGATGGCCCCCGCACTCCCCCCGTCGGCTTATGACCGTTTACTTCTTCAAGCTCTCCATCTGCGGGGGCCCAGAGATGGCCCCCGCACTCCCCCAGTCGGCGGACATCCGTTCCGGAGCAAACAAAAACGCCGCGGGCGACTGGCCCGCGGCGTTTATTTTCTCTGGCGCCACGGGCTGGTTCGTCCGCCCGTGGCTCCCTTTCGATCAGCTCATGGGAGCCAGTAGGCGGACGGTGGGAAAGTAAAAATACGCCCGCCACGCGTGGTGGTGGCGCGTCGTCGTCCCGGCTCCCGTCGTGCGCACTGGCCCGAAGTCCTCCAAAGTGGGGTGAGTCTACGAGTCCCGCTTCTCCCTGTCAAGCGTCGTGTCGGTCCCCTCCCCACCCGTCGCGCTGCGCCCGTGGAACCACACCATGATCCGGTGACGGTAGTAGTACAGCGGCAGGGCCGCCGCCACCGCGACCGCGGTGACCAGGATGGCCTGCATGTAGTCCCCCGCCGCGGTGTGCGCCCCCTGGGCCGAGAGCACCCAGGTGCCCGGAATGCGCCCGAGCCCCGACACCAGCGCGAACACCCAGAGCGGCATCGGGCTGATCCCGAACAGATAGCAGACGATGTCCTTCGGCAATCCGGGGATGAGGTAGACGATGAAGCAGAGCACCGCGCCCTCGGCCTCGACGATGAAGCCGAGCCGGTTCCACGTCTCGGCGCTCACCAGGTTCTTGACGTAGTGGGCGCCGAGCCAGCGGCCGATGCCGAAGGCGGCGACCGAGCCCAGGGTGAGGCCGATCGTGGAGTAGAGGAGCCCCAGCCACTGCCCGAAGAGATAGCCGCCCAGGATGCCGGTCGCCTCGCCGGGAATCGGCGACACGATCACCTGCAGGGCCTGGAGCGCGATGAAGATGACCGGGGCGAGGACGCCCCACTCCCGCAGCATCCGCTTCAGGTAGATCTTGTCCACGTACAGCCGGACCAGGACCTGGTAGATGGGGGCGTTCGTCCACACGAGCCAGGTGCAGCCGCCGATGAGGATCCCCGCGATCACGATGACGAGGCTCCAGCGCGCGCGCCGGCTCATCCCCGCGCCCGCGCCGGCATCGTGTCCAGCGACCTCGTCATCGACACCCCGGTCGGCACGCCCCCGACCCCTCGGTCAGGTGGCCGCGGGCACGCCCGACGACCCGGGCCGGCCGAAGCGGCCGTAGCGCGGCCACCAGCGAGGGAGGAAGGGCTGCATCGCCGCGAGCTGGGTGAGCACCGCGAACCAGCGCGTCGGCGTGTGGGCGGCCATCCACTGGGCGAGCTGGAGCACGTGGTAGGGACGGCGATAGCGCGCGACGAGCCGCTGGTAGGCCTCGAGGCCGGCCTCGAGCGACACCGCCCCGTCGAGCACGCGCTGGACGATGCGCCCGCACTCCCCGCCGAAGTAGAGCGCGGGGCGGATGCCTTCCGCGGTGAGGGGCAGGCACTGCCCGGCGGCGTCGCCGACCGCGAACACGCGCCCCACCGTGGAGCGGAGGGGCCGGTTCGGGAAATAGGTGCCGTGGTAGGAGCCGGCCGCGGTGCCGTGATCGCGCAGGAGCCGGTCGAGCGCGGGCTTGAGCTTGGATCGGCCCGCGTAGGATCCGAGGCCCACCAGGCTGCCGTGGCCGACCGGGAAGATCCAGCCCAGACCCTGCGGGATCAGGCGGCGATCCAGCAGGAAGGTCAGGCCCTCGTCCTTGAGCTCGGTATGCGTCTCGAGTCCGAAGGAGTGATACCGCCGCGCGGGCTCGGCGTCCTCGCCGCCGACCAGCGCGCGCCGCCAGCCCGAGCAGTCCACGATCACCGGCGCGGTGAACCGTCCCGCCCCGGTGATGACCGTCCCATCCTCGATGCCGGTCACCGAGGTGCGCAGGAAACGCACCCGGCACTGGGCGAGCAGCCCCTCGCAGAAGGCCCGGTAGTCGAAGGTGCAGAACGGGACCGCGGAGAGATCGTAGCGAACCGTGCGGGTGGGCGTGCGGATCTCGAGCCGGTCGTGGACCTGCAGGACGCTGGCGGAGACGCCGAGGGCCTCGGGAACCCAGAGCGGGGTGCCGCACGCGGACGTCTGCACGCTGCCGACCTCGTTGCGATCGAGGAGCAGGATCTCTCCCTGGAGCTGGCGGGCGACGGCGAGGCCGCCGAAGCTGGCCCCGACCACGATGGCATCGTAATCTCGGGCGGGCATTCTCGCTCACAGCATACCCTAGAACCCCGTCGAAAAAGGGCGCTCACGCCTCCGGGGCGCCCGCGCGGCGCCGCCGGGCCGCCGCCTCCCGGAGGGTCCCCAGCACCCCGCGGGGGAAGAAGAACACGACCAGAATGAAGAGGATGCCGAAGTAGAGCAGCCAGCGCTCGGAGAGCCGCTGCAGGATCTCGGAGCCGGTGAACACGGTCGCGCCCAGCCCGCGGAGATTGGGCAGCAGGGTGCGCGCGGTGAGGAGGACCGCGGCGCCCACGATGCCGCCGTACAGCGTGCCGATGCCGCCGATGATCACCATCAGCAGCACGTCGAGCATGATCGGGATGCCGAGCGTGGACTCCGGGTTCACGTAGCGCACCCAGAGCGTGTAGCAGCCGCCGAGCACGGTGGAGACCACGCTGCCGAAGGACGACGCGGCCAGCTGGAAGACGAAGGTGCGGTAGCCGAGCGCTTCCGCCCGCAGCTCGTTGTCGCGGATGGCCTGCAGCGTCCGCCCGAGCGGGGAGTGCACGAAGCGGCGCATCAGGAGGAAACAGCCCAGGCAGACCGCGAGCACCGTGTAGTAGGTGACGAGCCGGCCGCTCAGCCCGAACGGCCCGGACGCCCCCGCCGCGAAGACCCCGGGCAGCTTCGGGGAGAGGCCGTCCTCGCCGCCGGTGAGCGCGCTCCACTGCACGGCCAGGATCAGCGCGAACTCCGCGAAGGCCAGCGTGATCATGGCGAAGAACAGGGCCTTGACCCGCAGCGAGAAGGCGCCGATCACGATGGACACGAAGGCGGAGATCGCGATCCCGGCCAGGAAGCCCAGCAGCACGTGGCCGTAGGTGGGCGCGCCCAGCTTGCCCACCGCCAGCGCCACCGCGTAGGCGCCGAACCCGAAGAACATCGCGTGACCGAAGGACACGATGCCGGTGTAGCCGATCACCACGTCGAAGCTCGCGGCCAGGGTGGCGAAGAGCGCGATCTTGAGCGCGAGGTCGAGGGTCTGGAACGAGGGCGCGGTCAGGGGCAGGAGCGCCCACGCGAGGAGCAGGACCAGCCGCAGGCCCACGGTCGGCTCGCGCCAGCGCTCGCGGCGCGCCGCTTCCCGCGCGGCCTGCACCGGGGAGAGCCCCGCCGGCGCGCTCACTTGCCGGTCCCGTAGAGCCCGGTGGGGCGCACGAGCAGCACCAGCACCATGATCGCCATGGTCACCCCGATGGCCGCCTTGGGAACGAGGTACGCCACGTAGTTGTAGGATAGGCCGACGAGCAGCGCGCCGACCAGCGAGCCGGTGACGCTCCCGAGCCCTCCGATGATCACCACGATGAAGGCGAAGATGAGCTGCTCGCCGCCCATCGAGGGGCGTACCGACTGGCTGAACATCCCCCACATGAGTCCGCCGACCCCGGCCAGACCGGAGCCGGCCGCGAACACCGCGGTGAAGTAGCGGCGGATGTCGTGCCCCATCACCTGCACCATCTCGTTGTTCTCGACCCCCGCCCGCACGATCAGGCCGACCCGGGTGCGGTGGAGCAGCCACCACATCCCCGCGTAGACCGCGACGCCCAGCCCGATGGCGATGACCGGGAAGCGCAGGATCACCACGTCGGCCACGTCCCAGGAGCCCTTGAAGGTGACCGGCACCGGCATGACCTGATCGTTCGGCCCCCACGCGATGCGGATCAGCTCCTCGAGCACGATGGTGGCCCCGAGCGTGATCAGGATCTGGAACAGGTGCTGGCCGTACACCGGCCGCACGATCACCCGCTCGAGCGCGATGCCCAGCGCGCACGACACCACCACCGCGCCGGCCACCGCGAGCAGGAGCAGCCCCGCGTTCGCGAGCACCGACCCGGACGAGGCCCAGCCCCAGTACCCGTTGACGAGGACGGCCACGCTGAAGCCCGCGTAGGCGCCCCAGGAGAAGAGCGCGCCGTGCGCGAAGTTGAGCACGTCCATGAGCCCGAAGATCAGGGTGAGACCCGCCGCGACCAGGAAGATCAGCATCCCCATCGCGAGGCCGGCCACCGTGAGGGTGAGCCAGGTGCGGGGCTCGATCGCGGCGAGCGGCAGGAGCAGCAGGGCGAGCCCGAGCAGCGGCGCGACCGCGCGCCTCATATGCCGAGGTACCGCTGCTTGAGGTCCGGGTCGGCGGCGAGCGCCGCCATCGGCCCCGCGTGCACGGTGCGGCCGTCGTCCATCACGTAGCAGTCGTCGCCCAGGCGGCGCGCCATCGCGAAGTTCTGCTCCACGAGGACCACGGTGGCGTGCTCCTTCATCGCGGCGAGCGCGCCGATGAGGTGCTCGATCACGATGGGGGCGAGGCCCTTCGACGGCTCGTCGATCAGCAGGAGGCGCGTCGGGTTCACGAACGCGCGCGCGATCGCGAGCATCTGCTTCTGGCCGCCCGAGAGGGTGCCCGCGCGCGCGTGGCGGAAGCGCTCGAGGTCGGGGAAGAGGGCGAGCGCGCGCCGCAGCCGGTCGCGGCTCTCCGCGGTCTCGGCCAGCATGGCCACCCGCAGGTTCTCGTCCACCGTGAGGGTGGCGAAGATGCCCTGCCCCTCCGGCACGTAGCCGATGCCGAGGCGCGCGATGGCGTGCGGGGCGAGGGCGTGGATCGGACGGCCGGCGAAGCGGACCGCCCCGCGGCGCGGCCGCAGCACGCCCATGACCGTGCGCATCGTGGTGGTCTTGCCCGCCCCGTTGCGTCCGAGGAGCACGGTGACCGCGTCGGGGCGCACCCGCAGGGAGACGCCCTGCAGGATGTGGTGCTGTCCGATGTCGGTGTGCACGTCCTCCAGCTCGAGCAGCTCAGGCATGCGCGCTCCCGAAGTAGGCGGCCTGCACCGCCGCGCTCGCGCTCACCTCGGCGGGCGGCCCGTCCGCGATGAGGCGCCCATCCTGCAGCACCGCGATCGAGTCGGAGAGCGCCATCACCATGTCGATCTTGTGCTCGACGAGCAGGATGGTCCGGTCCCGCCGGGCCCGGATGGCGTCGATGAGCCCGATGATGGCGGGTACCTCCTCGAGCGACATCCCCGCGGTGGGCTCGTCCAGCAGGAGCACCTCGGGCTCGAGGGCGAGCAGGATGCCCAGCTCGAGCTTCCGCTTCTCGCCGTGGGCGAGCGCGCCGGCCGGGGCCGCCCACTTCGTCTCCAGCAGCACGGTCTCGAGCCGCCGGTACGCCGCGTCCTCCAGGTCCGGGAAGCTCCGGTAGTCGCGCCAGGCGGTGAAGCCGAGCCCGCGATGGGCCTGCACCGCGAGTCGCACGTTCTCGAGCACGGTCAGGGTGGGGAAGATGTTGGTGAGCTGGAAGGAGCGCCCGATGCCGAGCCGGGTTCGCGCCGCCGCCCCCCGACTCGTGATGTCGCGGCCCTTGAACCGGATCCGCCCCTCGCTCGGCCGGTACTGCCCGCTCAGCAGGTTGAAGAAGGTGGTCTTGCCCGCCCCGTTGGGGCCGATGATGGACTTGAGCGTGTGAGGCGCCACGTCGAGGGTGACGTGGTCCACCGCGACGTGGCCTCCGAAGCGGATGGTGAGGTCGCGGGTGGAGAGGACCGGGGCCGACGCCGTGCTAGGTCCCCTTCAGGAAGGTTCGCAGGGCGTTCTTCACCTTCGGGTGCTGCCCCAGCAGCACGGTGTAGTGATTGGTCCCGGGCACCACCACCAGCTTGGCGCGCGGGATCGCGGCGGCCATCGCCTCCGCCTCGTCCTGCGTCATCAGGCAGTCGGTGGGGGTGAGCAGCCCGTCGGGGGCGCGGAAGATCAGGGTGGGCGCCTTGATCTGGTGGTGATACACCCACAGCCGCTCGCGCTCGAGGTTGCCGATCTCCTCCTCGATGGCGTGGCGCGCCGCCTTGGAGCGCACGGTGCCCGCGGGCAATTCCTCGACGTCGTAGCGGAAGTAGCGCTCGAGGTAGTCGTTCCAGCGCCCCTCGAACATCGGCAGCATGCGCACGAAGCCCAGGAACATCTCGAGCGAGGGGAACTCGACCCCGAGGCGGTTGATGGCCGGCCGGAGCGACTCGAGCACCTCGTGCCGCACGTCGATGCCCCCGTCGACCACCACGAGCCTGGCCACCCGCTCGGGATGGGTGGCCGCGAAGCGGACCGCGATGTGGGCGCCCAGGGAGTGGCCGACCAGCACCGCCTTCTTGAGGCCGAAGTGATCGAGGAGCCCGAGCAGGTCCTCGCCGTGGTGCGCGAGGCTGTAGCCCGTCTCGGGCTTGTCGCTCTCGCCCCGCCCCCGGAGATCGTAGGCGATCAGGCGGTGGGCGGGCGCGAGCACGTCGGCCACGCTCGCCCAGCAGGTGTGGTTCGCGGTCAGCCCGTGGACGCAGACCACCGCCGGGCCCCTGCCGGGCCCCGGCCACTCCGCGACCGCGAGCGAGACGTCGTTCTTGAGCGCGACGCGGGTGACGGTCGTCATCGCTTGTTCATGATCGGGGGCGCGGTCTCCTGCAGGCTCAGCTCGCGCACCAGCGTCGGCACCAGCCACGCCACCTCCGGCTTCGCCACCATCTTGAACGAGTACATGCTCTGGAGGGCCTGGTGGTCTTCCTTGCGGAAGATCATCTTGCCCTTGGGCGTCTGGAACTCGAGGCCCTCCATCGCGGCGATGAGCTTCTCGGTGTCGGTCCCGCCCGCCTTCTGGATCCCCGCCACCACCGCCATCGCGGCCGCGAACCCGCCGCAGGTGAAGAAGTCGGGCGGCTCGTTGAAGCGCTTCATGTGCTCCCGGACCAGCCAGTCGTTCACCGGGTTCTTGGGGATCTCGTAGTAGTAGTAGGCGCCGCCCACCATGCCCTCGAGCTTGCCCTCCTTCATCGCCTTGAGGGCGTCGAGGACATTGCTGCCGCTGGTCAGCGTGATGCCGTATTTGTCGAGGCGATTGTCCACGAGCTGCCCGAACGGTCCGCCCTTGCCCGCCCAGATCACGAAGACGTACTTGGGGCCGCTCTTGTCCTTGAGCGCCCCGATGATCTTCTGGATCGGCGCGGTGAAGTCGGTGGCGGTGGTGGGCGTGTACTCCTCGTGGACGACCTTGGCTCCCGCCTTCTCGACCGCCGCCTTGTAGGCCGAGACCCCGTCGCGGCCGAACGCGTAGTCCTGGGCGATGGTGGCGATCGATACCCCCGGCCTGGCGACCGCGAGGGCATTGGCGATGGCGTCCTGGCTCGAGTTGCGCCCGGTGCGGAAGACGTAGCGGTTCCAGTTCTCCCCCGTGATGCTGTCCGCCACCGCGGGCTCCACGATCAGGACCTTCTTGAACTCGGCGGCCACCGGCAGAACCGCGAGGGCCGCCGCGCTCGACGTGGTGCCCACCACCAGGTCCACCTTGTCGTCGGCGTAGAGCTTGGTGACCTTCTGCTTGGCCACGTCCGGCTTGAGCTGGTCGTCCTCTTCGAGGATCTCGATCTTGCGGCCGAGCAGCTCCTTCTTGCCGCCGGTGGCGTAGTCGAGCCCCAGCTCGAACCCCCGCTTCGCCTGCTTGGCGTAGACCTCGAGCGGCCCGGTGAAGCCCTGCACGAGTCCGATCTTGATCGGAGCCTGGGCGAGCGCCGCCGGCGGCGGGCCGATCGCGACGATGCTCAAGAAGAAGGCGACGATGAGACGGGTGGGCCACGTCTTCATGGATGATCTCCAGTTCTGGGTCGGCCGTGTGGTCGGCATGCGGCGTCGTTACGCTAGCAAGCGGCCGGATGGGGGTCAAGCATTCGAGCCTACTCCCCGAGGTACCACCGGCGGCGCGCCTGGGGCCCGTAGCTGAGACCGAAGCGCCGCATCGCCACGCCCGCCACCAGGTCGACCGCCTCCTCGGGAGAGTCCGTCACTTGCAGCCGCTGCTCGTCGCCCGGATCGATGGTGCCCTCCACCAGCAGCCGGTTGCGCACGAAGTCGGTGAGCGGGCGCCAGTACTCGCGCCCCATGAGCACGAGAGGGAACTCGCGGACCTTGCCGGTCTGCACGAGCGTGGCGATCTCGAACATCTCGTCGAGCGTGCCGAACCCGCCGGGCAGCGCGATGAAGGCGTAGGAGTACTTCACCAGCATGACCTTACGGACGTAGAAGTGGCGAAAGGTGACGAAGCGGTCCACGTAAGGATTCGGCCGCTGCTCGTGCGGCAGCTCGATGTTGCAGCCGATCGAGCGCCCGCCGACCTCCTTGGCCCCGCGGTTGGCCGCCTCCATGATGCCGGGCCCGCCGCCGGTCATGACCGCGAATCCGCGGCGCGCGAGCCGGGCTCCCACCTCGCGGCCCAGCTCGTAGTAGGGATGGTCGGCCTTGAAGCGGGCCGAGCCGAACACGGTCACACAGGGCCGGACGAAGTGCAGCGCCCGGAAGCCGCGCAGGAACTCGCAGAAGATCCGGACCGCCCGCACCAGCTCGAAGCTGCGGGGCTGGGGACCCTGGAGGAACTGGATCTCTTCCGGGGCGGCGGTCCCCTTGCCCCACTGCGATCGGTCCGAGGCCGGGGGGGCCCCCGAGACCGGCTGCTCCGGGCTCAGGCGCGCTACTCGGGGCCGTGAGCCGACTGCACGGCGACGACGGAGACGCTGTCGGGGGCGGCGTCGTCCTTCGGGCGATGGCTGCACGTGTAGCCGAGCGTCAGCGAGAACTGCCCCGCGCGCGACTCGTCGACTCCGTGAGATCCGGACGCGCGGGCCGCATCCTCCGACTCCGCGAGCGCGTTGAGCTGGGCCAGGAGCGGGGCGGGATCCATGCCGTTCTGGCGCGCGAAGTCGCCGACACTCAGGCCGGGGAAGCGCGCGTAGAGGTCGTTCCGCTGATCCACGTAGAGCCGGCGGCCCTGCGTGAACACCGGCGCGGTGGCGGGATGCTTCGCGAGCACGTCGTTGATCTTGGAGTCGGCGGTGATCGAGGGGGCGTCCACCGCGGTCACCGCCCCCGCACGGTCAGCACCGGACACGGCGCGTTGGCGATGAGGCGCGTCGCCACGCTGCCCAGGAAGAACTTGGCGAGCCCGGTGCGCCCGTGAGTGCCGATCACGAGCAGGTCCGCCTTCTTGGCCCGCGCCGCCCGCGCGACGCGCTCGTGCGGGACACCCTCCAGCAGGAGCCCGCTGGCGCGCGCGCCCGCCTTCCGGGCCCTCGCCACGATCGCGTTGAGACGTTTCTGCGCCTGGGCGCGCGTCGAGGTTTCGAGGTCCTCGTAGAGACTCGGCGAGATGTACCCCTCGCCGGGCAGCGCCAGCGAGGGCGGCGTCATCACGTTCGCGACGATGAGATGCGCCCGGTCCGCCTTGGCCATCACGATGGCGCGCTTCAGGGCCGCGGTCGACGCGGACGAAAAATCCGTGGCGTGCATGATCCGTCGAAAGCGTGGCATGGCCGTATCTTACAATGCGCCATGCTCAGCGTCGAGGCACTGCGCCGAATCCTCCACCTGGTCCCGCATCCCGTCGAGGGCGGCTACTTCGCCGAGACCTACCGCTGCCCCGACCTCATTCCCGCGGCCGCCCTGCCCGCCCACTACGGCACACCCCGCGCCGCCAGCACCGCGATCTACTACCTGCTGACCCCCGACACCTTCTCCGCCATGCACCGCCTCGCCTCCGACGAGATCTTCCACTTCTACCTGGGCGATCCGGTCGAGATGCTCCACCTCCACCCCGACGGCACCCACCAGGTCCTCGTGGTCGGCCCCGACCTCGAAGCCGGCCAGCGCCCCCAGGTGGTCGTCCCCCGCCACATCTGGCAAGGCGCCCGCCTCCTCCCCGGCGGCCGCCACCGCTACGCTCTCCTCGGCACCACCGTCGCCCCCGGCTTCGACTACACCGACTACGAAACCGCCCGCCGCGCCACCCTCCTGACCACCCACCCCACCGCAAAAGCCCTCATCCTCGCCCTGACCCGCTAGCACCCCCACCCGCACAGGAGTCCCGAAACTAGGAATCACCAAGAAACGCATTTAAGAAGAAGACGAAAGGAAGAAGGCGACTCAACCCGACCGTGGGATCGCCGCGCTGGCTACCGCCAAGCGATGTCGCCGGGCGGGCCGGGCCGGCGGCGGGCGAGGTGGGTCGGGTGCCCCGTTCCCCGCCAAGGGACGACCGGCGACGCCGCCCTCCCAGATTGGGAAACTAGAAGTGGAAGTGCGCCCCGAGCCCCAGGTAGTCGACGCGCTTCTTGTAGAACTGCCCGTCAGGCGAGTTCCCGTGGAAGTACTCGACGAGCAGCTGCAGGTTCCGCTCGAGCACCCGCACGTTCTCGAGCTGGATCCCCCCGCGCGCCGACAGATCGAGGTTCCATCGGTTCTCCTCGCGCGTCTGCAGGTCGACCGCGGCCACCGGCCGGATGTGGCCGGCCGCGACCGTCCACGGGCTGCGGAATTCCACGCCGCCCTGCGCGGCCCATGGCTTGAGGTTCGCGGGCTCCTGGTCGAACAGGTATCCGCCGCCGCCGTAGACCCGGAAACCCCACGGCAGGTCGTACGAGAGCTTGAGATCCAGGCTCTCGTACGTGAGGTTGATGCGCTCGAGGCGCGTGCGCAACAACAGCTCGTCTCCCAGGTGCGAGCTCTGGTGGAAGATGCGCCCCAGCGCGGAGAAGGCACCGAGGCGCCAGGTGCCGAACAGCGAGGCGAAGTAGTCGGCGTTGAGCAGGTCCTTCGACGGCGCATCCATCTGGAAGAGCGCGAACACCCCGGCCTGGATGCCCGCCTCCCACTGGCTGTTCGCGAAGGCGTCACCCCGGATGAGCGGGATCGTCTCGCCGAAGCTCACCGCGCCCACGTGCGCCAGATCCCGATTGTTCAGGTAGTAGCGGTACGCGGCCGAGAAGTGGGGCCAGCGCGGATCCGCCAGGAACGGCTGGAAGAGGTGCCCGGCGGGCAGGAACCCGGTGGGCAGGGCCGACACCGCGGCCGGCGCCACGTCGGGTGCGACCGCGGGCGCCCGGGAGGCCGCCTCCCGCACCTCGACACGGACCACGCCCGGCAGATTCGAGAGCGTCTTGACCAGGGCGGCGCGGTCGGCGCCCGCGAGCTGCGCGCCGTCGAGCGTGAGCACCCCGTTGTCCACCGTCACCACGCGGCGGGGCAGCTTGAACTCGCGCTCCAGCACCGCACCCGCATAGCCCGCCAGATACGGGTCGTCCGGCGCGGGCGCGGCGAGGGCGACCGTCGGCGCGCCCCACAGCATCATCGAGAGAGCCAGCGGGACCAGCCGACGCGTCGTCATGAATGCGCTATCCTCCCCCGGCGCCGTAGGCGCGCCAGGCAAACGATTCGATGGTGACCCGATAGCTCGCCGCCTTGGCGGGGGCCTTGATCTCGAAATAGGAGCGGTTGGACGGAGGTACGTCGCCGAGGACGTACCCGGTCGTCGAGCCCGCCACCTGGCCGGAGCCGTCGAGCGCCTCCACGAGGAGCCGCACGCTCACCGCGTAGCTGCCCGCCCGCTGGTTGTAGACGTAGCCGCTCACCACCGGGCGACCGCGGCGGTCCTCCGAGCCGGTCCACTCGACGCGCAGATCGCTCTCCACCGAGCGCGTCTGCACCTGCGCGCGCGCCGCCCCCGCGCCCAGGCACATCAGGAGCCCCGCCAGAATCGCCGTGCTCATGCCGCGCGCGAGTCGTCGCATCGTGGAGCCTCCCGACATTGTCACCCCGGGGGCAAGCGCGTCACGCGCGAATTCGCCCGCGCGCGGCATTTGCTATCATGCGGAAACTATGATGATGCGCGAGTCCGACCGCGCCCGCCGGGTGTTCCAGGCGCTGATCCTCGTCGTGGCTCTGGCGGTGGCCTTCCTGGGCGGTATGCTCGTGGAGCGGCTGCAGTCCCACTCCGAGCGCGACGCGATGCTGCGGCGCTACGATCAGGCGCTTCGCGAGCACCGGGCCCGCGTCATGGAGGCGGAGAAGCGGAGCGAAGAGTTGACCCGCAAGCCCTAGCCGGCCACCAGCCGAGCCGCGCCGATGCCCAGCAGGCAGGCCGCGAAGCACAGCACGGTCGTGAGCCCGACGTACAGCACGGCCGGGCCCCACGACCCGCTCGCCGCCAGCCGCAGCGATTCGTAGGCGAACGCCGAGTAGGTGGTGAAGCCGCCCAGGACCCCGACCGCCAGCACCACCCGCACGTTCTCGGGCACCACCGCCGCGCCGAAGGCCAGCTCCTGGACGAGGCCGATGAGGAGCGACCCGATCACGTTGACGAGCAGGGTGCCGTAGGGGAACTCGCCTCCGAGCCAGCGGATGGCGACACCACCCAGGAGGTAGCGGGCCCCCGTCCCCACCGCACCGCCCAGGCAGACGAGGGCGAAGTGCACGGCGCGATCAGTCGACGGGCGGCCGGCGGTCCGCCCAGGGTTGCGCGGCCTCGAAGGCGGCCGACGCGGCGAGGACGGTGTGATCGGCGTGGCGGCGCCCGACGATCTGCAGCCCCACCGGCAGCCCGGCGCTGGTGAAGCCGACGGGCACGGTGGCCGCGGGCTGGCCGGTGAGGTTGAACGGGAAGCAGAACGGCGTCCAGCCGAGCGGCGAGGACGGCTGGCCGTTGACCTCGTTGAGCCCGGGCTTGCCGACCTCGAACGCGGGCACCGCCACCGTCGGCGTGATCAGCAGGTCGAAGCGCGCCAGGAACCGTTGCACCTCGGTATAGAACTCGCCGCGGCGGCGCGTCGCGCGGAGATACTGCGCGGCGGTGACCTCGGAGCCGAAGCGCAGCAGGGCCCGGAGCGAGCGGTCCATCTGCTCACCGTCGGCCTCGAGGCGATCGCCCCACGCGCTCCACATCTCGGCGCCGACCGTGATGCGGAAGGTCTCCTCGGGATCCTCCCAGTAGGGCGAGACGACCTCGACGTGCCCGCCGAAGCTCTCGAAGCGCTCGGCCGCCGCCGCGCACAGATCGGCCACCTCCGGGTCCACGCGCGCGTAGCCGAGATCGGGCGACCAGGCGACGCTGAGCCCGGCGATGCCGCCCTCGCACGCCTCCCGGAAGGAGCGGCCGGCCGCGGGCAGCGAGTGGCGATCGCGATCGTCGGGCCCCGCGATCGCGTCCAGCATCAGGGCCGCGTCCCGCACGGTGCGGGTCATCGGGCCGGTGTGCGAGAGCGTTTCCCAGCCCGGGAAGCCCGGATTCTGCGGCACGCGGCCGAACGACGGCTTGAGCCCGTAGATGCCGCAGAACGACGCGGGGATCCGGATGGAGCCGCCGCCGTCGGTGCCCACCGCGAGCGGGCCGAGCCCGGCGGCGACCGCCGCCCCCGCGCCGCCGCTCGAGCCGCCGGGCGTGAGCGCGGGGTTCCACGGATTGCGCGTGATCCCGAAGAGCGGGCTCTCGGTCACCGCCTTGTGGCCGAACTCCGGCGTGGTGGTCTTGCCGATGATGATGGCGCCCACGCCCTTCAGCCGCTCCACGCTGACCGCGTCCTCCTCGGGCACGTGATCGGTGAAGAGCCGCGAGCCCCCGGTGGTGGGCACGCGTCGCGTGAAGAGCAGGTCCTTGATCGAGACCGGCACGCCGTGGAGCGGGCCGAGCTCCTCCCCGGTCATCACCGAGACCTCGGCGGCCACCGCCGCGTCGCGCGCCTCCTCGGCGGTCACCGCGCCGAAGCAGTTGAGGGTCGGGTTGAGCCGCTCGACCCGCGCCAGCACCGCCTCCACCACCTCGACCGGCGAGACCTTCTTCGAGCGAATGAGCGCGGCGAGCTCGGTGGCCGGGATCCAGACGAGATCGGGCGTGGCCATCAGGAGCCCGGATTCACGCGTGCGAGCGTGTAGTCCACGTGGGTCGCGCCCGAGCCTTCGATGACGGTGAGCCGGCAGAGGTCGTCGCCCTTGAAGAACTCGACCCAGACCCCGGGGAAGTTCTCCGCGTTGACGAAGCGCTCGCTCCGCGTCTCCTGCCAGCCCGAGTTGGCCAGGAGGCGCCGCGCGTTGGCCAGCGTCACCTCCACGTTGGTCTGCGTGAAGTAGATGAGGCGCGCCGCGGTCACCTTCTGGGTGCGGATGATGGCCCAGTCGTCGGAGTACGGCGTCCACTCGGCGGGCACCGGCACGTCCGGAAACGGCTGGAGCTGGATGGGCACCGCGATCGGCGAGCACGCACCGAGCGACAGAGCGATCCCCATCAGGAACGACCGTACCTTCACGCGAGGCATCGTATCCGCAGATCCACGCGCCGCATTGTATCCGTCCGTCCGCGGTCCGGCAACCGCGCCGCGCGACGATGATAGAGTATCGAGCCATATTGGACCGCGCCGTGCTGCCTCGCCTGCGCACCTGGCTCGCCCGCCCCGACGTCCTCGCCCTCGACCCCGACGGCGTCGCGCGGCTCGCGGCCGCGCTCGACGACGCGGATCCACCGGTCGCGGCGGGACGCGCGGGCTCGCTGGTCGCCTACGCGCCGGGCCGCGCGCGGCGCCGGCTCCTCCAGTTCGATCGCCGCGGGCATCTGGTCGCGGCGTGCCGCTGGCGCGACGACGGGACCCTCGCGTGGGCCAAGGGCCTCCTGCCGGACGGCCGCTGGCTCGGCATCGAGCCGGGCGCCGACACGCATCCCGCGTGGGGCGGCTCGGACCGGGTTTGGCTGATGGCGCCCGACGCGACGTGGGCGACGCGCGAGATCCTCACCCTCTTCCAGTCGCTCGACTACGCGCGGCCCGACTTCATCCCGCCGCTTCTCGAGCCGCGCCGGCTCCCGCCCGGCGGGGGCACCACCCTGCTCAACCTGATCGCGGGACTGATGAAGGACCACGGCGTCGCCAGCGTGCGCTATCGCGGGCCCTACCCCACCGAGCAGCTCTTCACCGCCCTGCTCGAGTGCTTTCGCTACGCGGCGGGCGAGGGGCTGCCGCTCGAGCGCTTCCTCGCCGACGGCGCGCTCGACTGGCACCCCGCGCCGTTCGAGGCGCAGCACGTGCGGCCCGGCGTCGTCGTGCAGCTGCGCCACGAGATCGAGAAGGTCACGGTGGACGGCGCCGTGTTCTACCGCACGGACTGGCAGGACATCCGGCGGCGCGAGCCCCGCGTGGTGCGGAGCGACGGCGACCGCGTGATCTGCTCGCTCTGGGCCCTGGGCGGGCCGCTGGAAGACCGGCTGGTGCTCGATCGGGCGGGCGAGATCCTCGAGTCGCCCGAGCCGGCCGCGGACGCGACGCCCCCCGCGCCGCTGCCCCCGATCTGGCGCGGCGCGCTCGGCGAGCTGATCGCGCGCGAGAGCGCGCCCGCGCTGGCCTCCGCGATCGCGGCGGTGACCGACGATCTCGAGCTGGAGTGGGGGCCGGTGCCCGGGGATCTCCTCCGCGTGCACGGCCAGCGGGTACGCCTGAGCCGCCGGCTCCGCGACGCGGGCGCGGTGGCGCGGGCGGGCGCCGCCTCCCCGCAGGAGCGCGCCGAGCAGGCGCTACGCTTCGTGCTCGAGGTCGCGCGCCTGCTCGGGCCCGAGGTGCGCCAGCGCGCCCAGGCGCGCCTCGAAGCGCTCAGCGAGGAGGAGCAGCGGCGCGTGCTCGAGGCGGCGCCGGACGAGCTGCCGGAGGCGCTCGGCGACGCGGTCGGCCGCCTGATCGCGCTGGTGATCCGGGGCGGCGGCTAGCGCAGCCAGATAGCGCCGGAACGAGAGTCCGCGGCTCCGCGACGAGAGTCTGCGGACTGGGGGAGTGCGGGGGCCATGTCTGGGCCCCGCATATAAAAGAGCTTGAAGATCTAGACGGAGATCAGCCGGTCCCCTAGGACTTGCCCGCGCTCGACAGCAGCCACACGTTGAGCAGTATGAACCCGGCGATGGACACGAGCGAGAGCACGAAGTACGCGAGGCAGATGGTCTCCTGGCGGGTCAGCCGGGTGGCGCTGCGGACGCGGCGCCAGAGCGACTCGCGCACGAAGCGTACCGAGTCGTGGCTCAGGGTGGGCACGCCGACCATTTCGACCAGGATGTGGTAGCCGTCCATCTCCAGGAAGCAGAACGGGTAGAGGCTGATGAAGAACGACTGGATCTGGAGGATGGCGGAGGCCGCGATGAAGCCCTGCATCAGGCCGGGCTCGAGCCGGGCGGCGATCCAGAAGCAGAAGCCGCCCAGGAAGAGATGGAAGAGCGGCCCCGCCATCGCGTTGACCACGCGGGCCCGGCGGCTCGCCATGAAGATGTCGGTCACGTCCGCGTAGAAGGTCGGAATGAAGCCGTGCAGGATCGTGAAGCCGAATTCGCGGACCCGCCGCTTGTAGTGGATGCAGGCCAGCGCGTGGATGATCTGGTGGTTGATCACGGTGAGCCAGAACACGAGCTTCACGAGCAGGATGGCCACGATGGGATGGCTCGCGAGCCCGTGGGTCACCTCGCCCAGGTGGTTCCAGATCTTGATCCCGCTGTGGATGCCGAGCCCGATCATGAGCACGAGCGCGGCGATGGCCCACGGGGTGAAGAGCAGGAAGCCGCCGTAGCGGTACATGCGCTCGAAGAACTGGTGCGAGCGCCGGCTCGTCACGGTCAGGCGCTCGAGCGCGTGGAGCGTGCCTTCCATCGCCCGGGCCGCCGGGTTGCGCCGGTTGCGGGCCAGCACCGCGCGCAGGCGCGAGACCGGCCGCATGGTCAGCAGGTCGCCCCGCAGCAGCTTGACGATCAGGGTCGGGATGATCTCGAAATCGAAGGAGCCGTAGTTGAGCAGGTAGGAGGTCGCGATCTCCTGGAGCGAGGCGCGGCCGTCCATCTGTCCCCACAGGAACTTCTCGGTCTCGGTGATCTGGATGATCTGCTCGGTGCGGGGGTTCTTGAGCGCGTAGGTGACGACGCCCTGGCGCGCGTAGGGCAGCCGCGCCATCTCCCAGTCCGCGTCGGGGATGCGCTGGGGCCGGCTGTGGAGGTAGGCGACCGCGCTGGAGATCTCCTGCGTCGCGAAGCCGTCGCCGTCCGCCTCGCGGACCAGCAGCTCGATGCGCGTGCGCTTCGGCCTGCCTTCCGCGGTCTTGTCGCCCACCTCGCTCACGATCGAGGGCCCGACTCGCTACTTATGCTCGATGTCGAGGCCCGTCGCCTCCAGCCCCCAGCGTGTGACTTCGGCCACCAGATCGGACGAGTCGCGCAGCCGCTGGAAGGCGACCTGCGCCATCTGCTGGAAGAACTTGGCCGCGGCGAGCGGGCTGCCGGTCACGAAGCGGTTGAGGCTGTCGCGGTCGAGGCTGTACAGCATGGTGTCGATCTCGGCCTGGCAGGTCGCGGAGCGGCGCCGCTCGTCGCCGAAGACGCTCATCTCGCCGAAGACCTCGCCGGAGGCGAGCCGCGAGAGCACCTGCTCCACCCGACCGGTGACCGGCTTCGAGACCACGATGCTGCCGTCCCGGATGAGGAACAGCTCCTCGCCCGGGTCCCCCGCGCGGAACAGCACGTCACCCTTCTTGAGGCGACGCTCCCGGAAGCTGGGCCAGAGGGCGAGCAGGACCGGCTCTTCGACGTCCTTGAAGTACAGGACCCGGCGGAGGAAGCCGATCTCGGGGAGGCTTGGCACTCAGCTCCGTCCGGCGGGCACCCGCATTCAGGTCGCCCAGCGCTTGAGCATGACGTTCTGCAGCGCGCGCGCCCGATCCCGGTCCGAGACGTTGGACGTGCTGCCGAGGGCCTGCATGATCGCGGCCCGCTCGTCCGGGGTCAGCTCGAAGGCGGCCAGGACCCGCGCGGGCTCCCGCACGAGCTCGGCGAGGAATTCCTTGTCGATCATCACCTGCCCGACCAGGTCTTGGATGCCCTTGCTCGCCACGCCCGACCTCGACTTTTCCGGCCACGCACGTCCTGACCAGGAGGCCAATTTAGCATACACGGCGCGGTTTTAATACCTGTCTTCCGTCACTCGTACCGCAGGGCGTCGATCGGGTTGAGGCGGGAGGCCGTTCGGGCCGGGTAGAACCCGAAAAACACCCCGACCGCGGCCGAGAAGAGGAACGCCACCGCCACCGCCACCGCCTCGACGCTGACCAGCGTGCGCCACGGCGCGAAGTAGGCGATGGCGTAGGAGCCGCCCAGGCCCAGCGCGATGCCCAGGACGCCGCCCAGGAGCGACAGGGTGACCGCCTCGACCAGGAACTGCACCAGGATGTCGCGCCCGCGGGCGCCCACCGCCATCCGGAGCCCGATCTCGCGGGTGCGCTCCGTCACCGACACCAGCATGATGTTCATGATGCCGATGCCGCCCACCAGCAGCGACACCGAGGCGATGGCGGCCAGCAGCCAGGTGAGCACCCGCGAGGAGGCCTCCTGCGACTGGAGCACCTCGGTGAGGTTGCGGATCCCGAAGTCGTCCTCCTGGAAGGTCTGCAGGCGGTGCCGCTGGCGGAGCAGGCCGCGGATCTCCTGCTCGGCGTCCGGCATGGCGCGCGCGTCCCCCACCTTGACCGCGATCGAGCCGACCGCGCGCGCGTTGGCCTGGCTGCTGCCCAGGACCTTTCGCTTGGCGGTGCTGAGCGGGATCAGCACGGTGTCGTCCTGGTCCTGGCCGAACGTGGTCTGGCCCTTGCGCTGGAGCACCCCGATCACCCCGAAGGGGACGTTCTTGATCCGGATGACCTGGCCGAGCGGATCGCTCTCCCCGAAGAGATTGCCCGCGACGGTCTGCCCGATGAGCGCCACCTTGGCCGCGCCCTCGACCTCTTCCTGGCTGAAGAGGCGGCCATCCGCCACGTCCCACTCGCGGGCCGTGAAGAAGTCCCCGGTGACGCCCTGGACGCTCGTGGCCCAGTTCAGGTTGCCGTACACGATCTGGGCGCTGCCCCGCGACGTCGGCGGCGCGGCGGTGACGGTCCGGATCTCGCGCTGGATGGCCCAGGCGTCGTCCTCGGTGATGGTGAGCTGGCTGCCGGAGCCCATCCGCACGCCGCCCGCGGTGATCGAGCCCGAGAGCACGATGATCATGTTGGAGCCCAGGCTCTGGATCTGCTCGGCCACCCGCGCCTGCGTCCCCGCGCCCACCGCCACCATGGTGATGACCGCGCCCACGCCGATGACGATGCCCAGCATGGTGAGGGCGCTCCGCAGCTTGTTGACCCGGAGCGCGCGGACGGCGATACGAGCGCTGGCCCAGACGTTCATGCCGGTCCTCCCTCGGGGCACCCGATGCTCGCCACCTGCTGACGGCTCGGGGGCCCACGAGCCCCAGTCCAGGTGACGAACATGCGCCCGCCCCGGTTGACCGCCCGCCGGCTGTCAACGCATCGTCGATTTCGTTCGTCAGGACTGATGAGAGGGGATGGGACGCTCGTCAGAGGGACGTGGAGCCCGCACCCCGGCCGGATCTGCTGGTCACCGCCCACTACGGGCGGCTTCAACGCCTGTGTCGCCTTCTCCTGGGCGACCCGCAGGAGGCCGATGACGTGGTCCAGGACGTCTTTCTGAGGGCGCACGAAGCCGAGCGGCTCGGCCAGGTCCCGGCCAACTGGGGCGCCTGGCTCACCCGGGTCGCGGTGAATCGCTGCCGCGACCGGCGGCGGGCCGGTGGCTGGATGCGGTTCCGCCTGCGCGGCACCCAGCTCGACGAGGTGCCCCTGGTCGCCCTGACCCCCGCGCCCAGCGACGTGGCCATCGGCGAGGAGACGCGGCGGCGCATCTGGATCGCCTTCCGCGCGTTGCCGCGGCGCCAGCAGGAGGTGTTCGCGCTCCGGCACATCGAGGAGCAATCCACGCTCGCGGTGGCGGAGGCCCTCGGGCTGAACCCCGGCAGCGTGAAGCGCCACCTCTTCCGCGCGGTGCGCGCCTTGCGCCGGAGCCTGGAAGACACCCGATGAGCCCCTGCCTGTCCGACGACGCGCTCGAGCGGGTCGAGGCGGATCTCGCCTCGGTGGCCGAGCGGGCCCACCTGGCCGGCTGCGCGGGGTGCGCGGCCCGCCACCGGAGGATCCGCAGCGAGCTGGCCCTGATCACCGGGGTGCTGCGCGACACGCCCGAGCCCCGGACGCGGCCGGCGCCCGCCCCGCGGCGACGCTTCATGCCGGTCACCGTCGGGCTCGCCGGTGTCGCGGCGGCGCTGCTGATCTGGGTCGAGGTCGCGGTGTGGCGCGCGGTGGCTCCGCCGCCGACCATGCAGCCTCAGGAAGTTGCCGCGATCCTGGCCGACGTCTCGGCCGCCCTGTTCTCGGTGAGCGGCGATCCGCCGGCCGCGTCGGCGGAAGATCCCGCCCTGAGTCTCGAGGTGATGGCGCAGGAGCTGGACCACGCGCTCACCGGAGGAGAACCATGAAGAGCCCGCTGACAACCCGCGCGATCCTCGCCGCCGCGCTCCTCCTCGCGTCGACCGCGACCGCGGCCCTCGCCCAGTCTCCCTCGGTCGGTCCCGGCGGCCCGCTCGGGGGCATGCGTGGGCCCATGGGCCGGACGGACGGCGAGCTCTGGCTCATGATCCGCTCGGCCAACCTCACCCCCGAGCAGCAGGCGAAGGTGCGCGGCATCCTGTCCACGCACCGGACCACCACCCGCCCGCTCATCGAGCAGCTCCGCCAGGCCCAGCAGGAGCTTAGCGCGAAGCTGCTGGCGCCCGGGCCGCTTCAGCCGGCCGACCTGCAGCCCCAGCTCGGGCGCATCGGCCAGCTCCGCGACCAGCTCGCGCAGGACGGCGCGCAGGCCGCGCTCGAGGTCCGGGCCGTGCTCACGCCCGAGCAGCTCGCGCGGGCCGCCCAGACCAAGGAGCGCCTGAGCCAGCTCCGCGAAGAGATGCGCCAGCTCATGCAGCCGCCGCGGCCCTAGCATGAAGCGCCTGCTCATCGTCCTGCTGCTGCTCGCGCCGGTCGCGCTGCCCGGACTCGCCCACGCGAGTCCGCCGGATCCCACCTGGATCCAGGGCATCTACGACGATGACGACGGCGACTCCATCGTCACGCAGATCGTCTCGGGGACCGGGCACGTTCCCGGCCCGGTCGATCTGCCGCTCGTCGCCCCGCTGATCGGCGCCCTGACCACGGCGCCCGGGCCGATCCCGCTCCGGGTCTGGGTCTCCTCCGCCCAGTCGCGCGCTCCACCCGCCCGCTAGCCCCGCTTCGATCCCGTCGCCTCGGACAACCCGATACCCGAACGGAGGAGGACTATCCATGTTCCGGATCTTGAAGGTGATGCTGGTGAGCTTTGCGGTGGCCGCGCTCGGCGTGGCCGGACTCCACGCGCACGTGGCGCGCGCCGACTGGAGCGAAACCGGGCTGGACTGGGACGAGTCGGCGCCGGTGGTCACGACGCTGGACCCGGACGACGAGAGCGCGCTCGCCGATCACTTCTTCCACGTCGAGTGGACGGCCGGTCAGGGCGCGGCGGGTCGCGCCCGCATCACCGGTTACGTCTACAACGACCACGGCGATTCCGCGATCAACGTCGCGCTGCGCATCCACGAGATCGACGCGAGCGGCCGCGACGTGGCCCGCGTGGTCACGCCGATCGGCGAGGCGGTGCCGGCCCACGGCGGGACGTACTTCGACGTCGCGGTTCCCCAAAGCCGCTTCTACCGCGTCGACGTGGCGTCGTTCGACTTCGTGGAGCTCCCCGGCTAGCGCAGTGAACAATCAGGCGCGAAGGCCGCGGCGCGATCGCGGCCTTCGCGCGGGAGGTCGAAACCATGCTCGATTCGACAAGCTACCTCTGGGCCGTCGTCCTCGCCGGGGGCGCAGGCGACCCGCAGACGCTCCTGCGCCACACCCTGGACCGGGTGGCGCGGCTGATCCCGCCCTCGCGGACCGTCGCGGTGACCCAGGCGAGCCACGCGGACCACGTCGCGGGCGAGCTCGCCGGCCACGCCGAGGTCACGGTGCTCGCCCAGCCCTGCGACCGGGGCACCGCGGCGGCGGTGCTGCTGGCCGCGCACTGGATCCGGTCCCGGGCGCCGGGCGCCGTGATCGCGGTGTTCCCCACCAACCACTTCATCGTGGAGGAGTCGATCTTCATGAGCCACGTCGCCGCCGCGGGCGGGTACGTCCGGGAGCATCCGGAAGGCCTCCTGCTGCTGGGCGTGCACCCGACCGAGCCGGCGCCCGACCACGGCTGGATCGAGCCCGGGGAGCCGGTGGGCTGGACCGGTTGCGGCGTGGTCCATCGCATCCGGGCGTTCCACGAGAGGCCGCCCGCGGAGCTCGCGCGCCGCCTGCACGGTCACGCGCTGTGCAACACCTTCGTCTTCACCGCCACCGCGAACGCCCTGGTCGAGGCGGGCCTCGCGTGCCTGCCGCTCCTTCACGACCGCCTCACCCGCTTCGACCTGTTCGTGGGCACGCGATACGAGACCTTCGCGCTCCAGCAGGCCTACCTCTTCGCGCCCACCGCGGACTTCACCCGCGCAATTCTGGCATCCTCGGAGGTCCCGCTGGCCGTCGCGGAGATCCCGGGGTTGACCTGCTGGGACCTGGGCACGCCCGAGCGCGTGGCCCGGAGCGTCGGGGTCGAGGGTCGACACGAATGATGCGCCCTGCCCCCCCGTCGAAATATGCTACAAGCGAAGCCACGAAAGGGGGAGACGACCGGCATGGCGGGAAGGGCCCGACGAATCTGGGTAATCTGTCTCATTCTTTCCGTCCTCATCGCCGCCGGCGCCTACTACGCGGTGGCCCGGCCCAAGCGGATCCAGGCGGCGGCCCCCGCGGCCGGCCCCCGCCCGGTGCCGGTCGTGACCGTCGCCGCCCGCAGCGGGGATCTCGGGGTCTACCTCACCGGGCTGGGCTCGGTCACTCCCCTCAGCATCGTCACGGTCCGCAGCCGCGTGGACGGCCAGCTCATGCGGACGCTGTTCCAGGAGGGCCAGCTCGTGCGGCAGGGCGACCTCCTCGCCGAGATCGATCCCCGCCCCTTCGAGACCCAGCTCACCCAGGCGCAGGCGCAGCTCGCGAAGGACGAGGCCGCTCTCGCCAACGCGAGCATGGACCTCGAGCGCTACCGCACCCTGGTCAAGGGCGGCTTCATCCCGCAGCAGCAGCTGGACACCCAGGCCTCGACGGTCGCCCAGCTCGCCGCGTCCATCAAGTCGGACCAGGGGCAGATCGACAGCATCCGCCTGCAGCTCACCTACACGCGCATCATCGCCCCCATCACCGGCCGCGCCGGGCTTCGCCTCGTGGATCCCGGCAACATGATCCACGCCAACGACGCGGGCGGGCTCGTCGTGCTCGCCCAGGTGGAGCCGATCGCGGTGGTGTTCACGATCCCCCAGGACAATCTGCCGCCGGTGCTCGCCCGCCAGCGCGCGGGCGGCGGAGCCATCGCGGTGGACGCCTACGACCGCGAGGGGCGCACCAAGCTGGCGACCGGCGTCCTGATCGCGGTGGACAACCAGATCGACGCGGCGACCGGCACCGTCAAGCTCAAGGCCTCCTTCGTCAATGCCGATGGCTCGCTGTTCCCGAACCAGTTCGTCAACGCGCGCATCCTGGTGGACTCGCTGCGCGGCGCGGTGCTGGTGCCGAACGAGGCGATCCAGCGCGGCGCCCAGGGCTCCTTCGTGTACCTGGTGAAGCCGGACAAGACGGTCGAGCTGCGCAAGATCACCCTCGGGCCCAGCGAGGGTGGGGTCACCGCGGTGCGCGAGGGCGTGGCCGCGGGCGACGCGCTGATCGTGGACGGAGCGGACCGGGTGCAGGAGCGCTCGCGCGTGGAGCCGACCAGCCGCGAGCGGCCCCCCGCGCGCCCGGGCGCATGAACCCGTCCCGCGTCTTCATCCTCCGGCCGGTCGCCACCTCGCTCCTCACCGTCGCCATCGTCCTCGCCGGGATCGTCGCCTACCGGCTGCTCGCGGTCTCGGCCCTGCCCCAGGTGGACTACCCGACCATGCAGGTGCAGACGTTCTACCCCGGGGCCAGCCCCGACGTGATGGCCTCCGCGGTCACCGCGCCACTCGAGCGCCAGTTCGGCCAGATGCCCGGGCTCAAGCAGATGACGTCCACCAGCTCCAGCACCGCGTCGGTCATCACCCTGCAGTTCGATCTCAACCTGGCCCTCGACGTCGCGGAGCAGCAGGTGCAGGCCGCGATCAACGCGGCCACCTCGTTCCTGCCGGGGGACCTGCCCAACCCGCCGATCTACAGCAAGGTCAATCCGGCCGACGCGCCGATCCTCACCCTGGGCCTCACCTCCGCGTCCCTGCCCCTCACCGCCGTGCAGGACCTGGCCGACACGCGGCTCGTGCCGAAGATCTCCCAGCTTCCCGGGGTGGGCCTGGTCAGCCTGAGCGGCGGGCAGAAGCCGGCGATCCGCGTGCAGGTCAATCCGGCGCGCCTGGCCGCCAACGGGCTCACCCTCGAGGACGTGCGCACCGCGGTGGCCTCGGCCAACGTGAACCAGGCCAAGGGCAGCCTCGACGGCAGTCGCCAGGCCTTCACCATCGGGGCCAACGACCAGCTCACGTCGAGCGACCAGTACCGGAACCTCGTGGTGGCCTATCGGAACGGCGCCCCGGTGCACCTCTCCGACGTGGCCGACACGGTGGACGACGCGGAGAACCTGCGGCAGGCCGCCTGGATGAACGATCAGCCCGCGGTGATCGTCAACATCCAGCGCCAGCCCGGCGCCAACCTCATCCAGGTGGTGGACCGCATCAAGCAGCTCCTGCCGCAGCTGCAGACCACCCTGCCCGGCTCGGTGAAGGTCGCGATCCTCACCGACCGCACCACCACCATCCGGGCCTCGGTGCACGACGTGCAGATCGAGCTGACGATGGCGGTGATCCTGGTCGTGCTGGTCATCTTCCTGTTCCTGGGCAGCCCCGCCGCCACCTTCATCCCGTCGATCGCGGTGCCGGTCTCCATCATCGGCACCTTCGCGGTCATGTACGGACTCGGCTTCAGCCTCAACAACCTCTCGCTGATGGCCCTCACCATCGCCACCGGCTTCGTGGTGGACGACGCGGTGGTGATGATCGAGAACATCGCCCGCTACATCGAGGCGGGCGACGCGCCGCTCGAGGCCGCGCTCAAGGGCTCGGCCCAGATCGGCTTCACCATCCTCTCCCTGACCGTCTCGCTGATCGCGGTGCTGATCCCGCTCCTCTTCATGGGCGACATCGTGGGCCGCCTCTTCCGCGAGTTCGCGATCACCTTGAGCGCGGCGATCCTGGTGTCGGCCGCGGTGTCCCTGACGCTCACCCCGATGCTCTGCGCCCGGCTCCTGCGCCCCCACGAGGAGCGCAAGCCCGGCCGCGTGGCCCGCGTCTCCCAGGCCGTCTTCAACCGGGTCCTCGACGTGTACGCGCGCACGCTCCGGGTGGTCCTCGATCACCAGCCCGCGACCCTGCTCGTCGCGGTGGCCACGCTCGGGCTCACCCTCCTGCTCTACGTGGCGGTGCCCAAGGGCCTGTTCCCCATCCAGGACACCGGGGTGATCCTGGGCATCTCGGAGGCCCCCCAGAGCGTCTCCTTCCCCGCGATGGCCCAGCGCCAGCGCGCGCTCGCCCAGGCCATCCTGAAGGACCCCGCGGTGGACACCCTGTCCTCGTTCATCGGCATCGACGGCACCAACGTGACGCTCAACAGCGGGCGCGTGCTGGTCACGCTCAAGCCGCTCGAACAGCGGGGGGCCTCCGCGCGCGAGATCATCGAGCGGCTGCGCCCGAAGCTGGCCGAGGTGAGCGGCATCACGCTCTACCTCCAGGCGGTGCAGGACCTCACGGTGGAGGACCGGGTGAGCCGCACCCAGTATCAGTACAGCCTGGAGAACCCGAGCGTGGACGAGCTCAACACGTGGGCCCCGCGCCTGGTGGAGCGCCTGCGAGCACTGCCCGAGCTGCGCGACGTGGCGAGCGACCAGCAGGACCAGGGGCTCGAAACCTCCATCCGCATCGACCGCAGCACCGCCTCGCGCCTCGGCATCACGCCTCAGATGATCGACGACGCGTTGTACAACGCCTTCGGCCAGCGCCAGATCTCGACGATCTTCACCCAGCTCAACCAGTACCGCGTGGTCCTCGAGGTCAAGCCCGAGTACCGGCAGGATCCGGACGCGCTCAAGCAGATCTACCTGCGGTCGGCCAGCGGCGGGCAGGTGCCGCTCTCCACCTTCACCGCGATGGAGGAGCGGGCCACCCCGCTGCTGGTGAGCCACCAGGGACAGTTCCCGGCGGTCACCATCTCCTTCAACCTGGCGCCCCGCGTGTCGCTCGGCGCCGCGGTGGACGTCATCGAGCAGGCCCGGCGCGACCTCAGGATGCCGGTGGGCATCGAGACGCGCTTCCAGGGCGCCGCGCGCGCGTTCCAGGCCTCGCTCGCCAACGAGCCCCTGCTGATCCTCGCCGCGGTGTGCACCGTCTACATCGTGCTCGGCGTGCTCTACGAGAGCTGGATCCACCCGGTGACGATCCTGTCCACCCTGCCCTCCGCGGGAGTGGGCGCCCTGCTCGCCCTGATGGCCGCGCGCCTCGACCTGAGCGTCATCGCGCTGATCGGCATCATCCTGCTCATCGGCATCGTGATGAAGAACGCGATCATGATGATCGACTTCGCGCTCGACGCCCAGCGCAGCGAGGGCAAGCCCGCGCCGGAGGCGATCTACCAGGCCTGCCTGCTGCGCTTCCGCCCGATCGTGATGACCACGATGGCCGCGCTGCTGGGCGGCGTCCCCCTCGCGATCGGGCAGGGCGTCGGCGCCGAGCTCCGCCAGCCGCTCGGCATCGCGATCGTGGGCGGGCTCATCATGAGCCAGTTCCTCACGCTCTATACCACCCCGGTCATCTACCTCGCCTTCGACCGGCTCGCGGCCCGCGCGACCCGGCGTCGGCCCGCCCCCGCGGGCCCCCTCGCCGCCGCGGAGCCCGGCCCGTGAACCTCTCGGGCCCCTTCATCCGCCGGCCGGTCGGCACCACCCTGCTGACCATCGCGCTCGTGCTGGCCGGCGCCATCGGCTTCCAGCTCCTGCCGGTCGCGCCGCTGCCCCAGGTGGACTTCCCCACCATCAACGTCTCCACCGGCCTGCCCGGGGCGAGCCCGCTCACCATGGCCTCCGCGGTGGCCACCCCGCTCGAGCGCCAGTTCACGCGCATCGCGGCGGTGAGCGAGATGACCTCGACGAGCTTCCTCGGCTCGACCAGCGTGGCGCTGCAGTTCGATCTCTCGCGCGACATCAACGGGGCCGCGCGCGACGTGCAGTCGGCGATCAACGCGGCGAGCGGCCAGCTGCCGTCGAACCTGCCGAGCAATCCCACCTACCGCAAGGTCAACCCGGCCGACGCGCCGATCATGATCCTGGCGCTCACCTCCGCGACCGCGCCGCCCGGCAAGCTCTACGACATGGCCTCCACGATCCTCCAGCAGAAGCTGGCCCAGATCGAAGGGGTCGGACAGGTGTTCGTGGGCGGCAGCTCGCTGCCCGCGGTGCGGGTGGAGCTGAACCCCCACGCGCTCGCGCGCTACGGCATCGGGCTCGAGGACGTGCGCGCGGTCCTCGCCAGCGCCAACGTGAACCGGCCCAAGGGCCAGATCCACGGGCCGGAGCGGGCCTGGGAGATCCGCACCAGCGACCAGATCCGCTACGCGGCGGAGTACCGGCCGCTGCTGGTGGCCTGGCGCCACGGGGCCCCGGTCCGCCTGGAGGACGTGGCCGACGTGCGCGACTCGGTCGAGGATCTGCGCTCGATCGGCCTCGCCAACGGCCAGCGCGCCGCGCTGCTCATCATCTTCCGCCAGCCCGGCGCCAACATCATCGACGCGGTGGATCGCATCCGTGAGGCGATGCCCGAGCTGCACGGGCTGCTCCCCGCCGACGTGACGGTGACCCCGGTGCTGGACCAGACCGTGACCATCCGGGCCTCGGTGTCCGACGTCGAGCACGCGCTGATGATCTCGGTGGCCCTGGTGGTGCTGGTGGTGTTCCTGTTCCTGCGCGACTGGCGCGCCACCGCGATTCCCGGGGTGGTGGTGCCGGTCTCCCTCGTCGGCACCTTCGCCTTCATGTATCTGATCGGCTACAGCATCGACAACCTGTCGCTGATGGCCCTCACGGTGGCCACCGGCTTCGTGGTGGACGACGCCATCGTGGTGGTGGAGAACGTCATGCGCCATCTCGAGGCGGGCATGTCCCCGCTCGAGGCGGCGATCCAGGGCGCGCGCGAGATCGGGTTCACCGTGCTCTCGATCAGCATCTCGCTGGTCGCGGTCTTCATCCCGATCCTCCTGATGGGCGGTCTGATCGGGCGCCTCTTCCGCGAGTTCGCGGTGGTGCTCTCGGTGGCGATCCTGGTCTCGCTGGTGGTCTCGCTCACCACCACCCCGATGATGTGCGCGAAGCTGCTCCGCTCCCATCACGGCGCCCCCCGCGGCCGTCTCTACCGCGGCGGGGAGCGGGTGTTCGGCTGGGTCACGACCGGGTACGAGAAGTCGCTCGGCTGGGCGCTCAACTACCCGCGCACCGTGCTGCTGATCGCGGGCCTGACCTGCGCGCTCAACGTGTACCTCTTCATGGTGGTGCCCAAGGGCTTCTTCCCCCAGCAGGACAACGGCCGGCTCAACGGCTCCATCGTGGCCGCCCAGGACACCTCGTTCCAGGCGATGCGCGACAAGGTGACGCGCTACGCGGAGATCGTGCGGGCGGATCCCGCGGTGGCCACCGTCACCGCCTATACCGGCGGCGGGGCGCGCGGCACCACCGTCAACACCGCGCGCATGTTCATCGCGCTCAAGCCGCGCCGCGAGCGCGANNNNACCTGCTACCTCCAGGCGGTGCAGGACATCCGGGTGGGCGGGCGCATGGGCAACGCCCAGTACCAGTACACGCTCCAGGCCGACCGGCTCGAGGATCTGAGCGAGTGGGCGCCGCGCATGCTCGAGACCCTGCGCAAGCTCCCCGAGCTGCGCGACCTCTCGAGCGATCAGCAGGACGCGGGGCTGCAGGTGCCGCTGACCATCGACCGCCCCACCGCGGCCCGCCTCGGGGTGAGCACGCGCCTGATCGACGAGACGCTGTACAGCGCCTTCGGGCAGCGCCAGGTGTCCACCATCTATACCCAGCTCAACCAGTACCGGGTGGTGATGGAGGTCGCGCCCGAGTTCTGGCAGAGCCCCGACGCCCTCCGCAACATCCACATCCAGTCGGAGCGCGGGGAGTCCATCCCCCTCACCGCGCTGACTCGCTTCGAGCCGAGCGCGGCCCCGCTGCAGGTCAACCACCAGGGGCTCTTCCCGTCGGTGACGCTCTCGTTCAACCTGGCCCCCGGGGTGGCGCTGGGCCAGGCGGTGGTCGCGGTGGAGAACGCGGCGCGCGGCATCGCGCTGCCCGCGAGCATCCGCGGCAAGTTCGCGGGCGCGGCCCAGGCCTTCCAGGCCTCGCTGTCCACCCAGCCGCTGCTGATCCTGGCCGCGCTCGTCGCGGTCTACATCGTGCTGGGCATGCTCTACGAGAGCTTCGTCCACCCGCTCACCATTCTCTCCACGCTGCCCTCGGCGGGAGTGGGCGCGCTCCTCGCGCTCCTCGCGTGCGGGATGGAGCTGTCGATCATCGCGGTCATCGGCATCATCCTGCTCATCGGCATCGTGAAGAAGAACGCGATCATGGTCATCGACGTCGCGCTCGAGCTCGAGCGGCGCGAGGGCCGCCCCCCGCGCGAGGCCATCTACGAGGCCTGCCTGCGGCGGCTCCGGCCCATCCTCATGACCACCATGGCCGCCCTGCTCGGCGCCCTGCCCCTGGCGCTGGGCACCGGCACCGGCGCCGAGCTGCGTCGCCCGCTCGGGGTCAGCATCGTGGGCGGCCTGCTCCTGAGCCAGCTCCTCACGCTCTACACGACGCCCGTCGTGTACCTGTTCCTCGAGCGCTGGCGCTTGCGCACGGTGAGCGGCTGGCGCAAGCTCGCCGAGCGGCTCGCCGGGCGCCGGCCGGTCGAGCAGATCAGCGGCGGCGAGTAACCTCTTTCATCGCGAGGAGAAGACGACCGTCATGGAGCTCGACCCCAAGACCATGAAGTCCGAGTCCACCTACAAGCTGCTGATCGGCTGCGTGGTGCCGCGGCCGATCGCGTGGGTCTCCACGGTGGGCGCGGACGGCGTGAACAACCTCGCCCCCTTCAGCTTCTTCATGGGGGTCTGCGG
>WNFL01051691.1_pt1 | contig 36805 bp, 29 predicted proteins | sample 5400361 | NCBI WGS metagenome assembly WNFL01 (sample SAMN13153351, study PRJNA577476) | soil metagenome | isolation source: 40 cm soil on Douglas fir-dominated hillslope | place: USA:California | collected 2013-09-17
TGACCGCGTTACCGGCGACGTAGAAATGCACGGGGCCGACGTCCGTCGCTGGCGGCGTCCAAGTAAAAGTGAACGGACCGGTCCCTGGTGAGGAGTGCTGGATGAACTGAACCTGTACTGCCGCCGGGCATCCCTTGGACGTCTTAATCCGGCCGTCATCGCATTGCACAAATGTTCCAGGGCCGGCAGTGAAATCGCCCCCTTGTCCGTTGGCCTGGCCGTTGCCTTTACCGTCATCCAAGCGCGCGGTCATCTGAAAACCGTAGTGGTTGTTTACGGGATCGGAGACAGTGACGGTGATCGTGAGAGGAACGCCTGGGGTGTAGGTGGAGGCGGTGGAGAAAGTGGCGATCACTTTGCCGGCGGCTGCGTTAATCGGGCCGCCGTTCTTCAGACCTGTGTGGCAACCAGCGCTGGCGCAGGCGAGTGCGGAGTCACCCGGCGCTCCCGTGTAGCGCGGATCGGGGCCGCTCGAGAACGCATAGAGGATTGCCGGCACCAGCGCGACACAAGTTCCACCCGCCGCCCATAGGGCTCTGCGAATACTCATCTTGAAAGACCCCTCCCCGTTTGCCCCTATTTTACGACACGACCTTCTGCTTGTTAGAACACTGAATCGCCTTCTTAGCTGCGGTGCTTAACGGGATTTCATGCAGGCCCTTCTCGTATACGAAACGAAAGGACGGCGGGATGCGGGCAGCCTTGGCCTCGAATACCACAAATAGATAACGCCGGTTCAAAATCGAATGGCGAAAGGTCCCGACGCGCTGGCCCAGACGTGCGCCCGGGAACGGCTCGGGTAGATCCCAAAATCCGCGGACGCGTAAACCCGGCGCCAGGAGAATACGTCGGCGGTCGCGAATAAGTACTAAGGTCCGTTCGAGCCGGATGGTGGCCGGTTTCGCGCGCTTGGAAGGAACTTCGTTCTGCGAGTTGCGGCGAAAGGCTTTGCAATGAGGCGCGATAGGACATGACGGGCATTGAGGATCGCGCGGCAGACACACCGTCGCGCCCAGTTCCATCAACGCCTGGTTGGATCGCGAGGGATTGCGGTGGTCCAGTAATTCTTCAGCGACCTCCCTAGCCGCTACAGCGTCACTGTTCATGAGACGTGCCGCCACCCGCTTTACGTTTCCATCGATCACCGCGTGCGGCAAGCCAAAGGCGATGCTCGATACGGCGGCCGCCGTGTAATCGCCGATGCCGGGCAGTGCGCGAATGGAATCGTAGTCGCGGGGGAAAGCGCCCAGCGCGACGATCTCTCGCGCGGCTTTCTGCAGGTTACGCGCGCGCGAGTAGTACCCGAGACCGCTCCACAGGGTCAGGACCTCATCTTCCGGTGCGCTCGCCAGCGCGGCCGCGTCGGGAAATCGCGCTAGGAATCTCTCGTAGTACGGAATCACGGCCGCGACGCGGGTCTGCTGCAGCATGATTTCCGAAATCCAGATGGCGTACGGATCGCGCGTGCGGCGCCAGGGAAGGTCGCGATGCGAGCGATCGTACCAGCGCGCCAGCTTTTTTCGTGCCGTCGCTGCGTCCAGCACGGGGGCGGCGTTTAAGGTGGCGGCGGCGTCCAACCTTTTATAATAGAGGTCTCCCCTTGAAAACTATCGCCGTCGCCAACAATACGATCCGCATCCGTGGTGCGCGCGTTCACAATCTCAAGAACGTGTCGCTCGAGATCCCGCACGACCAGTTGACGGTGGTGACGGGCGTCTCGGGGTCGGGTAAGTCATCGCTGGCGTTCGACACGATTTACGCCGAGGGACAGCGCCGCTACGTGGAATCGCTGTCGGCGTATGCGCGCCAGTTCCTGGAGCGGATGGAAAAGCCCGACGTCGATGAGATCGACGGCATCGCGCCGCCGGTGGCGATCCGGCAGAAGAACACGACGCGTAATCCACGGTCGACCGTCGCCACCACCACTGAGTTACACGATTTCCTGCGTCTGCTGTGGGCGCGCGCGGGCCGCACGTATTGTCCCAACGGTCATGGTCAGGTGGAGCGCGATACGGTGGATCACGTGGCGGCGAAACTGCTCGAATTGCCAGCGGGATCGCGTTGGTACGCGCTGTTTCCGGTAGCGCAGGAGAAATCCGCGGAGGCGCTGCGTGATCGCCTCTTCGATCTGCGTAAGAAAGGTTTCAACCGCTTGTATCAGGGCGGCCAGGTGTTCGAATTCTCAACGCCGGAGTCATTGTTGGACGTCGATTTCTCGAAGCCGGTGTCGGTGCTGGTGGATCGCATTGCGATTTCGGGAAGTATGCGGCAGCGCCTGGTCGACACCGTCGAGATCTGCTATCGCGAAGCGGGCGAGGCTGTGTTCGAGCCTGCGGGCGGGGGCGACTCGCTGCTGTTCAATGAAAAGTTCGCGTGCAAAGTATGCGGCAAGGAGTTTGTCGAGCCCGAGCCGAGCCTGTTCAGCTTCAACAATCCGTTCGGCGCGTGCAAACGCTGCCAGGGGTTCGGCAACACCATCGATTACGATCTGGACCTGGTGATTCCGGATCGGTCGCTGTCCTTGCAGGAAGGCGCGGTAGAGCCGTGGACGCGGCCGCTGTACCAGTGGTTCCTGGTGGAGGCGAAGCAGGCTCTGAAAGGCAAGGTTCGCTGGAACATCCCGATCTTCGAGCTGAAGGAAAGCGAACGCGCGCTGATCTACGACGAGGTCCGCCGCTTTTTCCGAGAGGTGGAGAAGAAGAAATACAAAGTACACGTGCGCGTTTTCCTGAGCCGGTATCGCGGATACACGGCCTGTCCCGATTGCGGAGGTTCGCGACTGCGGGCCGAAGCGCTGTATGTCCGGGTGGGCGATCGAACGATAGGCGACGTGGCGCGCATGAATATCGCCGAGGCGTACGAGTTTTTCGGAACGCTGAAATTGTCACCGGAGGAAACCGAGATCGCCGAGAAAGTGCTGGTGGAGATCCAACAGCGCTTGAAGTTTCTTAACGACGTGGGTCTGGAATATCTGACGCTGGATCGATTGTCGGCAACGCTTTCGGGCGGCGAGGCGCAGCGGATTCAGCTCGCGACCTGCCTGGGATCGCGACTGGTGGGCGCCTGCTACGTGCTGGACGAGCCGTCGATCGGCCTGCATAGCCGCGACACGAGCCGGCTGATCGGCATCCTGCACGAATTGCGCGACATCGGAAATACGATCGTGGTGGTGGAGCACGATCCGGACGTGATGCGCTCCGCCGATCACATCGTCGACATGGGGCCGGGCGCGGGCGAAATGGGCGGCCGCGTCGTGTTCGAAGGATCCTTCGCGAAGTTGATGAAGAGCGAGAACGGGTCGCTGACGTCGAAGTATCTGCGCGGGGACCTGAAGACCTCGCATTTCTCGGAGCGGCGCAAGGTGAATCCCAAGCGCATCGTTCGCTTTATCGGCGCGCAGGCGAACAACCTCAAAGGATTCGATGTCGGGATTCCACTGAATATGATGGTCGCGGTGACCGGCGTTTCGGGATCCGGCAAGTCGACGCTGGTGCATGAGGTGATCTACAAATCGCTCGAGAAGCGGATGAATCGCGATTCTCCGCTGCCGGATCAGGAGGAGATGGGGGCGGCGCCGGAAAAACTGACCTGCCGCAGAGTGGAAAAAGCCGACCTACTGACGCAGGTGGTGCTGGTGGATCAATCGCCCATCGGCCGCACACCGCGGTCGAATCCGGTAACGTACATCAAGGCGTTCGATATCATCCGCGATCTGTTCGCGTCGACGCCCGAGGCCGATCGCCGCGGCTATACGGCCGGGCATTTTTCGTTCAACGTGCCGGGCGGGCGCTGCGAAACCTGCCAGGGCGACGGAACCGTGACGGTCGAAATGCAATTCCTCGCCGACGTCGAACTGGTATGCGAAGACTGCAAGGGCACTCGCTACAAGCCGAGTCTGCTGGACGTCCACTACCAGAGCCTCAATATCCACGAAGTTCTGCGACTCACGGTGCAGGAGGCGCTGTCGTTTTTTTCGTCAGTGCCGCGGCTGGTCGCGAAATTGAAAGTGTTGAACGACGTCGGGCTCGGATATCTGCGATTGGGTCAATCGGCGACGACGCTTTCGGGCGGCGAAGCGCAGCGTGTGAAACTGGCGGCGCACCTGGCGCAGGCCACCAGCGCGGGAACGCTATACATTTTCGACGAACCGACCACGGGGCTGCACTTCGACGACATCGCGAAGTTGCTGGACGCGTTCGAGCGGCTGCTGCGCTCGGGCGCCAGCATCCTGATCATCGAACACAACCTGGAAGTGATTCGACGCGCGGACTGGGTGATCGACCTGGGACCGGAGGGCGGCGCACGCGGCGGAAGGATCGTGGCGGAGGCGACGCCCGAGGAGATCGCGAAGGTCGCGGAATCCTATACTGGCAGATACCTGCGAGGGGAGGGCCTATGAAATATCGCGTGACGGGATTGGTTTTTTGCGTGGCTTGGTTGGGTGCGTGTTCGCATTCCGAGCTGAAAAAGATGTTGCATCCGGAGCCGGAACGGCGTGTGCGGATGCGGCGCTCGAGAAGCTGCGCAAGCTGGAGGAATTCGAGACCGTCGGAGCCGGCGTTTCGTGCGATAGCGAAGTAATGGGCAATGCGTCGAAGCCGATGCACGCGATGTGCGTAACCGAGTCCTGGCCGGCTTTGCGGACGCCGCCCGTGCTGGGACGGGGTTTTCTTTCGACCGACCCCACCGGTCAGCGCGCGGCCATCCTCAGTTACGAGACCTGGCAGAAGCGCTACGCGGGCGATCCGCGCGTCATCGGGCAGACCCTCGATTCGGAATCGAAGAAAATCACGATCGTCGGGGTGCTGCCGGAGGGCGCCGCGCAGAAAGAGGATCGCACCGTGGATGTGTATTTGTCGTGGTCGCCGTCGGGCGATGCCTTTACGCTGGCGGGCCTATTGCGTCGCGGAGTCAGTCTAAAACAAGCGCAGGTCGCCGCGGACGCCGCCGGGGCGAAAGCCAAACTCGACTTAGCGACGCTTGCGGAATGAGCTACCTGCATCACGAAGAACATTTCCGCTCCTCCGCGTCCGTTCGCGACGTTGTGATCGGAATGGCCGACGGATTGACCGTGCCGTTCGCGCTTGCCGCCGGATTGACGGGGGCGATCGACGCGTCGCGATTAGTGGTGGTGGCAGGGCTCGCCGAGATCGCCGCTGGATCGATCGCCATGGGATTGGGCGGCTATCTGGCCGCACGCAGCGAAGCCGAACATTACGAGAGCGAGCGCGCGCGCGAGGAACGCGAAGTGATCGAAAAGCCGGCCGCGGAGCGCGCCGAGGTGCGCGAAATCCTGGAAGGCTACGGACTCACCCGCGAGCAATGCGACCCGATTCTCACGGCCTTCGAGGCGCGCCCGAAAACTTGGGTGGATTGGATGATGCGTTTTGAGCTGGGCCTGGAGCAGCCCGATCCCAAGCGCGCGCTGCGCAGTGCGATGACCATTGCCGGAGCTTACATCGCGGGCGGCATGATTCCGTTGATGCCCTACATGCTCATGACCAAGGCGACAACGGCCCTGCGCTATTCGGTGGTGGCCACGGTGATCGCGCTCGCGATTTTCGGGTACGTGAAGGGCCGTTTCACTGGCGCGACGCCGCTGCGCAGTTCCATTCAGACGACGATTATCGGCGGACTCGCCGCGGCCGCGGCGTTTACCATCGCTAAGCTGATCGCCTGAAGATCACTCTGTTACATTGAGAAATACATGATCGTCGAGATTGAAGGCGTACCGCTGCACCTGGCGCATCCCGACGAACTTCCCATCACCTGGGTCGGTCAGGACGAAGTGATGCGGCAACTACTGGCCGCATGGCTGGTGGTCGACCCGCAGGATCTGCCCATGAATCCGCGTCTCTTGGGCAAGCCCGGCGTCGGCAAAACCACGCTGGCGTATGCGGCGGCGAAACGCCTGGGCCGCGAAGTCTACATTCTCCAGGCCACCGTCGACACGCGTCCGGAAGACCTGCTGGTGACGCCGGTGATCGAAGGTGAAGCGCGCCTGCGCTACGTCGCGTCGCCACTCGTGACCGCGATGCTGCGCGGCGGCATCGTCATCCTGGACGAAGGCAATCGCATGAGCGAGAAAAGCTGGGCGAGCCTTGCTCCGCTGCTGGACAATCGCCGATATGTGGAATCGATTGTCGCCGGAATCAAGATCAAAGCGCATCCGCTGTTCCGTTTGGTCGCGACCATGAACGACGACGCCAGCACTTTCGATCTGCCGGAGTACATACATTCGCGTCTGCAACCGCAAATCACCATCGATTTTCCGGAGCGTCACGAGGAATTTGCAATTCTGCGCGAGAATTTACCGTTCGGCGACGAGCATATTCTGAATTACGTCACAGATTTTCTCCAGCAGGCTCATTCCGCCGACGAGCGCTACACTGTCCGCGACGGTATTAACATCGCGCGCTTCGCCATGAAACTGGCGCAAGGCGGCGTGGGCGGCGACACGTTACACATCGCGATCATGCAGACCCTCGGAGATGAGGCGCTGCGGTATGTCCCTCGAAGCTGAGATCAAAGCCGGCAGTCTGGAGCGCGGACGATTCCGCTACTTCCCGGTGGTCCCCGGCCGCCTGGAATTTGCGATCGAGCTGCGCCGCCTGCTGCTCGCCCAAAAAGACAAAGAGGGCGGGCCGCCGATTGTTGCGGTGGAACTTCCGGGATTTCTGGAAGAGACCTATCGCCGGGCGCTCTCTCGCCTGCCCCAAATCTCGGTGATCCTGTACGGATCGGAAGAGCAGGACGAACGGGCAACCTACGTGCCGGTCGAGCCGGCCGATCCGTTCACGGAGGCGCTGCGCACGGCGGAAGAGATCGGCGCCGAGGTGATTTTTCTGGAGCCCGATTCGGCCGAGCGCCCACACCTGCACGATACCTATCCCGATACTTACTCGGTGCGCCGCGTCGGTTTGGAGAAATATATCGAGGCTTATCGTGTGTGGCCCCAGCAGCGTTCCGAAGATGTCAGCGAACACGCTTCGGCGATGGCGTGGAAGTTGCAAGGTGCGAATCCGGAAGCGAGCGTGGTCGTGGTGGTGTCGCTCAATCTGCTGGATCCGCTGCTGGACGCCATGCAGGCGCCGCAGGAACCACCGGTGCGCAAGTCGAAACATTTCGATGTGCGCCTGTTGAATCCGCATCCCGATTGTCTCGCTGAGATCACCATCGAATATCCATACTTACAGGAGCGCTACGAATTTTTCCGGCTGGACCTGAAGGGCGAGGATCGTCTGGATCGGCCGCACGTGCAGTTCGAGCTGCTGCGCGAAGCCGAGGGAAAGTACACTGAGGCGACCGGCGAGAAATTGGCCCACTGGCAGCGCCGGCTGATCGCTCGCTATACGCGTAACCTGGCGCAGATCGGCGGCGACCTGATGGCGGGCGTGTACGACCTGGCGGTCGCGGCGCGCTCCATCGTCGACGACAACTACGGCTGGGACGTGTGGCAGATGGCGAATCGTTACCTGGCGCAGCACGACACGTCGGAGCTCGAAACGGTGCGAGATCTGGATCAACACCAAGCGGCTGCGCATTCGCCGCCGTCTTCCCCGCCCCAAGCAGCGACTGAAACCCGCGGGCCTGAGGCCGCGAAAACGCGAAAAAGTTCCCGGTGAATGGGCTCGGCAGACGTCCGGCGACGCGATCTGTTCCTATCCGCCCGAGGACCTGGTGATTGAAGACTACGGGCGCTTCCTCAAGAAAAAAGCTAAGGCAATGCTGTCCGAAGATCGCGTGCGCGTGGAGCCTTTCACGACGTCAATTCTCGACGGCATCGACATTCGCGAGACCATTCGCAACTGGCATCAGCGCAAGATTTACGTGCGGCAGGCGGATCGGCTGGCAGGCGAAGTGGGCGCGGTGGTCGTGATCTTCGACGAGGATCGCGAGGATCGGTATCAGTACTTGACCACCTGGCTCGGCGAGCACCAGAACGAATCGGACATGGCGTTTTACTCCACGTTTCCGTTCGATCACCTGGTGGGGCCGGGAATTGGCAGGGCGGAGTACGGCGGGTTTCTGATGACGCTGCCTCCGCGCCGATTGTTCGATGTCTGGTCGGATCCGGATTACGAGTTCGCCGAGTCGAAGCCGGAGCGCTTGCTGATGGCCGCGCTGGATTATTCGGTGGAGCGTTTCGTCGTGTACGTCGCCGCGAAGCCGCCGCGCTCCATTTTCAGGTCCATTTCAGCGCACCTGGGACGCAAGATTCTTTACGTTCCGATTGGCGCGCTGTCCCCCACCAAGATGAAAAAACTCCGCGTGGTGCACGTGCTGGATAGCTACGAGCGCCGGGCGGAGGCTAAAGAATATCTGTGGTAGAGATGCCCGCTCCCTGCCGTCGTGTGGGGCAGGATGATATCCTGCGCGCCGCCTCGGCCCGCAGACGGGGCTGGCAATCGGCGCACGAAGGCGGGTTGCCAACCCGCCGCAGGTTAACAACCTGCCCCACATTCGGTACCGATTCAGAGCCGCGACCAGAGGGAGCGGTGGTAATTACGCCGCTTTCGCCAGGCTGAGTTTCAGCCGGGAAGCATATCCATCAGCACGTCTTCCACGCGATCTGCAAAGATGAGCTCCTTCTCGTTGCGAACCTCGCCCGGCAGATCACAGATTTTTGCGATTTGGCGCGCGGCCGATGCGCAAAACCAGTCTGGCCAGCGTCACCTCGCGGGGCATCGCAGTTGTGGTGATCCCGATGAGGCTGACCCTCGTGATGACGCTTAGGCCGCGAAAGGCTAGGGTCGCGCGCGATAGGGTCAGGATCGCGAGCGCGTCGTCGCGATTGGGTTAGGGCTTGAGGGATAGCAGAACCAACACGGTTTGCGCCAACACTACCAAGGTGAGGCAGGTACTAAAGCTCAAATTCAGGGCCTGACCGGTGATCCCGACCAGCGCGGTCGCGGCGATGATCGGAAGGCGGATCTTGACGATCCGGTTGAAGGGTTCGCGAATCTTGTTTCTGATCATGCCGTCACCTGCGTAATCGACGCGTGCTCCAGCCACCTTTAGCAACGGCGGGGCCGAAGGTCCATTCGGCCTCCACCTATTTGATTATCACGGCTGGGACAGTGTTCCGGACCTAGCTTTACACCTACCCCAGATCACACCGCTCGGACTAGTCCGAGAGTAATTTGAGTCGATCCAGCTATTACGCCGCCTTNNATCTCGATCAGCACGTCTTCCACGCGATCCGCGAAGATAAACTCCATCTCGTTGCGAACCTCGTCCGGCAGATCGCGCAAATCTTTGCGATTGGCGCGCGGCAGGATCACGCGTTTGATTCCTGCGCGGCGTGCCGCCAGAACCTTTTCTTTGATGCCGCCGATGGGCAGAACCAGTCCGGTCAGCGTGACCTCTCCGGTCATAGCCGTGTCACTGCGCGCCGGCATTCCGGAGTAGACCGACGCCAGCGCCGTGGACATGGTGACGCCCGCCGAAGGCCCATCCTTCGGAATCGCGCCCGCGGGGACGTGGATGTGCAGCCCCGAATTCAGGAACAGTTGTGGATCGATCCCCAACGCGTTTGCGTGGCTCCACACGAAACTGCGAGCGGTCTTGGCGGACTCCTGCATCACATCGCCAAGTTGGCCCGTGATGGTCAGATCCTTGCCGTTGGGTAGCAGCGTGGCTTCGATGTATAGCACGTCGCCGCCGGTTTCGGTCCAGGCCAGGCCAGTGGCAACTCCAGCCGGCATGTCGCGCCGCATCTGCTCCGGCAGGATCGGCTCCGGCCCCAGCAGTTCGACGATCTCATCCGCCTCCACTTTGAACGGACCCGCGGCATCTTCGGCATAGCGCAGCGCCACCTTGCGGATCACGCGTCCCAGCGTTTGCTCCAAGCGACGCACGCCGGCTTCGCGCGTGTACCCGGCGATGATCTTGATCAGCGCGCCGTCGGTGATCTCACACTTTTCGGTGGTGAGACCTGCATGCGCCAACTGCCGAGGCAGCAGGTAGCGACGGGCGATCACGGCCTTTTCTTCTTCGCTGTACCCCGAAAGCCGCAGGATCTCCATGCGATCCAGCAGCGGCGCGGGAATCGTATCCAGCGAATTCGCAGTGGTAATGAACAGCACCTTCGAAAGATCGAACGGCAAATCCAGATAGTTGTCGCGGAACGTTTTGTTCTGCTCCGGATCCAGAACTTCGAGCAGCGCCGCCGCCGGATCGCCGCGGAAATCGCGACCCAGCTTGTCGACTTCGTCCAGCATCAGCACCGGATTCGCAGTGGCCGCACGCCGCATGGCCTGAATCAGGCGGCCGGGCAGCGCACCAATGTAAGTGCGACGATGACCCCGCAGTTCGGCTTCATCGTGCATACCGCCCAGGCTCATCCGCTCGAATTTACGACCGAGAGCGCGGGCAATGGACTGGCCGAGCGAGGTCTTACCGACGCCGGGCGCGCCCACCAGGCAGAGAATCGGAGCCTTGGCGTCGGGATTCAGCTTCAGAACGGCAAGCTGTTCCAGAATGCGCTCCTTAACTTTGGTGATCCCGTAGTGGTCCTCGTCCAGCACCTGGCGCGCGCGGGAGATTTCCAGATTGTCGTCGCTACGCAACTTCCACGGCAGTTCGATTACATATTCGAGCCAGGTGCGAATCACGTTGTACTCGGGCTGCGCGCTGGGAATTTTTTCGAGCCGTCCCAGTTCGCGGTCGGCTTCCTTGCGGATCTCGTCGGGCAGGTCCGCTTTCTTCAATTTTTCGCGAAGCTGCTCGATCTCCGACTGGTCGGAGTTCTTCTCACCCAGCTCCTGTTCGATGGCGCGCTTCTGCTGCCGCAGAATGTATTCGCGCTGCTCGCGCGACATCTCACCGCGCGCTTCTTCGGTGATCTTGTTGCGCAGGTTCAGTACTTCGATCTCATGCGACAACCACCCGTGCACCAAGCGCAGCGCTTCCAGGCGCGACGGAGCTTCGAGCAACGCCTGCTCGCGGGCTACGTCCAGGCCCATCACCGAGGCGACCATATAGGCCAGCCGCAATGGATCTTCCTGCGTCGTGAACACCCGCGCCAGTTCCTGCGGCGAGTGTTGCGGCGCCTGCATCAGGCCCACGTATTTCGCGCCCATCTCGACGATCGAAAGCGTCAGCGCCTCGGTCTCGTTACTGGAGTCGTCGGGCAGAGGCAGCGTTTGGACTCGTGCCGCCATGTAGTTGCCGGTCTGATCCACCTTGACGATCACCACCCGCTCCACGCCCAGCACCAGGATATCGATGCGGTCTTCGGATGGGTGGGAGGTTCGCTGAATGCGGGCGCGCGTCCCGATGGTATACAGACCCTCGGGATCCGGCTGATCCACGGATGGATCCCGCTGCGCCACCACGATCAATTCCTTCTCTTCGGTGGTGAGCGCGGCTTCGACAGCGGCCCGGGACGCCGAGCGGCCCACCGACAACGGCATTAACAGCCCGGGGAACAACGTGGAATTCTTTAGCGGCAACAACGGCAGAGTCTGCATTTTCGTCTCGGGCATTTGGTCTCCCTCTCTTCTTAATTAGACGCAGCGACACGGCTGGAAGATTCGGCTTCGAAAACCATCTCGCCTTTTCGCTCGTCTACACGGACCTTCTGGCCGTCGTGAATCTCCCCCGACACCAGTTTGCGCGCGAGCGGAGTCTCCACCTCGCGTTGAATCGCGCGCTTTAATGGCCGCGCGCCATAAGCCGGATCGTAACCCACGCGAACCAGCCGTTCGCGGGCCGCCTCCGTCAGCGACAGCTCGATGTGCCGCTCCGCCAGGCGCACCCGCAGCGTCTCCAATTGGATGTCGACGATGCGCTTCAGATGCTCTTCCGTCAGCCGGTGGAAGGTGATGATCTCATCCACGCGATTCAGGAATTCCGGCCGGAACAGGCGCGGCAGATCCTCTTTCGGCGCGTTCGAGGTCATGATGATTATGGTGTTCTTGAAGTCCACCGTGCGACCCTGGCCGTCGGTCAGGCGGCCATCGTCCAGCACCTGCAGCAGCACGTGAAACACGTCGCTGTGCGCTTTTTCGATTTCGTCCAGCAGCACCACGCAGTACGGCCGGCGGCGGACCGCTTCAGTCAGCTGGCCGCCCTCGTCGTAGCCGACGTAACCCGGAGGGGCGCCCACCAGGCGCGAAACGGTGTGCTTCTCCTGATACTCGGACATGTCGACGCGGATCAGCGCGTGTTCGTCGTCGAACAGGAACTGGGCCAAAGCCCGGGCCAGCTCGGTCTTGCCCACGCCGGTGGGCCCCAGGAAAATGAAGCTTCCCACGGGGCGCTTGGGATCTTTTAAGCCGCCGCGCGCGCGCATCACGGCGTCGGCAACGGCCTCCACCGCCTCGTCCTGACCCACTACGCGCTGATGCAATTCTTCGGAAAGATGCATCAGTTTCTGAATCTCGCCTTCGAGCAGTTTCGAGAGCGGAATCCCGGTCCAACGGCTCACCACCTGGGCAATGTCCTCTTCGTCCACTTCCTCTTTAAGTAACGTGGTCTCGCGCTTTTCGGATTCGAGCTGTTTTTCGAGACCCGTCAGCTTCCCGTATTTCAGCTCGGCGGCCTTGTTTAGATCGTAGGCGCGCTCCGCCTGCTCGATCTCCTGCTTTACCTGCTCGATTTGGGCACGAATGTCGCGCTGCTTCTTCACCGCTTCCTGGTCCGCCTGCCATTGCGCCTTGAGCGCGGCGGCTAGTTCCTTCTCGATTTTTTGCAGCCGGTCGCGCGACGCCCGGTCGGATTCCTTTTTCAGCGCCTCACGCTCGATTTCGAGCTGCATCTGACGGCGCAGAATTTCGTCCAACTCCGCCGGCATTGAGTCGATCTCGGTGCGCAGCTTGGCCGCCGCTTCGTCCACCAGGTCGATGGCTTTGTCCGGCAGGAAACGGTCGGAGATGTAGCGCTGGCTCAGTACTGCCGCTGCGACCATCGCGGAATCCTTGATGCGGACGCCGTGGTGGGTTTCATAGCGTTCCCGCAAACCGCGCAGGATGGAAATGGTGTTCTCGACCGTCGGTTCCGAAACCATTACGGTCTGGAAGCGGCGTTCCAGCGCCGCATCCTTCTCGATATGTTTTCGATATTCGTCTAAAGTTGTAGCCCCGATGCAGTGCAGTTCGCCGCGCGCCAGCATGGGCTTGAGCAGGTTGCCGGCGTCCATCGCGCCTTCGGCCTTGCCCGCGCCAACAACCGTGTGCAACTCGTCGATAAACAGGATGATGGTGCCTTCCGCGGCCTGGATTTCCTTCAGCACGGCTTTGAGGCGCTCTTCGAACTCGCCGCGGAACTTCGCACCGGCGATCAGCGCGCCCATGTCGAGCGCCACTACCCGGCGGTTTTTCAATCCTTCCGGCACGTCGCCGCGCACGATGCGCTGGGCGAGTCCCTCGACAATCGCCGTCTTACCCACGCCCGGCTCGCCGATCAGCACCGGGTTGTTCTTGGTCCGGCGCGAGAGCACCTGGATCACGCGGCGAATCTCCTCGTCGCGTCCGATCACCGGATCCAGCTTGCCGGTTTCCGCCATCTTGTTCAGGTCGCGGCCGTCTTTTTCGAGCGATTCATAGGTCGCTTCGGGATTCTGCGTGGTTACGCGTTGCGAGCCGCGGACGTCTTGAAGTGTCCGCATCAGGCGCTCGCGCGTCAGCCCGAGATCCTTGAAAACCTTTTCATCCGTAGCGGCGAGGAGCACGTGCTCGACAGAAATATAGTCGTCCTTGAGGCGCTTCGCTTCGCGTTCGGCGACGCTCAAAAGGTTCTGCAGACGCGAGGTGATGTAAAGCTGATCGATCGCCTGAGCGGAGCCGGTCACCTTCGGTAATTTGTCTAGTTCCTGCGTCAACCGGCGATGCACGGTTTCGAGATTCGCATCGGTCTTGGCGAGAATCGACCGCGCGAGCCCGTTTTCCTGTTCCATCAGCGCCAGCAGCAAATGCTCGACATCGAGCTGTTGTTGGCCACGGCTGGCGGCGATCGATTGGGCGGAACGCAAACCTTCCTGAAGGCGTTCGGTGAAGCGATTGAAGTCCATAGGGCAACCTCTAAACGATTTCAGTCTAGCACATGAGTCTTTCGTTGTGCAAAGATCTTAGTCCGATCATATCACATATTTGCTCTAAACCGAACCACTACGCCTACGTCTGTTCCTCTAACCTGCTGAGAGACCTGCAATTCTCCCTCCGAATGCTCCGGAGAAGCCCCGGCTTTTCTTCGCTTGCGGTTTTTTGTTTGACCCTTGGAATTGGAGCTAACACTTCTGTTTTCAGTTGGATCGAAGGGGTGCTTCTGCGCCCGTTTCCGCTGATTAAAGACCAGGATCGGCTGGTCGTTTTGGGCGGATCGGTGGCCGGGGCGTCGCGGCTGGCCTCGATTTCGACGCCCGACCTGACCGATTTTCGCCGCGATTGCAGTTCGATCGAGAGTTTTGGGGAACGGGCCGAGCGGGCACCGGGCGAAGTTGTCTCGGCCAACTATTTTGATGCGCTGGGCGTGCATCCGTTTCTGGGGCGCGGATTCCAGCAGGAGGAAGATTTCGGGCGCAACGCGTACCCGGTGGCGGTGATCAGCCATCAGTTGTGGCGCGAACGGTTTCACAGCGACCCGGCGGTGATCGGGCGCGGGCAAATTCGGGCGCGGCCAAATTCGGGGGCGGGCAAATCATGAACGGCGCGATGCAGACGATTGTCGGCGTCGCACCAGACGGATTCAGGGGAACCTTCGTCGGCTCTCCCTTCAACAGCGCCGCTCTGTTGTTGCCGACGCTGGTCGGACTGGTGCTCCTGATCGCATGCGCGAAGGTCGCCAACCTGTTGCTGGTGCGTTCGATTGCGCGCCGTCACGAAATGACGGTGCGAGTCGCCGTGGGCGCGGGCCGCATGAGATTAATCCGGCAACTCTTGTGCGAAGGCCTGGTCCTGGCGGCGATCGCTTCGGCGGGCGGCCTGCTGCTGGCCGAATGGTGCCGCAATGCGCTGGTCCTGTTTTTCCCGCCGAGCGCGGTGGCGTTGAATCTGACGGCGGAGATCGACTGGCGCGTACTGGCGTTCAGCGTGGGCGTGTGCCTCGCGTCGACCGTATTGTTCGGGCTGGTTCCGGCGATGAACGCAAGCAAGCTGGATCTGCTCGCCGGATTGAAGGCCGATGCTGGTGGCGGTGGTGAACGAATCGCTCGCTGCGCGCTACTGGCCGGGGCAGAATCCGGTGGGCCAGCGGCTGCAGGTAAAGGGACGCTGGATGCAGGTGGTGGGCCTGGCTCGCAACGCGAAATACCGGACGCTGCTGGAGCCCGCGAAACCATTCTTCTACGTTCCGCTGCGACAGAATTTCTCGGGACAAGTGGTAATGCAACGGCACTGACGCGCGAGGTTCACGCGCTGGACCCGGCGCTGGCACCGTCGGCGGTATCAACGATGCAGTATCAAATCGAATTGTCCAGCTCGACGCAGCGGATCGCGATGCTGCTGCTGGGCGTATTCGGCGGCTTGGCGCTGCTGCTGGCGACGGTGGGATTGTAGATGTCATACATCGTCTCGCAAAGCCGCCGCGAGATCGGCCTGCGCCGGGCGCTGGGGGCCTCCACCGCGAATCTTCTGAAGCTGGTATTAGGTCAGGGCTTTATGATGACGCTGGCGGGCGTCGCCGTGGATGTTGTGGCAGGGGTGCTGCTGCCCCCCGCGTCGCCGATCTCCTGTACCGGGTGAGGCCTCGCGATGCGTCCGTATTTTTAGTGGCGGCGGTGGTGACGGTCGCGGCTTCGGCGGCGGCGTGTTTGGTACCGGCGTGGGGCGCGACGCGGACCGATCCGCTGCGTGCACTGCGCGAAGGGTAACCCGGCCAAGTCAGGTCCGTCACAATATATTAGGATGGTTCGCAGTCCGACATTCGCGGTGCGTGCGCTGCTGGCGATGGCCGCGGCCGCAAGGCTTTTCGGACAAAGCGGACAAAGCGAGTCATCCGAACCCGACCCCCGCGAACTGGTCAAGCAATCCGCGACGGCGATGCAGCGCTATCGCAGCTACCGGCTGGACGCAGTGACGGTGATCGACATGAAGGGCGGCGCGTTCAACAATCGGATGGAGATGCCGACCACGGTAGCGGTGCGCCGGCCGGACCGCATGCGCGTGGAATCGAAGAGTGAAGCCGCCGACATGACCATCGTGAGCGACGGCGAGTTCACCTGGATGTACATGCTTCCCGCCAACCAGTACATCAAGCGCGCGGCGTCCAGTTCGCCCGACGCGGCGGTGCTGCAATCCGGACTGCTGCAGAAATTGCCGGACATCAACAAGTCCATCCGCAGCGTGAAACTGAACGGTGAAGAACCGATCGAGATCGAGGGCAAGAAATATCCATGCTGGGTGGTGGAAACGCGGTTCGACAAAATCGACATGCCGTCTTTCGCCACTGGCGGAACCATTAACGACGCGGTTCAGGTTTTATGGATCGACAAGGAGCGGCACCTTCTCCTGCAGAACAGTTTCGGCGCGAGCATTCTTGCCCCCGCCCTGGGAGCGCCGATCCAAATGCTGGTTTCGACGCTGACTACAGCGCTGGTGTTGGAGCCGGAGTTTCCCGATTCCGTTTTCACCTTCACGCCTCCCGAAGATTCGAAAGAGCGCCCGGACTGGACGCTGCCGGGGATCGAACGGCCGGCGATTGTCGGGAAGCAGGCTCCTCCGCTGAAGCTGAAGGCGATGGACGGAAGCACGATTAATCTCGCGTCGTTCAAAGCCACCGCCTCACTCCGAGGAAAAATCGTGCTGCTGGATTTCTGGGCGACTTGGTGCGGTCCGTGCACGCGCGAGCTACCGCTGCTTGAGAAGCTGAGCCGAGAATTTCGCCAAAGAGGTTTGGTGGTGCTGGGCGTCAACGTGGGTGAAGAGCGCGAGCTGCTAGAAACCTTTCTCAAGACCGCCGGGGTGACGTATCCGATCGCGCCGGTCCAGTTGTCAGATGAGACGCTGGCCGCGTTCTCGGTCAGCTCCTATCCGACGGTGGTGCTGATCGACCGCGCGGGCAAGGTGGCGTCGTATGAAATTGGCGCGCGGGGAGAGGCGGCGTTGCGGGCGGATCTGGAAAAACTCGGGGTGGGCGGCGCACCAAAACCGGCGGCCAAGTCTGTGCCTAAACCGGGGGCGAAACCGGCGGCCAAGCCAATCGTGAAAAAGTAGACACGCTTCGCGATTGCGGCGCAGTCTGCTAACCTAGTGATTTGCGCCGAAACTATGCCCGCGCGGGTCAGCGAAGCTTTCGTCCTGCGCACGTATCCCTTCCGGGAATCGGACCTGATCGTCAGTTTCTTCACCCGCGATTTGGGAAAGTTGCGTGGGGTTGCTCGCCGGGCGCGCCGTCCGAAGAGTCCGTTCGGGTCGGGGCTTGAGAGGTTATCCCGCGTCCGGATGGCTTTCTACCAGCGCGAAAACGCCGAGCTGACGAACCTGCAAAGCTGCGAGCTGATCGAATCGCAGTTCGATCTGCAAGCGGATTATGCGCTGGGCCTGGCGCTGGATTATTTCACGGAGGTTTCCGAGCACTTGCTGCCGCCGCACGAGCCGAACGAGAAGTTTTTCCGATTGATGATCGCCGCGCTGACGCACATGCGCACCAAGGGCGACCTGTGGACCGGGGTCATGTATTTCACGCTGTGGGCGGTTCGATTGACCGGCGTGATGCCGGAGATGCGGGTGCGGCCGGAGTCGGCTGCGATCGCGGAAGAAATGTTCGTGACGCCCTTGAGCAGCTTGGCGCCGCGCGAGTGGAATAAATCGACGGCGGCCGACCTGCGCCGGATTTTGGTTCGCACCATGGAGCAGCACGTGGAGCGCCGGTTCCTGACGGTGCCCCTTCTGGAGGCGTTGTGAAGGGCCTGTATTTCCAGGAGATGATTTTCGCGCTGAAGCGCTACTGGGCGGAGCGCGGCTGCATCATCCAGGAACCTTACGACGTGGAAGTGGGCGCGGGCACTATGTGCCCCGAAACATTTCTGCGCGTTCTTGGTCCCAAACCATATCGGGTGGCTTATGTTCAGCCCAGCCGCCGGCCCGCCGACGGGCGCTATGGGCAAAATCCGAATCGCTTGTACAAGCACCAACAATTGCAGGTGATCCTGAAGCCGACGCCGAATGACGTGATCGATCAATACCTGGGGTCGCTCACGGCGATCGGCATCGATCTTTCAAAACACGACATCAAGCTGGAGGAAGACAACTGGGAATCGCCCACGTTGGGCGCGTGGGGCATCGGGTGGCAGGTGATGCTGGACGGGCAAGAGATCACGCAGTTCACTTATTTCCAGCAGTGCGGCGGCATTGATTTGGATTTGGTTCCGGCAGAGCTGACCTATGGAATGGAGCGGCTGGCCGCGTTTTTGCAGGGTGTCGAAAGCGTGTACGACATCGAGTGGTCGCCTCCATACAAAGGGTCGCCGGGATTTAAGTACTCGGACGTTCGGATGGCCGACGAGGTTCAGTTTTCGGTTTACAACTTCGAGATGGCGGATGTCGATCGGTTGTGGCGGCTGCTGGGCGAGCACGAGGCCGAGTGTAAGGAATTGCTCGCGCAGTGGGCCAAGTATCCCGACAAGTCCCGCTTTCCGGTTTTGGCGACGTACGACCAAGTACTGAAATGCTCGCACTTGTTTAACTTACTTGACGCTCGCGGGGCCATTTCTGTGACCGAGCGCGTGGGTGTCATCAAGCGCGTGCGTGACCTCGCGGTCGGCACAGCGAAGCTGTGGGTGGAGCAGCAGGCATGAATTTTCTTCTGGAGATCGGAACCGAAGAGATTCCGCACTGGATACTAGACTACGGGACTCAGTTCGAAGAGGTGATCTTGGGCGTGCAAACGCACTTTGATGCCACACCGCGCCGACTGGTTGTTCGGGCTTCGGGTTTGCCCGAAGGTACTTCGGACGAGGATGTCGTGATTCCTGGCCCGCCACTATCTGCTGGCGACAAAGCTGCAGCGGGTTTCGCGCGGAAGCAGGGGGTTGACGTTGCCGCGTTGACTAAGGGCGCTACACATTATGAGTTGCGTCGTACAGTGTCCGGACGTCCTGCGATTGAAATTCTGGCCGAGCATTACGAACAGAAAATCACTAGCATCGTATGGCCCAAGACGATGTATTGGAAGCAACTGTACATCAGATTTCCCCGGCCGATCCGTTGGATAGTTGCCCTCCTTGATAATGATGTTGTCCCTCTCACGATCGGAGACGTGAAGAGCAGTAACGTTACGCGGGGGCATCGCATACTTGGAGCCTCGTCAATTCCGGTAACGGTCTCTGACTACGAAGGTGAGTTACGTAAGAACTTCGTAATGTTGTCGTCACAGGAGCGAATGGACAAGATCCAGGAGCAGGTTCTGTCCCTGGGTGCCAAATCTGATCCGAAGTTGGTATATACGCTCGCCGGAATGACTGAGTGGCCGACGGCAATTCGCGGTGACTTCGATCCTTCGTATTTGGAGCTGCCCGCGGAAGTGCTGACCACAGTGATGCGGCACCACCAGAAATACTTCTCGGTAGAGAAATCGCCGGGGGTGCTTGCGCCTCACTTTGTAGCGGTGATGAATACGTCGGGCGATCCGGAAGGGCTGGTGAAACTCGGGAATGAGCGAGTCCTGCGAGCTCGTTTCAACGACGCGCGGTTTTTCTGGACGGTGGATCAACAGAAGAAGATCGCGGATCGCGTCGAGGATCTTTCGCACGTCACGTTTCAGGCCAAGCTCGGATCGTACAAAGAGAAGACCGACCGCGTCGTGGCGCTGGTCAATGAACTCAACGGCAGTGAACACGCACAGCGCGCGGCGTTACTGGCCAAGTGCGACCTCACGACCGAGATGGTGAAAGAGTTCACCGATTTGCAGGGGATCGTTGGCGGGTTGTACGCGAAGGCGCAAGGCGAGTCGCAGGAAGTTTCGGACGCGATCTACGAGCATTACAAACCGCTCAGCATGGAAGATTCAATTCCTTCGACTCCCGACGGACAGATCGTCGCACTGGCGGATAAGCTCGACACGCTGGGCGAATGTTTCCGGATCGGCATGGAGCCGACGGGTTCGAAGGATCCGTTCGGGTTGCGGCGGGCGGCGCAAGGCGTGGTGAAGATATTGGTCGAGGCGAAGCTCGATTTCACGCTCGACCAACTCGTACCGGGTAACTTGCGAGCGTTCATGATCGAGCGCATCCAATACTATTTCCGAGAAGTCCGAGGATTTAAGTACGACGAGGTCAACGCCGTATTGGCAATTGGCGTTAGTACCCTTGCCGATGTTGAGGCACGGCTAACGGCACTCTCGGAAGTTCGACCCACTGAGAACTTTGAGCCACTGGCAGCCAGTTTCAAGCGAATCCGTAACATACTCAAACAGGCAGATTTTCAAGCGCCGAAGTTTGATGCAGCACTATTGGAGCCCGGGCCAGAAGCGGAACTTTCCCAAACGTTCTGGGCCGCCAAGCAGAACCTGTCGAGCGACTATTCGGCGGCGCTCCAGTCGATCGCGTCGATCCGACCACAAGTTGATCTGTTCTTCGACAAGGTTCTTGTGAATGCGCCCGACCCAGCAGTTCGAACTAATCGGCTTAGCTTGCTCTACGTGATCTTGAAAGAATTTTCCACGATCGCCGACTTCTCGGAGATCGTCACATCAGGAGATCAGAAATCATGAAAACCTACGTGTACAGTTTTGGCGGCGGACACGCCGACGGCGACGGCAAGATGAAAGACGTCCTCGGTGGCAAAGGCGCCGGCCTTGCCGAAATGTCCCGCGCGGGCGTGCCGGTGCCTCCCGGCTTCACCATCTCGACCGAAGTCTGCAACATCTTTTTCCAGAACGGCAATAAGGTGCCGGACGAGATCAATAACCAGGTGCTGAAGGCGCTCGAGAAGCTGGAAGGGCAGATCGGCAAGAAGCTGGGCGATCCGTCAAATCCGCTGCTAGTCAGCGTGCGCTCGGGCGCAAAGTTCTCCATGCCCGGCATGATGAACACCATCCTTAATCTCGGTTTGAATGACGAAACCGTGGTGGGTCTTGCGAAAAAGAGCGGGAATCCGCGCTTCGCTTATGATTCGTATCGTCGCTTCATCCAGATGTTCGGCGAGGTCGCGCTGAACATCGACATGGAAAAGTTCGATCACATTTTCGATTCGCGCAAACACAAGGCCAAGGCGAAACTGGACACCGATCTCAGCGCCGCCGACCTGATGGCCATCATCGACGACTACAAAAAGCTGGTCCAGAAAGAAACCAAGAAGCCGTTTCCACAGGATGCGCGCGAACAGCTCAGCATGTCGCGCGACGCTGTGTTTCGCTCCTGGTGGAACCCGAAGGCGGCGTATTACCGCAAGATGGAAAAGATCCCGGATGAGATCGGGACCGCGGCCAGCGTACAGGCCATGGTGTTCGGCAACACTGGCGACAATTCGGCCACCGGCGTGGGGTTCACGCGCGATCCCGGCTCGGGCGAACGCGTTTTCTACGGCGAGTTTCTGATCAACGCGCAGGGGGAAGATGTGGTGGCGGGAATTCGCACGCCGTCGCCGATTTCGGAGCTTGAGAAGGTCATGCCAGCGGCCTATCGCCAGTTGCGCGAGATCACCGATCGCCTGGAAAAACATTATCGCGACATGCAGGACTTCGAGTTCACCATCGAAGAAGGCACGCTATACATGCTGCAAACCCGCAACGGGAAGCGCACGGGACCGGCCGCGGTGCGAGTCGCGGTCGAGATGGTGGAAGAAGGCCTGATCGATAAGAAGGAAGCTGTTCTTCGCGTGCAGCCGCAACAGCTGGATCAGCTTTTGCATCCGGTGTTCGACACGAAATCGCTGAAGACGCTGGCACTGGTGGCGAACGGAATTGCCGCGTCGCCTGGCGCGGCGGTCGGTCGCGCGGCGTTCAGCGCGGATGACGCGGTGGAACTGGCCAAGGGCGGTCCGGTGATTCTGGTTCGCAAGGAAACCACGCCCGACGATATTCACGGCATGGACGTGGCCAAAGGAATTTTGACCGCGGTGGGCGGCAAGTCGAGCCACGCCGCTGTGGTCGCGCGCGGAATGGGACGGCCCTGCATCGTGGGCGCGGGATCGATTTCGATCAGCGAGAAGGAGCAGAAGTTCACCGTTCAATCCGGCGGCAAGACGATCGTCGTCAAGGCTGGCGAGTGGATTTCGATCGACGGCACTACGGCGAATGTTTATCTCGGCAAGGCCGCGACCAGCGAGCCGGATCCTAACTCGTCGTATTTCGGCAAGCTGATGCACTGGGCCGACAGCTTCCGGGGGAAGTTCGGCGTGCGCGCCAACGCGGACATCCCGCGCGACGCCAAAGCCGCGCGAACGTTCGGAGCGGAGGGCATCGGGCTGTGCCGCACGGAACATATGTTCTTCGCGGAGGATCGCATTCCGTTCATGCAGGCCATGATTCTGGCGCGCGATGAAAAATCGCGAATCAAGGCGCTTGCGAAGTTGCTGCCCATGCAGCGCAAAGATTTCGCGGGCCTGTTCACGGCCATGGACGGATTCCCGGTAGTGATCCGCACGCTCGATCCGCCGCTGCACGAGTTTCTTCCGAAGCGCGAAGACCTGATGGTGGACCTGGCGCGTTTCCCGCACGCCGACGAGGTGGGCGATCTGAAGAAGCGCCTGCCCGAGCTGCTGCATCGCGTGGAAGAGCTGCACGAGTTCAACCCGATGCTGGGCCATCGCGGATGCCGCCTGGGCATTACTTATCCCGAGATCACCGACATGCAGGCGCGTGCGATTTTCGAAGCGGCCGCGCAGGTGGCGAAGAAGGGCATCAAGGTGATTCCCGAGGTGATGATCCCGCTGATCGGCAGCGCGGGCGAGCTGGAAAATCAGAAAGAGATCGTGGTGCGCGTGGCGAAGGAAGTTCTTGCCAAGGCGGGTGTTCCCGATCTGCACTACATGGTCGGGACCATGATTGAGATTCCGCGCGCTGCGCTGCTCGCCGACAAGGTCGCGGAACATGCCGAGTTTTTCAGCTTCGGCACCAACGATTTGACTCAGACCACCATGGGGCTTTCGCGCGACGACTACACGAAGTTCTCGAAGCAGTACGAAGACCTGAAGATATTCAAGGCCGATCCATTCGCCACTATCGACCAAGAGGGCGTCGGAAAAGTGATCGAGATGGCGATCAAGCTGGGGCGCAGCACGCGCCCGGATCTCGAAATCGGTATCTGCGGCGAACACGGCGGGGAGCCGGCATCGGTCGAATATTGTTATCGCGTGGGAATGAACTACGTGTCGTGTTCCCCGTATCGGGTGCCAATCGCGAGGCTCGCGGCGGCGCAGGCGGCGATTTCCGGCGGCGACAAGTCGGAGACCATGCGCACGGCATAATATTCGCGGGCGACAAGATCGCCCGCGCCACGGGTTACTTTAATTGAACAAGGTTTTCGTCGTCAAAGCGGAAAATAGCGTCATATTGATTGACTTCGTCGGGCGGTACCGGGGAAAGACGATGCAGCCGGATGTCCATATCGCGCTGGTGTGCCCACAGTTGCGCGATGAAGAACATATCGTAATCGTGGAACGGATCGTTTAAGAAGAGCCAGCGCGCTCCCGGCTGGACGCGAGGATGAACGGCGTCCAGTTGCGCGATCACGGAGGCGGTCAACTTGCCCTCTTCCGCCATGGCCGGCTTGTAACGATGACGCCGAAAGTCACGGCCTTCGCGCGCGAAAGGAATCGCGAGCAGTAACACCAGTCCGGCAGCTACGGGGGTTCTTACCTCGGGCACCGCGAAGGCGGCGATCCGATTGATCAGCGCCGCGATCACCACTGCGGCGAAGATCGCCCACCCTGCGAGTGGAACGTAGAGACTGGGACCCGTGCGGTTGACGAACATCACGGGCAGTGGCGTCAGCAGGATCCACCACCAGCAAAACCGCAGCAGGCGCTGCTTTGACAGCACCGCGATCGCGGTGATCACAACCCAGACGATCACCAGGTCCCGGATTCCCAGCGGCCAGTTGGAATAGATCATGTCGGCGACCGCGCCGCGTTGAAATTCGAGGATGCGCTGCCATGTGAACAGCGGACGATAATCCGGGACCAAAGTAAGCGCGTTCGGCCCCACCGTTTTGCCATATACGTAGGCGGCGGTCAGCGGGATCGCGATGATCGCGACGCGACCTTCGCGGAACAGCCAACCCACAAGCGCGCCAGGTTTCCAGCTTGTGGGTCGATGATAAAGCCACTCATAGACCAGCAGCATCATCGGGAACGTCGGCGCAATTTCCTTGGAGTTGAGCGCACACAGATATAGCGCCAACACTCCCAGCGTGGCCCCGAATCCAGGAAGACGGTCGCGCGATCGGACGCGGACATACACAATCAGCGCACTGAGGTAAAAAAGGAAACACATTACGTCATAAATGAAGGCTGTATTGTAGTACAACAAGCCCATTGCCTTGTGAAAACACAGGACGAAGGCCGCTAGTACTGCGGCCAGTTCGCTCGCTCCCAGCAGGCGAGCCAGCCGATAAATCAGATAGACATTTACCAGCAGCAGGATCAGAACCACCACGCGAAAGGGCCGCGGGTGCAATCCGAACCAGGAGTAGAGGGGCAGGTAGAACGCGGCTCCCATCGGGCGATAGACGTTCTCCCACACCGCGAATTGAGACACGATCACGCGCGCCGGGCTGAGTCGAAAACACATGCCCAGGTTCATGATGTCGTCGGGGGCGAAGCGTGCACGCAGTCCGAACCAGGCGCACCACAGGAAGTAGGCGATCAGGCAGGCGACGATGCAGCATCTCCAGCGCGAATCTGCGAAGCGCCCGCTCATTTCCAGACGATCATGCCGCGGCGATCAGTACACGCCTTCGACCACGGTGCTCTCGAAGCGCCGGAAGGGTCGCACGTTGCGCACGCCGTCCCACGGATACGGTCCGCAGGGGGGCTCGCGCTCGCACTCGTCACGCTCCAGAAAGCGCGGCATGAAGAATTCCTTGGTCAGCGTGGTGAGCCGCACGCGACCGGTTTTGCCGTAATCGACCACGCGGGTCGGTTCATCAGGATCGACCACTTCCATCATCGCGCGCGGGTTGGGAGCGTAATAAATGATGGCGTAGTCGTCCGCCGGATCGAAGGGCTTGTGCACCGCCAGACCCATCAACGTGTTCCCGTAGGTCGGCGCGAAATAGATATCCTTCACTAGCTCCTCGCGCGCCAGGCGATGGAACTGCGGAGTCATTTCGGTGCCGCCGCAAAAAACGCCAGCGATGCCGGCTTTTTTTAGATTTACCCGATCGCACAGGGCTTCGAGCAACTTGGGTGTGGTGAACATGCACTTGATATCGTGCGCCTTCAGAATCGTCAGCGCCTGATCGATCACGTGCTGCTTGTAGCGATCCGCCTCAGCCGCGTCGCCGCGCTTCAGAAGTTTGATGACCCAGCGCGGGTCCAGATCCACTGAAAAGCAGATGCCGCCGCGATGCTGCGCCAGGTGCTCCACGGCCAGCCGCAGGCGGCGCGGCCCGCTGGGTCCGACGTGAACCCAATCCGCGCCGCGCGGGAAAAACTGGTCGGGCAGCGTGTCCGAAAACATCTCGTAATCGATGCGAAAATCGGCGTGTGCGATGCGCGATTTGGGGACGCCCGTCGATCCGCCGGTTTCAAACGTGAAGATCGGCTTGCCGGCGTAGCCGCGCGGAACCCAGCGACTGACCGGCCCGCCGCGCAGCCAATCATCCTCGAAAAGACCAAAACGATCCAGGTCGGCGTACGTCTGTATCTCGCGGCGCGGATCGAAGCCCAGAGTCTTCGCGCGCTCCAGCCAGAAGGGGGTTCCGGTGTCCGGATTAAAGTGCCACTCGACGACTTCGCGGGTCCATGCGTCCAGCGCGGCGCGCGCTGCGGCCACCGCTTCCTGGGTGGGTTTGATTACGATGCGGTCCTGTATAGTGGGAGTCACTGTCTAATGTTTCCTAGTTTACAAGTTTTAACCCAAGTCTTAGTCATGATGCTGGCGCTGGTCGCGACCTTCCTTTGTCCGGCGCGCGCCGAAAGCGATTGGACGCAGTTCCGCGGCCCCAACGGCGCGGGCGTGAATGAGACGGAACACCTACCCGCCGAATTCGGAGCGTCGAAGAATTTGGTGTGGCGAACGGCGTTGCCGCCCGGCCATTCCTCGCCGGTGCTGATGGGCGAGCGCGTGTTTCTGACCGCGTTCGAGGGCGATCGCCTGCTGACCATCGCGCTGGACCGCACCACCGGAAAGATTCAGTGGCGCCGTGAAGCGCCCCGCGTCCGTAAAGAAAAGCTGGATGCGCGAAACAGCCCGGCCTCGCCGACGCCCGTCACTGACGGCAAGAATCTATACGTCTTCTTTGGCGATTACGGTTTGGTTTCCTACGGTGTCGATGGTAACGAGCGCTGGCGCGTGCCGCTCGGTCCTTTTCAGAACACCTACGGCATGGGCGCGTCGCCGGTGCTAGCCGATGGAAAGGTCGTGCTGGTATGCGATCAGTCAACCGGCTCGTTCATCGTGGCGTTCAACCAGAGCGACGGCAAACAGATCTGGAAGACGCCGCGGCCGGAGGCGTTGAGCGGCCATTCGACCCCGGTGGTGGTTCGCGAAGCGTCGGGACGCGCACTGATCGTCGCGCCTGCGTCGTTTCGGATGGACGCCTATGCTGCGGGAACCGGCGAGATCGTGTGGTCGCTGCACGGGCTCGCATCGGAGATGAAGAGCGTCCCGATTGTCGACGGCGACACGCTGTATATCAACGGCTACAACACGCCGGAGAACGACCCCGGCAAACAGGTGGCGATCATGCCGTTCGCCGACGCGCTAAAATGCTGCGACGCGAATCACGATGGAAAAATCTCAAAGGACGAAGCCCCGGATCAGCGGACCAAAACCTATTTTCCGTTCATCGATCTGAATGGGGACGGCTTCATGGACGCGGCCGAGTGGAAGACTTACGCGGCCGTGATGGCCGCCGAGAATTCTCTGATGGCCGTGCGTCTGGGCGGACACGGCGACGTTACCACCACCAACATCGAGTGGAAATTTCACAAATCGATTCCGCAGCTTCCTTCCACGCTGCTATACCGCGGCGTGCTGTACATGATCAACGATGGCGGGGTGCTCACGACGCTCGATCCGGCGACCGGCACGGCGCATAAACAGGCCCGATTGCGGGGCGTGTCCGATCGCTACTATGCGTCGCCCGTAGCTGCCGACGGAAAAATCTTCATCGCGGCGCACAGCGGCGCCGTGGCGGGGCTGAAAGCTGGACCGGATCAGGACTTGCTAGCCACCAATACGCTGGGTGATGAAATCTTCGCGACCCCAGCGATCGCCGACGGGCGCATCTACATTCGAACCGTCGCTGGGCTATACTGCTTCGGAGAAAAATGAGACTGGTCACGGTGTGAGATACGCTGCCGGACTCTTCTGTGCGATCACGCTGGCCGGCGCGAATCCCCCCACTCCGCAAGAGCGCGAGCAGATTACTACTGCGCTCGGCAAACTCACCACAGAAATCGGCAGCCTGCACGCCCGCGGCGTAGATGACGAACGCATCGCCGACATCGAAATCTATAAGAAAGCCGCCGACTGGATTCTTCGCTTCGAGGAAGAGTTCTATTCGCCTGAATATGTCGCCAACACGCGTCGCGCCATCGAGCATGGTTTGGCTCGCGCGGCCGACGCGAAGTTTTCCTGGGAATCCGCGAAGGGCCGCATCGTGCGCGGCTACCGGTCCCGTGTCGACGGCAGCGTGCAGCCTTACGCGCTGGTGATTCCCGATTCTTACGACGGTACGCAGCAGGTACGACTGGACGTTGTGTTGCACGGGCGGGGCGCTACGCTCAACGAAGTGAGTTTTATCGCGGCGCACGAAAATAACCGGGCCATTCCTGCCGCCCAGAATTACATCCAGCTCGAAGTATTCGGGCGCGGCAACAACGCCTACCGATGGGCGGGCGAGACCGATGTCTTCGAGGCACTCGACTCGGTCAAGTCGCGCTACAAGATCGACGAGAGCCGCATCGTGCTGCGCGGATTTTCCATGGGCGGCGCGGGCGCGTGGCACCTGGGCCTGCACTATCCCGATAGGTGGGCGGCGGTGGAAGCGGGCGCCGGTTTCACCGAAACCAAGCGCTACGCCAAGCTCACCGATTTTCCAAGGCAGCAGGAAACCCTGCTCAAGATTTACGACTCCGTGGAATACGCAGCGAACGCGCGCATGGTTCCCGTCGTCGGCTACGGAGGCGAGCTCGATCCGCAACTAGAAGCCTCGCTGAACATCCAGCGGCGGCTGGCTTCCGACTCCATCGAACCGCCGCGGATTCTTTTTCTGGTGGGGCCGGGAACCGAGCACAAGTGGCATCCCGACAGCCTGGCCGAATCGAACCGCTTCATCGACGACGTGGTGCGCCAGCCGCGCGGTGTTCCAGATCACGTGCAATTCGTCACCTACACCACTGCATACAGCAAGTGTTTCTGGGTAACGGTCGAGAGCCTGGGGCGGCAGTATCAGCGCGCGGAAGTGGACGCGGTTCGCAATGGAGACGAAGCGGTGGTCAGCACGAAGAACATCACGCGACTAAGGCTGGATGGCATTCGGCGCGCGACGATCGACGGCGACAAAATCGAGACCGCCGGGTTCGGCGTCATGACGTTAGTGGATGGGAAATGGCGCGTGTCCGGGGATCTGAAGAAGCGCAAGCGGCCCGGTTTGCAGGGACCGATTGACGACGCATTCCGCGACGCGTTCCTGTGTGTGCTGCCCAGCGGTAAGCCGGGAAATCGTTTCTCAGGCATCTACGTGAATAAACTCATCGACCAGTTCCGCAACGAATGGGCCAAGTGGATGCGCGGCGATTTGCGCATTAAGAAGGATACCGAGGTCACCGCGGACGATATCGCGCATTACCATCTGATCGCGTTCGGCGACGAGTCCAGCAATAAAGTGATTCGCGAAGTGGGCCCGCGGGTGTTGCAAGCCTGGCCGCAGAACGGCACGGTCCCGGCGCTGATTCTGCCCAATCCGCTGAACCCGTCGCGCTACATCGTGTTCAATAGCGGTCACACCTTTCACGAAGCGGATTTCAAGGGTACCAACGCGCTGCTGTTCCCGCGTTTTGGCGATTACACGTTGATCCACGCCCCCACCAACAGTGTGATCTTCGCGCGGATTTTAGATGTGAACTGGCGTTGACGACGAGATCGCCTGCCCCACTTGGCCAGGATACTGGCGACGAGATCGCCTGCGTTACGGGTGCAGCTTCTTCGCAGCGTCCACATATTTCTTGGCGGCGGAGTTGGATTCATTCCACTTCGGCGGCGGCGCGTCCGAGGCAAGATGCAACAGCCCTAGTGCCACGGCGCGATCGACCTTCGCCATGTTGTCGTAATCGATCTTCTGCCAATGGTCGCCCACCTGGTGATAATCGGGAAACTCGAACGCCACACATAATGTGTGCGCCGGAATACCGGCATCGGCCAGCGGCTGATTGTCGCTGCGCGAAAAGAACGCGTCGCTGGCCTGCTCGTCCTTGTATACTTTGACGCCGACTCGTTGCCCCTCTTCCATCAACACCTGCGGCAAATCGGAAAAATCGAATCCGGTGACGGACGCGTTCGAGATTTGTTTCCCGTTCGCGGCGTCAGTGCGCCCGATCTGCTCCAGGTTCAGATCGGCGATGGTCTTGGCCAGCGGCACCAGCGGATGGCGGCCGTAATACTTCGCGCCCACGGAGCCCAGTTCCTCGCCGAAAAACGTCACGAACAGCACGCTGCGTTTCGGGCGCGGACGCATCGACGCCAGGGCATTCGCGATCTCGATCACCGAAACGGTTCCGCTGCCGTCGTCATTCGCGCCGTTGAAAATCCGATCTTCGCCGGTCGTGCGCGTGCCGATGTGATCGTAATGCGCGGTCAGCATTACGTAGGTATCGCGCAGCGCGGGATCGGATCCGCGCAGCACCGCGGCCACATTGCGGACCTTTACCTGATGATCCACGCTCGCCGCCATGTGCAGCGTCACTCGTGCGCCCGGGTCCTTCAGCAGCTCGCCGACATCGCCGCGCGAGAGAATGCTCATAGCCGGCCGCCGCGAGTTGACTTCGGGATCCACCAAAGCCGGTTGCGGCGCGCCGGAGGTGTTCGCGACGAAGACCAGCGCCGGCTGATATCCGCGCAGGCCGCGCGCCGCGCGAAGGTCCCCGACGTAAACCACTTTCCCGTTGATTTGTTCCGGTGACGGAGTGCCGCCGCCCCACGCCACCATGGGGATGTTATCTAAACTCAGCGGACGCTCCGGTAGCAGGTACACGTCCTCCTTTTCGATTTTCACTGTCTTTCCGCCGGCCGTGATGCTCATCTCGAACCCGGTCCAGTTCGGCTCGCGAACCGCAAGGGTGGCGGTCTGAAAATATCCGTCGTCGCCGATTGGTTCCAATCCCGCGCGCCGGAACTGCGCCGCGATATATTCGGCCGCGAGATCGAGGCCCCGCGACGGCGTCATGCGCCCCTCCAGCAGATCCGACGAAATAAACGAGAGATGCCCCCGCAGCGACGCCGCCGAAATGTGGTTCACCAGGGATTGCATTTCGGGCGGCAGCTTGGCGTCCGCGCCGAACAACGACGGACTAAGCGTGATGATCGGAGCGAGGAGAGTTACGAAGAAGCGCATGCGGTTCTATTCTAGCGAGAGCCTCAGATGCCGCGCCTCCAATCCCGCTACGAAACTGCGATCGTGCGACACCACCACCACCGCGCCCGGGAATTGCCGCAGTGCCTGCTCCAGCGCTTCCTGCGCCTCGATCTCCAGGTGATTGGTCGGCTCATCCAGCAGCAGCAGGTTCGCACCGCTCACCAACAACCGCACCAGGGCGACCTTGGTGCGCTCGCCCGCGCTTAGTTCACACAGCGGCTGATTCACGCGGTCCGGTCGAACTTTGAGGCACGCCAACAAGGTGCGCGGAAGCGTCGCCGATCCGCAGATCTGGAGCGGCGTGCGGGACAGGTCCAGATCCTCCGCGTCCTGCCCGAAATAGCCGGGCCGCACATTCGCGGAGATCCGCACTTCCCCCGCGTCCGCACGATCGAGTCCCATCAGGATGCGTAGCAGCGTGGTCTTGCCAGAGCCGTTCGATCCGAGGATCGCGATCCTCTCGCCGCGCGCGACGTGGAACGAGAGGCCTTCGAACAGACGCTTTCCCGGATATGATTTCGCAACACTCGATACGGTCAACGCGATGTCGACGCTGCGCGCCACAACTCCGAAATCGAGCTCGGGAATCGGCGACTCTTCCCAAGGCTTCTTTACTTCGCCTTCGAACGCCGCGCGCTCCTTCAGGATTCGCGCCGTGCGAGCGACCTTGGCCGATTTGCGCGCATAGAAATCGTGCGATCCTTTCGCGTCGGGCGGCGTCGTGGCGACCTTCACCGCCCGTCGCGACCGTCGCTCCGCGGCCTGCTGGTAGGCGGACTTGCGCCGCTGGAACGCTGCGAACTCGTCCGCAGCTTGGCGCTCGCGCAGCGCCCGATGGGCGCGGTAATCATCGTAGCCACCCTCGTAGCTGGTGATTTCGCCACGCTCAATCTCGATCACCCGCGTCGCCACGCTGCGAAGCAAGGTTCGATCGTGGGAAACAAAAATGACGGTCCGATGGGCCAGTTGCTCCTCCAACCAGTCCCGCGCCGCGATGTCCAGATTATTGGTCGGCTCATCCAGCAGCAACAGATCGGCGTCGGAATGGAGACCACGCGCCAGCGCGGCACGCGTTCGCTGCCCGCCCGACAACTTCGCGAGTGGCGACACACGTTCCGCCTCCGTGAAACCGAGGCCGTCGAGAATCCGATCGGTCATGGCTTCGGCGGCGTATTCATCGGCCACGCGCGCCTCGCAGACGAAATCGAAAAGCGATCGGTGCGTGGACGCATCCACGCTCTGCTCAACCACGGCGACCCTGAGTCCGCGGCGGCGAGCCATCTGCCCGCTCGACGGCTCGAGCGCGCCCGCCAACAATGCCAGCAGCGTCGACTTCCCGGTTCCATTCGGTCCCACGATCGCCAGGCGATCGCCGGGATTTACGGAGAACGACGCGTCTCGGAACAAAATGCCGGTCGATGGATAACGAAAGGAGAGCTTTGAAACGCTCAACAAAGACATGGCTCGGATCCTCGTAAGGGAGGCGAAGGGCGAGGAGAGACGTGTCTTAGTTTTTCACGGGAGTAATTTCAATTTACCTAATCTTTGGCGGGTTATCAACCCCGTTTGCGGGCCGAGGCCGCCGCAGGCTGCCAGCCTGCCCCACATCAAGGGCGCGCTTTCCGGCGGCAAGAACCTCGAGAATCGACTCCACATCGAACACTGCGCCGCCCCAGGTGCCGCCGCTGACGTCCTGAAGCGCGGCCCAGAGTCGCGTGTCGTCCGGCAGCGCCGCATCCCGCGCCAGATCCGGGCGCAGGGGGCGTGTCTCCAAGATTCGCGCGCCCGCGGCTGCATTCTGCACCACCTCGTTTTCGCCGACGATATTCACGCTGCCTTCCAGCCGTACCCGATCGATGACGATGTCGATCATGTCGCCATCCCGCAGCTTGCCGATCGGCCCGCCCGCCAGCGCTTCGGGCGACACGTGGCCGATGCAGGCGCCGGTTGAGAATCCGCTGAAGCGCGCGTCGGTCAGAATCGCGACGTGCTTCCCGAAATCGAGATACTTCAGCGCGGCAGTGAGCTGGCAGGTCTCTTCCATGCCCGCGCCCATCGGCCCGCGGCAGGCGAGGACAAGTACGTCGCCCGCGCGAATTCGTCCTTCTTTGATCGCCGCGATCGCCGCTGGCTCGCTCAGAAACACCTTCGCCGGACCAGCGTGGCGATAGATGCCATCCGCCCCCACCACGCTCGCGTCGATCGCCGTGCTCTTGATCACCGAGCCATCTGGAGCAAGATTGCCGTGCGGGAAACAGACGGTCGACGTCAGTCCGCGGCGCGCGGCTTCCTCGGGCGACATGATCACGTCGTCCGGATTCACGCCGTCGCGGTCGCGTAAAACTTCGCGAACACGCTTGCGGCGCTCCGAGCTCTCCCAATCGTCCAACACTTCACCCAGTGTCGATCCGCTCGCGGTCAGAACTCGCGTGTCGATCAGCCCCGCACGCCGTAAGTGCAACATCACTTCGGGCACGGCGCCCGCGAGAAACACCTGCACCGTCGGATGATGGCGCGGCCCATTCGGAAGCGCGTCGACGATGCGCGGAACTTTGCGATTCATACGCGCCCAATCCGCCGAGGTCGGCCGGGCCAAGCCTGCGGCGTGCGCGATCGCCGGCAGATGCAGGATCAGATTGGTCGACCCGCCGAACGCCGCGTGCACCGCTAGCGCGTTTGCGATCGAAGCGTCGGTGACAATATCGCGCACGTGAATCCCGCGCGATTCCTGTTGCATCAGCGCGCGTGCCGATCTGCGAGCCATGTCGAGCCAAATCGGATGACCCGACGGAGCCAGCGCCGAATGTCCCAGCGCCAGGCCCAGCGCCTCGCCGATTACTTGCGACGTCGCAGCGGTGCCCAGAAACTGGCAGCCTCCGCCTGGCGACGCGCACGCACGGCAGCCCATGTCGGCCGCGTGTTCGAGAGTAATCGCGCCGTGTGCGAACCGCGCGCCGATGGTTTGGATGCGACCCGCGTCTTCACCTTCTTCAGGCAGCAGCGTGACGCCACCCGGAATCAGCACGCACGGCAGATCGTGCATCGCGGCCAGCGCCATCATCATCGCGGGCAGTCCCTTGTCGCAGGTCGCGACCCCTAGCACGCCGCTCCGCGTCGGCAGCGATCGGATCAGGCGGCGAAACACCTGCGCCGCATCGTTGCGATACGGCAGGCTGTCGAACATCCCCACCGTGCCCTGCGTGCGCCCGTCGCATGGATCGGTACAGAAGCCGGCGAAAGGAATCGCGCCCGCGGATTTCAATTCCTCCGCAGCAGCCTGCATCAAAAGGCCGACTTCCCAGTGACCGGTGTGATAACCCAGCGCGATGGGCGTGCCGTCCGGCGCGCGAATGCCGCCGTGCGTTGAAAGAATCAGATACTCTTTCCCGCCCAGCGCCGCGGGATTCCAACCCATGCCCGCGTTCTGGCTCCACCCGAAAAGATCGCCGGAGGGCCGCTCGAGTAACGACTCCGCCGAAAGCGGCAGCGAGCCAGCGGGTCCGGCCGCGTGCGTTCGAATGTCGTAGAGCGATGAATCCGCGGAATCGAACGGATTGCCCGTCACTACTTTGCCGTGAAGTTCACCGACGCCGAAACGTTCTCCCATTCCAGCTTGAGCGTACCCTTGTTCCCCGCGCTCGAAAGCGTCCACTTCAGCGTCTCGACCGGCGAGGGCTCCTTCGCCATGGTCATGGGGACCTTAGCGACGTTCTTCGCCGGATCGAAGTTCGCCGACCCGTCGCGCTTAATGCCCCACTGGCCGGTCTGCGAATTTACGATCAGGTCCCACTTGCCTTTATCCAGCGCGATGAAAAGCGTGTATTCGCCCGGCGGAAGCGTCGTCCCGTTCAGGTCGAGCGCCGCGTCCGTATGCAGGAAAGTCGCCCAGTCAGCTCCGCCGCGCCAAAGCGAGTCTTCAGGCTGCAGTGAGTCCTTTGCGCCGAAAATCTTGCGGCCATTCACCGATGGCGCGTGGTACACCATCCAGATCTCCTTGCCGTTGATGGTTACGGACGACTCCGCCGCTGGGCTCTTCGCGTTAGGCGTAGCGAACTTCTTTTTGTCAGTCTGGGCCGACGCCACGGTTAGCGTCGCGGCTGCCAGCAGAAACAGTGCTGCAAATCGTTGCATGTTGGGAAGGTCCTCTCTCCCAGTGAATATACCGCGTTTCTTTGCAATTCTTTGCGTCCCGGGGTAAGCTGCGGGCGTATTCGTATACAAGAAGATGGTGCGAGGAACCCACTACCGCCGGATCGCGATTTTCGCCGGCCTGATTTGCTCCGCACAGGATCTGCCGCCCATCCGCGTCGACGTTCGCTTGGTCAACGTCGCTTTCATGGCGCGCGACAATTCCGGCAAGCTCCTGAACGACCTGACCAAGGACGATTTCGAAGTCTACGAAGACAACGTCAAGCAGAACATCGCCCTGTTCTCGCAGAGCCGCGACCTCCCCTTGTCGCTTGGCCTGATCATGGACATGAGCGGCAGCCAGGCGCACTTCAACAAGAAGCATGAGCACGACCTGCACACCTTTCTCAAGAGCGTCCTGACCTCGCGCGATCGGGCGTTTCTGCTGTGCTTCGGGAATCATCTCCGTGTGGCTGCCGACTTCACCGCGAATCCCGGCGACATCGGCGATGGGCTCAAGCATTTCGATCAGAAGAGGCCGCCGCACATGGAGGAATTGGGCCCCGACGAGATTCGTACCGCTGGGACCGCTTTTTACGACGCCATGTTCTACGGGATCAAGGAGCGCCTGGCCGGCGCCGATCACGCTCGTAAAGCCATGCTGGTCTTTAGCGATGGCGAGGATAATTCGAGCGCGCATCATATGCTCGAAACCATCGAGGCCGCGCAGGCCGAGAACATTCCCATCTTCGGCGTTCGTTATACCGAGCCCGGGCGCCACGGCCGCCTTACCGGACGCAACAAATACGGCATGAGCGTGATGGCGCGCATCGGTAAGGAAACCGGCGGCGCCGATTTCGACGCGGAACGGGAAGACCTCAAGAAGACTTTCAAGGAGATTGGCGAACAGCTTCGCTCGCTGTACGAGCTGGGTTATTACACCACCAATCCAACTAACGATCAGACCTTTCACAAGTTGGTGATCCGGCCTAAACGGCCCGGCGTCACCGTGCGTACCAAGACTGGATACTACGCCCATGAGTAACGGAGCAACGTGCCTGTGGGGCGGACCTCCCGGTCCGCGGCCAACCTCCCGGTTGGCCAGTAAGACAATTTCTGCGTCCTCGCCGCCTGCTCTCCCGTATCATGCTGGTAGGACTGGAAGAGTACTCTCTGAAATGGCGGCAGCGGAGCAAGCGGTGCCGGACGCGGAGCGGCCCATTGTAATGGAAAGCGCTCGTCCCGCCTTCGCCGATGCTCTGCGCACCCACCAGTCCATGGTCTTCAGCATCGCGTTCCACTTCGTGCGCGAGCGGTCCACGGCGGAGGAAATCGCCCAGGATGTCTTTCTCCAGCTCTATCGCAACTTGGACACCCTCGAAAGCGCCGCGCACGTCAGCCACTGGCTGCGGCGCACCACCAGCAACCGCTGTATCGATTGGGTTCGTAAACAGAAAGCGCATCCCTCGGTGGCCCTCGAAGACGTCCGCGAGCCGTCGGTCGCGGCCCACGCCGGTGATCCCCTGCTCGACCGCCGCTTGCAGGCCCTGATCGCCGCGCTGCCCGAAAAACCGCGCCTGGTGATGATCCTGCGTTACCAGGAAGACATGATGCCGGAAGAAATTTCCAGGACTCTCGACATGCCGGTGCGGACCGTCAAGAGCCATTTGCAGCGATCGCTGGCGATGCTGCGCGAAAAGATCGAAAGAAGTATGGGCGCGGGCGTCAGGCCCGCCCCAGGAGACGCCCGATGAACGAACCTCGTGAAGTAAATCAACCAGGTGAAGTGAATAAACCGGAAATGGATCAGTTGGAATCGCAACTACGCAACGCGCTCGCCCGTGAGGATGCGCCCGAAGGATTTGAAGCACGTGTCCGCGCAGCGGCCGCCGCACAACCTGAGCCGGAGCCGCGCTCCTGGTGGCAGCGCTTCACTTCTGACGAGCGCTTGCGCTGGGCGACCGCTCTAGCCGTGCTCGTGGTCATGATCGGCGGGGG
>WNFL01365545.1_pt1 | contig 36770 bp, 29 predicted proteins | sample 5400361 | NCBI WGS metagenome assembly WNFL01 (sample SAMN13153351, study PRJNA577476) | soil metagenome | isolation source: 40 cm soil on Douglas fir-dominated hillslope | place: USA:California | collected 2013-09-17
GGGGGTCGCCGGAACGTGGAAGGACCTGACGGACTCGGTGAACTTCATGGCCGGCAATCTGACGAGTCAGGTGCGCAACATCGCCGACGTCACGACGGCGGTGGCCAAAGGTGACCTGTCGAAGAAGATCACGGCCGAGGCGAAGGGTGAGATTCTCGAGGTGAAATCCACCGTGAACACGATGGTGGACCAGCTTCGCAGCTTCGCCGACGAAGTAACGCGCGTCGCCCGAGAGGTCGGTACCGAAGGCCGGCTGGGTGGACAGGCGAACGTGCCGGGCGTTGCCGGAACGTGGAAGGACCTGACCGATAGCGTGAACTACATGGCGTCGAACCTGACGAGTCAGGTGCGCAACATCGCCGACGTCACCACAGCCGTGGCGCTCGGCGACCTGTCACGCAAGATCACCGTCGATGCGCGCGGCGAGATTCTCGAGCTGAAGAACACCGTCAACACGATGGTGGAACAGCTGAACGCCTTCGCGAGCGAGGTGACACGCGTGGCTCGAGAGGTGGGATCGGAAGGCATTCTGGGCGGTCAGGCGCGCGTGCCCGGCGCGGGCGGCGTTTGGAGAGACCTGACCGACAACGTGAACTTCATGGCGTCGAACCTGACGTCGCAGGTGCGCAACATCGCGCTCGTGACGACGGCCGTGGCCAACGGCGACCTGTCGCAGAAGATCACGGTGGAGGCGCGCGGCGAGATTCTGGAGCTGAAGAACACCGTCAACACGATGGTGGAAAAGCTGCGCGTCTTTGCCGACGAAGTGACGCGCGTGGCCAAGGAGGTGGGCACGGAAGGCAAGTTGGGCGGCCAGGCCGAAGTGCCTGGCGTGGCCGGCACGTGGAAGGCGCTCACCGACTCGGTGAATGCGATGGCCAACTCGCTGACGGCGCAGGTGCGCAACATCGCCGACGTGGCGACCGCGGTGACGAAGGGCGACCTGACGCGGCAGATCACCGTGGAAGCGCAGGGCGAGCTGGACGAGCTGAAAACGAACATCAACCAGATGATCGCGAACCTCAAGGAGACGACGGAGCGCAATCAGGAGCAGGACTGGTTGAAGACGAACCTCGCGAAGTTCAGCCGGATGATGCAGGGCCAGAAAGACCTGGAGTCGGTCTCGCGCCTCATCATGTCAGAGCTGACACCGTTGGTGTCAGCTCATCACGGCGCCTTCTTCATCATGGATGCGGAGGCGGGCACGCCGACGCTGCGTCTCCTGGCAAGCTATGCCTATCGTGCGCGCAAGCACGTCGGCAACCGCTTTGCCATCGGCGAGGGCCTCGTGGGCCAGGCGGCACTGGAGAAACAGCCGATCCTGCTCCAGAACGTCCCCGACGACTACATCCAGATCACATCGGGTCTCGGCGAAGCGCCACCGCGAAACATTCTCGTCCTCCCCATTCTGTTCGAGGGCGAGGTGAAGGCGGTGATCGAGCTCGCGAGCTTCCTGCCGTTCAGCCAGATCCACCAGACGTTCCTCGACCAGCTCGCCGAGTCCATCGGCGTGGTGCTGAACATGATCAGCGCGAACATGCGCACCGAGGAGCTGCTGGAGCAGTCACAGAAGCTGACGCAGGAGCTCCAGAGCCAATCGAAGGAGCTCCAGCAGCAGCAGGACGAGCTCAAGCGCTCCAACTCCGAGCTCGAAGCGCAAGCCAAGACCCTGCGGCAGTCCGAGGAGCTGCTCAAGGAGCAGCAGGAAGAGCTGCAGCAGGTCAACGAGGAGCTGGAGGAGAAGGCCTCGCTGCTCGCGGAACAGAACCAGAAGGTCGAGCAGAAGAACCGCGAGGTGGAAGCGGCGCGTCTCTCACTCGAGGAGAAGGCGGAGCAGCTCGCCATCAGTGGCAAGTACAAGAGCGAGTTCCTCGCCAACATGAGCCACGAGCTGCGCACGCCGCTGAACTCGTCGCTCATCCTGGCGAAGATGCTGAGCGACAACAAGGAAGGCACGCTGACGTCCAAGCAGGTGGAGTTTGCGCAGACGATCTATTCGTCCGGCACCGACCTGCTCAACCTCATCAACGACATTCTCGATCTGTCGAAGGTGGAAGCGGGCAAGATGGAGGTGAATCCGCTCGAGGTGTCGATGGGCGACGTCGAGTCGTTCAGCAAGCGGACCTTCGATCCGGTGGCGCAGCAGAAGGGGCTGCGGTTCAGCGTGGAGACACCGCCCGATGTGCCGCCCACGATCTACACGGACGAACAGCGGCTCCAGCAGGTGCTCAAGAACCTGCTGTCCAACGCCTTCAAGTTCACGGAGCACGGGAGCGTCACCCTCACCGTCCGCAAGGCCGAGAAGGGAAGACGGTTCGCCAGCCGGATCCTGGATCGTGCGCCCACCGTGATCGCCTTCCAGGTGACGGACACAGGCATCGGAATCGCGAAGGACAAGCAGCAGCTCATCTTCGAGGCATTCCAGCAGGCCGATGGCACGACGAGCCGCAAGTACGGCGGGACCGGTCTCGGTCTGAACATCAGCCGCGAGATTGCGCGGCTGCTCGGCGGTGAGATCCGCGTCGAGAGCAATCCGGGCAGCGGCAGCACGTTCACGCTGTTCCTGCCGCAACACTACGTCGAGCCCGATGCGCCGAAGAATCATGATTCCGGCGGACGGGCACGTATGGACGACACCGGCCGCTTCCGTGCGTCGCCGCTGCGGCTGCCGTCGCGCGGCACCGGTGGAGCGGAGGCGTGGTCGCCATCGGGCGGAGGTACGGCCGTGCTTCCGGCACCGGAACACGAGGCCGCGGACGATGTGGTGATGTCGCGCGACTCGCTGCCGAGGCCGGAGAGCTTCACCGATGACCGCGACACCATCGAACCGGGCGACCGGGTGCTCCTCATCATCGAGAACGACGAGAGCTTCAACAAGGTTCTGCTCGAGATGGCGCGCGAGAAGGGATTCAAGGGACTCGCGGCGCTCGATGGCGAATCGGGCCTCAAGCTGGCGCACGCCTTCGAGCCCGACGCCATCACGCTCGACATCGACATGCCGGGCATGGATGGCTGGGCGGTGCTCGACCGGCTGAAGCATCATCCGGAAACGCGCCACATTCCGGTGCACATCATCTCCGGCATCCGCGAGCGCCAACAAGGGCTCAAGTCCGGCGCGATCGCCTACATGGAGAAGCCCGTCACCAAGGAAGCGCTGGACGACGCCTTCGCGAAGATGGCGCACTTCATCGACGCGTCGGTCAAACGGCTGCTCGTGGTGGAGGACAACCAGACGCAGCGCGAGGGCATCATCGAGCTCATCCAGCACGAGGACGTCGAGATCACGGCGGTCGAGTCCGCGGAGGATGCGCTTCGTGAGCTGGCTTCCGGGCACTTCGACTGCATGGTGCTCGACCTCGGTCTCAAGGACATGAACGGGTTCCAGCTTCTGGAGACGGTCAAGGCGAACCCGGCCATGTGGGACCTGCCCATCATCATCTACACGGGCAAGGACCTCTCGGCGCAGGAGGAAACGTCGCTGCGCAAGTATGCCGAGACGATCATCGTGAAGGATGTGAAGTCGCCGGAGCGGCTGCTCGACGAGACGGCGCTCTTCCTGCACCGTGTGGAGGCGAAGCTACCCGAGCAGAAGCGCCGGATGCTCGAGCGGCTGCACAATACCGATGCAATCTTCACCGGCAAGCGCGTTCTGATCGTGGACGACGACGTTCGCAACATCTTCTCGCTGACGAGCATGCTGGAGGATCACGGCATGCAGGTCTCATTTGCCGAGAACGGCAAGGATGCCATCGCGTTGCTGCGTGAGCGGCAGGACTTCGACCTCGTGCTGATGGACATCATGATGCCGGAGATGGACGGGTACGACACCACGCGTGCCATTCGGGAGATGCCGGCGCTCAAGTCACTGCCGATCATCGCCCTCACGGCGAAGGCGATGAAGGGGGATCGCGAGAAGACGATCGCGGCGGGAGCCTCGGACTACATCACGAAGCCAGTGGACACGGAACAGTTGCTGAGCCTCATGCGAGTATGGCTGTATCGGTGAATGCGGAAGCGCCGCTTCCCGGCCCACCGTATGTCTACAACCCGGAGCTCGAGCGCATCGAGATCGAGCTCCTGCTGGAGGGAGTCTATCGCCACTACGGGTTCGACTTCCGGTCCTACGCGTATGCCTCGATTCGCCGCCGGCTGTGGAAGCGGGTGGAGGGCGAGGGATTGCGGTCTCTCTCCGAGCTGCAGGCGCGCATTCTTCACGACCCGGACGCGATGGAGCGACTGCTCCTCGATCTGTCCGTCAACGTCACGTCGATGTTCCGGGACCCGTCGTTCTACCGCGAGTTCCGCGAGCTCGTGGTGCCGATGCTGCGCACATATCCCTTCGTCCGCATCTGGCACGCCGGCTGTTCGACGGGCGAGGAGGTATTCTCGATGGCCATCCTCCTCGAGGAGGAGGGGCTCTATGACCGGGCGCGGCTCTACGCGACGGACATCAACGACGTCGTCCTCTTGCGGGCACGGCAGGGCATCTTCCCGCTCGACCGCATGCAGGAATACACCGACAACTACATCCGCGCGGGCGGACGGCGTTCGTTCTCGGAGTATTACACGGCGAAATACGACGGTGCGCTCTTCTCGCCGTCGCTGGTGCGGAACGTGGTCTTCTCCCAGCACAATCTGGCAACGGACCGGTCGTTCGCCGAGTTCCACGTGATCTTCTGCCGCAACGTGCTGATCTACTTCGACAAGACGCTGCAGAACCGCGTGCATCGGCTGTTCTATGATTCGCTCGTGATGTTCGGCGTGCTCGCGCTGGGGGGGAAGGAGTCGCTCAAGTTCTCGCAGTACGAGCCGTGTTACGAGAAGATCAGCCAGGCCGAAAAGCTCTACCGGAAAGTGCTCTGATGCGGGCGAACGGAGTGGGATACGATGTGATGGTGGTGGGCACGTCCTGGGGCGGTCTCGACGCGGTGCGGACGCTGCTGTCGGGATTGCCTGGCACGTTCGGCATGGCGGCTCGACTCACATACTTCGTTCGCTGCTGCAGGAGCGGACGCCGATGCCGGTACGGGAAGTGGAGGACAAGATGCCCATCGAGCACGGCTGCGTGTACGTGGCACCGTCCGACTACCATACGTTGATCGAGCCCGGGCATTTCTCGCTCAGCACGGAGGCACCCGTGCGCTACAGCCGTCCGTCGATCGACGTGACATTTCTCTCCGCGGCGGACAGCTACGGACATCGCGCCGTCGGCGTGGTCCTCACCGGTGCGAGCGTGGACGGCACCGAGGGGTTGAAGCGGATCTCCGAGCGGGGCGGCATGGTGGTGGTGCAGGATCCGGCGACAGCCGAAAGCTCGCTGATGCCGGCTGCCGCGGCGAAGGCCGTGCCTCGGGCGCGCGTGATGCCCCTCGAGGAGATGGTGAGGTTTCTCGCCATGCTTCCCGTGGCGGGCGCGGAGCGCGACGCGTGAGCGAAGCTCCCGCACCGCCGATCGCGGTGGCCGCCGACGCCGGAGGTGCGGGGACGCCATCGCGAGTGGCGCAACCTCCCGTCGAGATCCTGATCGTGGACGACCGGCCGGAGAATCTCCTCGCGCTCGAGGCGATCCTCGAGCCGCTCGGACAGACGTTGATCCGCGCGGGCTCCGGCGATGATGCCCTCCGCACGCTGCTGCGGCATGACGTCGCGGTGATTCTGCTCGACGTGCAGATGCCCGTCCTCAGCGGGTTCGAGACGGCGCGATTGATCAAGTCACGCGAGCGAAGCCGGTACATCCCCATCATCTTCCTGACGGCGATCAGCAAGGAAGAGGAGTACGTCTTCGAGGGGTACTCCGTCGGCGCGGTGGACTATCTCTTCAAGCCGTTCCAGCCGGACATCCTTCGCTCGAAGGTCAGCGTCTTCGTCGACCTGTACCAGAAACAGCGCCAGCTCTCGATTCAGCAGCAACGCCTGGTGGAGGCGGACCTGCGCGACCTCGAGACGCGGCACATTCGCGAGCTGTACGAGTCGGAAGCGCGCTTCTCCGAGATCGTCAGGTCCGCCATGGATGCGATCGTCGTGTTCGACACCGATGCGATCGTGACGATCTTCAATACCGCTGCCGAGCACATGTTCGGCATGACGAGCGAGGAAGCCGTTGGCCGCGACGTGCGGCGACTCTTTCCCGAGGCGCTGCGCGAAGGATTCTTCGATACCGTGTGCGTCGACAACGCCGCGAGAACTCAGGCTGCCCGGAAGGAAGGTCAGCATGTCCTCTCGTTCGACGCGTTGCGCTCCGGCGGCGAACCGTTTCCGGTGGAAGCCACGGTGAGCTGCCTCACCGTACGCGGAAAACGCACATACACGCTGATCCTTCGCGACATCTCGGAGCGCAGACGCGCCGAGCAGGAGCTCCAGGAGCAGGCGAAGTCGCTGGCGACGGCAATGGGCGAGCTCAAAGGCCTGAACGCCGAACTTGCGGACCGGCAGGTGGAGCTCGAGCGCGCGATGGCGGCGCGCAGCCGATTCTACGCCTCCATGAGCCACGAGCTCCGTACGCCCATCAACGCCGTGCTCGGATACAGCACGCTGCTCCTGGAGAACATCTACGGACCACTGAACGAGAAGCAGGCGGAAGGCATCGCGCGCACGCACAAGGCCGCGAAGCATCTGCTCGAGCTGGTGAACGACGTGCTGGATCTCTCGAAGATCGAGGCAGGGAAGATCGACCTGCGCCTGCAGCCCGTGGCATTCCCGGCGCTCATCGAGGATCTGTTCGTCACCGTGCGGCCGTTGGCCGACCAGTACGGCTCACCGCTGTCGCTCGAGCATGACGGGGACGCCATCAACGTGGTGAGTGATCCGCGCCGGCTGCGCCAGATCCTGTTGAACCTCCTCTCCAACGCCATCAAGTTCGGCCGCGGCAATCCCATCAGGGTCCGCTCCATTCCGATGAGCGAGGGGGGCGTTACGATCGAGGTCATCGATCAGGGCGAGGGCATCGCGCAGGCGGATCGCGAAAAGATCTTCGACGAGTTCGTTCAGCTCGGAAAGACGCAGCGCACGGAAGGGACAGGGCTCGGCCTGCCCATCTCGCGTCGCCTGGCGGAGATGCTGAACGGCAGGCTGGAAATCGAGTCCGAGATCGGCGTGGGCAGCACGTTCCGGTTGGTCGTTCCGCGATCAGGATGCGATCATGCGCTCAATCGAAGAGCGAGACGGTCACCGGGACAACGGGAGCGTCGAGCGTCCGGCGGCGACGTCGACCGTGAACGGCGACTGAAGTCCAGCTATCTGAATATGGCGCTGCCGAGTGCGTCATCGTCCTTAGAACTCGAAACCCAGCGCCAGGCTGACATGATTGTTTGTCACCGTGCCGGCGGCATATTTCGTCTGTAACTGCCGGAACTCCGTTCCCAGGAAGAGCGGACCGCCTGGACGGATGGTGGCATACCCGGCGCACGCCTGATTGCGCAGCCTGCCACTCGAAACGACATCCGCTTCACGCGGCGCGTCGATGCCGCATCCAGAGCCGAATCCGAACTGTGTGCCTGCACGCAGATTCACCTGGAGCCAGCCGCCGCGGTCATCGAGCGGAAGTGCGCTCCGATTCAGATTCTGCCCGATGCCGCCGCCGCCGAGTCCCCGCAGGCCGCGACCATCGTAGCCTTCGCCGCGAAGCTCCAGTGCCGAGGCGAGTGCTACGCGCGCATCGCAGGCGAAGGCGTGTGTGGTCATCGGCGCGGAATTCACTCCATCGAGCCAGGCGACGTGCGCGCCGCACCCGATCTCGCCCTGATGGTCCGCTTCGCCCCACCGAACGCGCACACGCGATTCGAGCGCCGGCCGTCCCGTCCGTTCCGCCTGATCCACGTCGGTATCGAACAGCCCGATCGGATCGCCGGTAATGTTCGCGAGCACGGCACCCTGAAGCGCGATGCGAACGTCTCCGCTGCTCTCGATGGTGCCGCGAATCTGCGGAAGCCACAGCCACAGGTTTCCCGCGGTTGCAAATGCCGGCGTGCCGATGGCGGCGGGACTGACCGGATTGACGCCCGCGATCAGCGGCGATTCCTGACCGACCAGCAGCTCTCCATTGGACCAACGCACGATTCCACGCGCGGTGCGCAGGCGGAGCAGCGGGAACGTGCGGCCGCCACTGCTGGCCTGCTGGCCGCCGTAGAAGTCCACGTCCACGTCACCGACGAACTGCCCGCCGAGGACGTCGCGCGCCGAGAGCGCGGCGCCGAGCGTGGTCTGTCGGGCGCTCATCACGACCGGTGTCGGCGGTGGAGAGATGGAATCAGGGCGGACGAACTGCGGATCGTCCGCATTGTTCACCCGCCGGTCGTTGCGTACACCGTGGACCAGGACTCGCCCCGTCAGCTCGAGCTGCATCCGGCTTCGCGTCGTCACGCCGGCTGACGCCTGCTCGTCGAGCTGCTGCCGGAGTTGCGCGATGGCCTCTTCGGCACGCCTGAGGCGAATTGCGAGCGAGTCCGGCGTCGCAGACGAATCGCGCCGCACCTGGGCGGAAAGCGGCAGCGTGAGCAGGCCGCAGAGGGCCCCTGCCACGGCGACGCGCGCCATGCTTGACGCTGCGGCACGCGGCGTCGCACTCTTGGAGTGAGCCGCACAGCTCCGAGTGGTCATGTGACAATGCGGGAGAGAGTGGTATGTCGGGGAAGACCGTCGTGCGCCGATCGGCCATGCTGCTGATGTTTCTCGCGCCTGCACTCGGCGCTCAGGGCGCTGTATCCGGTCAGGTGTCCCTGCTCGAGCGGCCCGGAGAGCAGAGCGAGGATCTGAGCGATGTCGTGGTGTGGCTCGAGCCACCGCCGACGTCGCGCGCTCGATCGACGCCCGTGGCTGCGACGATCCAGCTTCAGGGACGACAGTTCACGCCTCGCGTGCGCGTCGTTCCCGAGGGGAGCAAGATCGAGTTCCCCAACATGGACTCGTTCAGTCACAACGTCTTCTCGAAGGCGCCGGATGGAGCGTTCGACACGGGGGTCTACGGCCGGGGACGCACGAAGGACCAGACGTTCAAGGACACTGGAGTCTTCCCCATCTATTGTAACATCCACCCGAGAATGACGGGCTATGTGGTCGTGCTCCGGTCGCCCTATTTCGCGCAGGCGGGCGATGATGGCCGCTTTACGGTACCTGCCGTGCCAGCGGGTGCCTATACACTGCATGTGTGGCACGACCGGGTCATGCAGGAGACCACCCGGCCGGTGACCGTGAACGCATCCGGCTTCGCAGTTGGTCGCGTAGAGCTGGATGCGCGGGGCTATCGCTATGTGCAGCACAAGAACAAGTACGGGCAGGAATACACGAGCGCGGCCGGCGATCGGTACTGAGTCCTCCAACACCCTCTGACGCCATGCGCCGGTTCGGTCTCTCGTTGAAGATCTTCCTCGGCACCGCCGCGGTGGTGACGGCCGTGCTGCTCGTCACGCTGGTCGTGACGTCGTCCACCTCGCGCGCCAACGCCGAACGGGTGATCCAGGCGGGACTGGCGGAGACGAACGTGCGTATTGGCGAGCAGCTGCTTGCGCGGCAGGGAAGCTGCAGGGTGAGCTCGGCGTCTTCGCCCAGAATCGCGACGTGATGACGACCATCACCAAGGACACCGTCGGGAGCGATGCGCTGGATCAGGCACAGCAGGCGGTGGAGGCGACGCATGCAAAGTGGGTGCAGATCGTGGATGCGCGCGGCTTCCGCCTGGCGAAGAGCGACGATCCGGCGGCGCCGAAGTCCGAGATCCGATCGGCGCTCGTCACCGGCGTGCTCGAGGGGCACAAGACCGCGGGCTTCGGCGTGATGGGCGATTCGATGGTGATGCAGATCGTGGCTGTCCCGCTGCTGCGCGATCTCAACGACTCCGGCAGTGTGGTCGCCGTGCTCATGGCCGCGCAGCCGATTACGGATTCGCTGGCGCGGACCATCGGGACGGCGACGGGAAGCGAGGTCGCCTTCTACGTGGTGGATACGAGCGGGCACGTGCCGCACGTGGCCGGTGCGACCGTTGCGCCAGAGGAGCGCGCGCGGCTTCAGCAGGAAGTCGCGGCGCGCGTTCTACCGAAGCAGCAGGACGTGCAGCTTGCCGGCAGCGTGAAGGGCGAGTCTGCAAAGGGCGCGAAGGCGCCAATGATGGGCTCCGCGACGGAGCGTGCCACCTTCACCGTCGGCGGGACGCAGTATGTGGGGCAAGGGACGCCGCTGCTGGGCGCGTCGGGACGGCCCATCGGCGGCTTCGTGGCCATGCGGTCGCTCGACGCGGAGCTGTCGGGCTACTACGGTCTGCGGAGGGCGCTTCTTCTGACGGGCGCCGCCGGCCTCCTCATCGCGTTTCTGCTGTCGGGCGTGATTACGCGGCAGATCGTCTCGCCAGTCACGGCGCTCGTTGCAGCGACGCGGCGAGCGGCAGATGGCGACTATAACGCGGAGATTCCGGCGACGTCGCGGGACGAGATCGGCACGCTGGCGGACGCCGTGCGGCGTCTCCTGAGCGATCTGCGCGACAAGCAGGCGCTCGTCGAGTTTCTCGGTGGCAATCGCGCCATGGCGGCGGCCACTGCCGGCGGCGCTGACGCGACTCAACTCATGTCGCAGCCGACGGTGCGGCTCGACCGCGGTGAGCTCGCGCCCGGACAATCATTGGGCGTGCGCTATGACATCAAGGGGCTGCTGGGCGCGGGCGGAATGGGGATGGTGTACCGGGCGGTGGATCGCGAGCTGCAAGAGATTGTCGCGATCAAGACGCTCCGGCCCGAGATGATCGCGAATGATTCCACCGCGCTCGAGCGCTTCAAGAGCGAGATCCGGATTGCGCGAAAGATCTCGCACCGCAACGTCGTGCGCACACACGATCTCGGCGAGTCGCAGGGGTTGTATTTCATCACGATGGAGTACGTGGAGGGCACGTCGCTCAAGGACCTGGTGACGACGCGCGGCCGGCTCCCGGTTCACGTGCTGTTGCCCATTGCCAAGCAGCTGTGCCGCGCGCTCGAGGTGGCGCACGATTCCGGCGTGATCCATCGCGACATCAAGCCACAGAACATGGTGGTGGAAAGCGATGGAACGCTGAAGGTGATGGACTTCGGCATCGCGCGTCTGGCGACACGGCCCGCGCAGGCCGGTCTCACACAGGCCGGTATGGTCATCGGCACGCCGGAATACATGGCGCCCGAACAGCTTCTCGGCGACGAGCTCGATGCGCGCGCCGACGTCTACTCCGCGGGCGTCGTGCTGTACGAGTGTCTCACCGGCCGCCTTCCGTTCGAGGCGCCGACGCCGATTGCGCTCATCTCGCGCGTGCTGGAGGAAACGCCCCCGGCACCGCGCGCATTGCATGCGGACATCCCCGAGACGCTGAGCGCGCTGGTACTCCGCGCCATGGCGCGTGACCGGGACGCGCGAATCGCGAGCGCGAAGGCCCTCAACGATGCCCTCGAGCAAGTCGGTTGACATCGGCCGCTGAATTGCTCGACGCGCTCGACAGCGGTGTGCTGTTGCTCGACGGTGACCTTTCCATCGAGTACGCCAATGCGCGATGGCGCAGCTGGCTGGTGGAGGAGCTCGCGCCACGCACGCCAATTGCGTCCCTGATCGATGACGACACCGACGGGTTCCTGGACGAGCTGCGCGATCTCCTGAACGACGGCGAGCCGCGCACCATGTCACTCCGGCTTCGGGCGACGCACGCGGACGTGTCGCCGCGCCGTGTGACGGCGATCGCGCGCCGCGCCGGCGGGAGGATTCTGCTGGAGGCACGGGGAGTTTCGGACGACGATCGTTTGTCCATGCACGACATCGCCCGTCGTCTCGCTGAAGTGAACGACATGGCGGAGGTACTGAGCACCCTCTGCGACATCGCCACGCGGCAGTGCGCGGCCAGCGGGGCCGCGGTGCTGCGCGTCACCGGGCGATATGGTGAGGTCGTCGCCGCGGCGGGAGATCTCTCCATCGCACGAGGGCGCAGCTTCGCGCTCGAGGGCTCGCTGCTTCATGAAGCGATGGCGGGCCAAGGCGTCATACACGAACGGAACTACAAGGAGTCTGGACGGCCGCTCATGCGCGTTGTCCCCGAGCTCTCGCTCGGCCCCATCATGGTCTCGCCTCTGCGGGCGCATGGCGAGACGCTCGGTGTCATCGCCGTAGCGCGCGGCGTCGACGCGCCGTCCTTCAGGCCGCGGGACATGGCCCGCCTGCGTCTGCTCGCGGATCACGCGGCGCTGGCCGTGCACAAGTCGCTGCTGCTCATGCAGGCACAGAGCGCGGACCGCGCGAAGGGGCGCTTTCTGGCGACGATGAGCCATGAGCTGCGCACGCCGCTGACGGCGCTGGCGGGCTACAACGAGCTGCTCGCCGATCAGGTGATCGGACCGCTGAGCGAGCCGCAGCTCGACGTCCTGGAGCGCATGCGGTCGGTGACGGCGCACCTGTCGGCGATGATCGAGGAGATTCTCGCATTCACGAGTCTGGAGGAGGGGCGCGAGACTCTGCGTCCCACGGAATTTCTCGCTGCGGACCTCGTGAACTCGGCCGTGGCGGTCATCGAGCCTCTGGCGGAGCAGAAACGGCTGCGGGTGGACACACGACTTCCGCCGCGGCACGTGCGCATGACGAGCGACATCGACAAGTCGCGCCAGATTCTCGTGAACCTGTTGGGCAATGCGGTGAAGTTCACGGACAGCGGCACGATCTCGGTGCGCGTGACGTTGCATGACGACGCGATCCGCATCGAAGTGAAGGACACCGGAATCGGCATTCCACAGTCGGAGCTTGCCCATCTCTTTCGGCCGTTCGCGCAAGTGGACACGGGATTGACGAGGCGCCACGGCGGAACCGGGCTGGGGCTGTATATCTCCCGGCGCCTGGCGACAATGCTTCACGGACACATCGAGGTGAGCAGTGCGCCGAACGTGGGATCCACGTTCGCGGTGGTGCTTCCGCTGCACCTGGACGCCGCCAAGGCCGGTCAGGACACGGCCCCGGCCTAGTAGCACCCGCGCTCCTGCCGCTAAATTTCGAGCATGAGCACATTTCCACCGACGACGTCCGTATTCAACGACGGGTACGTCGCCGAGCAATACGAGTCGTACCGGCGCGATCCGTCGTCGGTGGCCGAGAGCTGGCGACAGTTCTTTCGTACGGCCGAAGGACTCGCCGGCATCGTCGGCGGAGCACGCCCCGACGATCAGCTCCTTCGCAAGGCGGCGGGCGCCGCGTCGCTGGCCGACGCCATCCGCGAATACGGCCATCTCGCGGTGCAGCTCGACCCGCTCGGCACACCGCCGCCGGGCGCGCAGGAGCTTCGGCCCGACGCACACGGCATCGCAGAGGCAGAGCTGGCGGACGTTCCCGCGAGCGCGCTCGGCTACACGTCCGGGACCGCCGCCGACGTGGTGCGCCATCTCCGCGACGTGTACTGCAGCGCCATCGCCCTGGAATTCACGCATCTCGGCAGCGAGGAGGAGCGCCAGTGGTTCAAGCGCGCCATGGAGGAGGGTGAAGTCGCGAGCCTGCTCTCGCCCGAGGAGAAGGTGGCCGTCCTGCGGCGTCTCACCGAGGTCGACGGTCTCGAACGATTCCTCGACCGCGCGTACAAGGGATTCAAGCGTTTCTCGATAGAAGGCACGGACGTGATGGTGCCGATGCTCGATGAAGCCATTGCGCGCGTGGCGGAGCGCGGCGCACGGCAGGTGGTGCTGGGCATGGCACACCGCGGCCGCATCAACGTGCTCGTGCACGTCATGGGCATGTCGTACCAGGAGATGTTCGGCGAATTCGAGGGGCGTCAGGGCGACGCGAGTGCATACAGCAGCACCGGCGACGTGAAGTACCACCTGGGCCACCGCACCGAGCGCACGGTCGGCGACCGTACGGTGACGCTGGAGCTCGTGCCGAATCCGAGCCATCTCGAGGTGGTCAATCCAGTGATGCTCGGCCTCACGCGCGCAAGCCAGCGCATCGGCGGTGCGTCCACCGAGCGGGACGAACGCGCCGTTCTGCCGATCTGCATTCACGGCGACGCGGCGTTTCCGGGCGAGGGCATCGTTCCGGAGACGTTCAATCTGTCGCGGCTGCGCGGATACCGCGTGGGCGGAACGTTGCACATCATCGCGAACAACCAGGTCGGATTCACTACGGATCCGATCGATGCGCGATCGACCCGATACGCGTCGGACCTCGCGAAGGGATTCGAGGTGCCCGTCCTGCACGTGAACGGCGACGATCCGGAGGCGTGCATCGTGGCGGTGCGTCTCGCCGTCGCGTACAGGGACCAGTTCAAGAAAGACGTGCTCATCGATCTGGTCGGCTACCGTCGCTGGGGGCACAACGAAACCGACGAGCCGAGATTCACACAGCCGCTGCTCTACAAGGCCGTGGATGCGCATCCGCGCCCGCGCGAGGTCTGGGGCGCGCGTCTCGTGCGTGAACGCGTGCTGACCGAAGACGAGGTGAAGGCGATGGATGCGCAGGTCCTCGACGGCCTCGCTTCGGTACATAAGGAGATGAAAGGCGGCGCCGCGAAAGGTGAGCCGAAGGTGACACCCGCCGAGGCGCCTGCATTCGGCAACAGGCCGGAGCCGCCGACGGCTGTTGCCGCCGAGCTACTGGAATCGCTGAACGCCCGATTGCTCGCGTGGCCGCAGACCTTTGCGCCGCCGAAGAAGCTCGCGCGAATCATCGAGCGGCGCCGCGAGGCGCTGCACAACGGCGCCATCGACTGGGGACATGCCGAAGCGCTTCTCTTCGGTTCGCTGCTCGTCGAGGGCATCGGCGTCCGCATGAGTGGGCAGGACGCCGAGCGCGGCACGTTCGGCCATCGAAATGCCGTGCTGCACGACGAAAACACTGGCGGGACGTACATACCGCTCGCGAACATTCCGCAGGCGCGCGCGCCGTTCGAGATCTACAACAGCCCGCTGTCGGAAATGGGAGTGATGGGCTTCGAGTACGGGTTCAGCGTCGCCACGACGAAGGACCTCGTGTTGTGGGAAGCGCAATACGGCGACTTCGTCAACGTCGCGCAGCCCATCATCGATCAGTTCATCTCGTCCGAGCGCGCAAAGTGGGGGCAAACCAGCGGACTGGTGCTGCTGCTGCCCCACGGCTACGAAGGTGGCGGGCCGGAGCACTCCAGCGCACGCCTCGAGCGCTTCCTGCAATTATGCGCCGAGCAGAACATGTGCGTCGCCTATCCGGGGACGCCCGCCCAGTACTTCCACATTCTGCGCCGGCAGGCGCTGCGGAGTGAGCGGACGCCGCTGATTCTGATGCAGCCCAAGAGCCTGTTGCGTCTCGCGGAGGCGGCAAGCAGGGTCGAGGATCTTGCAGGCGGGACGTTCGTGCCGGTCATCGACGATGCGTCGGCCGCCGCGCGCGCGGGCGAGGTGCGCCGCCTCGTGCTCTGCACCGCCAAGATGTACTACGACCTGCTCGATGCGCGCGCGAAGTCCGGCACGACGAACGGAGAAATTGCATTCGTCCGCATCGACGAGCTCTATCCGTGGCCGGGCGCGGAGGTGGCGGAGATCGTGGATCGGTATCCCAACCTCGAGGATGTCGTGTGGGCGCAGGAGGAGCCGAAGAACATGGGCGCCTGGACGTTCGTCGCACCGCAACTTCGTGTCGCTACCGGCAACATGCTCACGATCCGCTACGTGGGCCGCCCGGAACGTGCGAGCCCGGCCGAGGGTTACTCGGAAGCGCACAAGGTCGCGCAGCAGCGCATTCTCTCGGAGGTGCTCACCCTGCCCGCTACCAGTGCGCGGCGGAAAACGACCAAGGTCTGATGATACGAACATTTCTCATCGCCGCTCTTCTCGCGCCGCGCCTCCTGTTTGCTCAGGAGCGCGGCGCAGTCGTCTTGGGCGAGTCCGTCGCGGGGCTCGACGTCACGACGCGCGTGCTCGTGATCGCGGCGCATCCGGACGACGAGGACACGCAGCTCATCACGTGGCTCGCGCGAGGCAGACAGGTCGAGACGGGTTACCTCTCGCTGACGCGCGGCGACGGTGGGCAGAATCTCATCGGCAACGAGCTGGGCGTGATGCTCGGCATGATCCGCACGGAGGAGCTGCTCTCGGCGCGCCGTCTCGATGGCGGCCGCCAGTTTTTCGCGCGCGCGTTCGATTTTGGTTTCTCGAAGACCGCTGAGGAGACGTTGCGGCACTGGCCGAAGGATTCCTTGCTTCGCGACGTCGTGACCGTCGTGCGCGTTTTTCGGCCGCAGGTAATCGTTGCGGTGTTCTCCGGTACGCCGCGGGACGGCCACGGTCATCATCAGGTGTCGGCCATTCTTGCGCGTGAGGCTTACGACGCCGCTGCGGACACGGTGCGGTTTCCGGCATCATCGACGCTCGGACTTGGTCCGTGGTCGGCGTCGAAATTCTATCGCGCGTCGCGCTTCGCTCCGGAAGGCGCTACGACCGTCTTCAACGTCGGTGAGCTGAGCGCACTGCGCGGACGCACGTACGCCGAGATCGCGTCGGAGAGCCGGTCGCAGCATTTGTCGCAGGGGTTCGGCATCCTACAACGGCGCGGTGCCTCACTCGACTATCTCACGCTGCTTGCGTCGCGCGTGGGCGACACGAACGCGCGCGAGACCTCACCGCTCGACGGCCTCGTGTCGGGCTGGTCGCGGTTCCGCGCGTCGTCCGGCGCACGCGCCGATCTGGATTCACTTCCTGAAGCCATCGCGGCGGTGCGCACCGCACAGAATCTCGCGTCACCCGCGGGAATGGTGCGGCCATTGGCGCATGTAGCGGCACTGCTCACGCATGCGCGTGACAATCTCGGATGCCCGCGCACTGCCATCGACGCCGCGTGTCGCGGAATGCTCGGCGATCTCGCAGTGACACTGGAGACGGCGGAGTCGCGTACGAAGTCGGCGCTTCTCGCAGCAGCTGGCGTGCTCGTCGAGGCAACGGCGCCGCGCGAGCAGCTTGCTGTGCGAGACACGCTGCCCGTCACGATCTCGGTGTACAACCAGGGCTCGAGCGACGTCGAGCTCGACGGCGGAGCCGCATGGTCAGCAGACGAGTCCGTGCCCGAGGGGGCGCACCAACGCACCGTGGTGCGGCCGGATAGCGTCGGCCGCATTGGGCTGTCCATTGTCGGCAAGGCGCCGAGCGTGCCGTGGTGGCTGCGCATCGGCCGGCGCGGCGATGTGTTCGAGTTGCCGGGCTCCGGCACGTCCGCGGCGGAATATCTGGCCGTCGGCGAAGAGCGACTCTCCGACACCCGTGCCCGAGCGTATTTGCGCATCGCCGGTGTTGCCGTCGCGGTTGACGCCGGGCCCATCGTGTATCGCTTCGCGGATCCTGCCCGCGGGGAGCAGCGACGTCCGGTAACCGTGGTGCCGGGCATCAGTGTCGCGTTCGATCAGGAGGTGGAGTACGCGCGCGCTGGTGCTCCGCTGAATCGCGCGTATACGGTGCGTCTGCATTCTGCGAGCGCGGCACCGCGTGGTGTTTCCGTGGAGCTGCGCGCCGTAGGGCTGACGGTGGACACCGCGGTTCGGCGCGTGGCGATGGAGCCGTTCTCCGATGCGACGCTCACGTTCCACGTGAAGGGCAAGTATTCGCCGGGCAGTTATTTCGTTACCGCGATGGCAATGAGCGGTGACGAGCGATTCACCAGCGGCTTCGTCCCCGTGCAATACGCGCACATTCGTCCGCTCCGATACTACCGTCCCGCAGCTGTCCACGTCGAAGCGGTGGATGCCGCGCTCCCGAAGCGCCCCGACGTAGCGTACATCCGCGGCGTCGGTGACAACGTGGCGCCAATGCTTGCGCAGCTTGGACTCAACGTCACGGTGCTCGCGGCGGAGCAAGTGGCCGAGACGGATCTTTCGCGATTCGGCTCCATCGTGATCGGCCCACGCGCCTTCGCCGCGAGCCGGTCGCTCGTGCAGCAGGCGCCGCGCCTCCAGGAATTCGCTCGCGCCGGCGGAACGATCGTCGTGCAGTACGGTCAGCAGGAAATACAGACGCCGGGCATTCTCCCGTATCCCGTCACACTGCGGCAAACGGCCGAGCGCGTGACGGAGGAAGATGCGCCGGTGACCATTCTCGATGCTCGCGCCGGCGTAATGGCGTCACCGAACCGGATTACGATGGACGATTTCCAGCACTGGGTGCAGGAGCGCTCCACGTATATGCCGACGGCGGCCGATCCCCATTACCAGCGCGTGCTGGAGATGCACGATCCGGGAGAAGCACCCAACGAGAATTCGTTGCTCGTCGCGCCGGTGGGAAAGGGTGCGTACGTCTACGTGACGCTGGCGCTTTTCCGTCAATTGCCGGCAGGCGTGCCTGGCGCGGCGCGCATCTTCCTGAATCTCGTCGGCGCGGACGGCAGGATGGCGTCCACGCTGCCGCAGCCGTGAGGAGCCACGCGGCGTGGTGATGACGACGTGGGTCAGCGAGGGTCGCCGCCCACGTGTCGTCATCATCGGTGGCGGGTTCGGCGGCTTGTATGCAGCGCGCGCTCTCAAGCGCGACAAGGTTGACGTGCTGGTGCTGGATCGTACAAACCACCATCTGTTTCAGCCCCTGTTATACCAGGTAGCGACGGCTACGCTTGCGCCGACGGACATCACGTCGCCGATCCGGTGGCTGCTCAGACGTCAGCGAAACGCGACGGTGCTGATGACCGAGGTGCTCCGAATTGATCCGGCTCGACGAGTGGTCATCGCGGACGCCGGGGAATTTCCGTACGACTTTCTGATCGTCGCCGCGGGCGCGCGTCACGCGTATTTCGGCCACCCGGAGTGGGAGGCGAATGCGCCGGGATTGAAGAGCATCGACGATGCGATCGCCATCAGGCAGCACATTCTCACGGCATTCGAGCGTGCGGAGCTCGCACATGACCCCGTGGAGCGCGACGCATGGTTGAGCTTTGTCGTGATCGGCGGCGGTCCAACGGGCGTCGAGATGGCAGGCATGATTCCGACCATCGCCAAGGACGCCCTCGCACGGGACTTCCGTCGCATCTCGACGGAGAAAGCACGTGTGACGCTGCTCGAGGGCGGTCCGCGCGTGTTGCCGTCATACCCCGAAGATTTGTCGGAGCGCGCGAGGCTCGACCTCACGGCGCTTGGTGTCGACGTTCGCACGGATACGCTCGTCACCTCGGTGGCGAAGGGCGAAGTGCGTGCCGGCGAGCTCGTCCTGCACACGCGCACCGTGATCTGGGCCGCCGGAAACGCAGCGTCGCCGCTCGGCGCATCGCTCGGCGCGGAGCTGGATAGAGTCGGACGCGTTCGAGTGGAGCAGGATCTCAGTCTGGCGGCGCATCCAGAGATCTTCGTCATCGGCGACATGGTGACGATCTCGAGCCGGGGGAAGCCGGTGCCGGGCGTCGCACCGGCCGCCATGCAGATGGGGCCGCACGCCGTAAAGAACATCCGGCGCACGATTCAGGACCGCCCGCGCCTTCCCTTTGTCTATCGGAACAAGGGCGATCTCGCGACGATCGGCCGGCATCGCGCCATCGCGGATTTCGGCTTTCTCCAGGTCACCGGCGGCGCCGCGTGGTGGTTCTGGCTCTTCCTGCACATCATGTATCTGGCCGGATTCAGGAATCGATTGAGCGTGCTGCTCGAGTGGGGATACTCTTACTTCACCTATGATCGCGGCGCGCGGCTGATTACGGCCGGGCGACCTGCTGCCGTCCAGGCTAGCGAGCCCTGAGCCGCCAGGCGACCTTGGAGTATGCTGTCTTCCGCGCTCGGCAGTACGCACGATGATGCCGGCAGCGAGCTCGCGCGACTCGACGCGCTGCTCGAAGCGGTTCCTCTTGCTGTGGCGCTGTTCGACGGCTCTCTCGCTCTGGCCGCGACGAACGCGCGCTACCGAGAGCTCACGGGCCTCGACGTGTCGCAGGTCGGCCGCTCCATTTACGACGCCTTCCCCAACGCGCTCGCGGACCTGACCGAGCAGGTGGACATCGCCGCCGGGGGCGTGCCCGTGGTCTCCGTACGCGTGCCGTTTCAGCATCGCGGTGGGCGCCGACTCGTGGAAGCGACCTTCGTTCCTCTGACGGACGTGCACGGCGCGCGTGGTGTGTTGTTCGCCGGAAGCGACGTCACCGAGCGAGAGGATCTGCGTGAGGATCTGGCGCGAAGCGTCGCGCAGCTCGAGTCCATCTTCGACGTCCTGCCCGACTCCGTGCGCGTCGTCGACGCCGACGGCAACACGGTACGCACCAACGCGCAGGCGCTTCAGGAGCACGCGCCGTCCACACCGCAGACGCTCCGCGAGCTGTGGCAGCTCGACCGTCCCCGGACGCTTGCCGGCACGACGCTGTTCGTGCACGAGCATCCCACGGCGCGCGCGCTGCGGGGCGAGCGGGTTCGTGGTGAGACGCTCGAGGTGCGACGGGGCTCGGGCGACGTCACGGCGGTAGTGGAGGTGAATACGAATCCGCTCTACGATCCGCACCGCCGTGTGCGCGGCGCCGTGACCGTGGAGCGTGACGTCACGGAGCGCACGAGGCTGCAGCAGCAGGTGAAGACGGAGGCGGAACGGCTGGAGCGAATGGTCCAGGAGCGCACGCGCGAGCTGTTGGCATTGCAGGAAGCCGCCGCACGCGACCGTCGTCTGGCCGCGGTCGGGCAACTCGCTGCCGGCGTCATGCATGACGTCAACAACGCGTTGAATCCGATCATGGCCGCGGCGTACCTCCTCGAGATGAACGCGGAAAACCCGGCCGCGGTGCGCGATTATGCGGCGCGGATCGCGCGTGCGGCGGAAACGGGAGCGGCCACCGCCGCCCGCGTCGGACGATTCATTCGCCAGGAGCCGTTGCTCGGCGCCCGTGAAGAAACGGTGGACCTCTCTCTGATGGTGGAGGAGGTCGTCGCGATGACGCGCCCGCTATGGCAGGAGCGGGCGAAAGGCGGCGTCGTCAAGCTGGAGGAATCGCTCGCGCCGCGCACGCTGGTGAAGGGCATTGCTGGCGAGCTGCGCGAGGCGCTCCTGAATCTCGTGCAGAATGCGCTCGACGCGATGGCCGGTGGCGGAACGCTTCGCATCCGGACGGCCGCCACGGCAAGCGAAGTAAGCGTCGAAGTGAGCGACACGGGCACCGGCATGTCCGAGGAGGTGCGCGAGCGTGCGTTCGAGCCGTTCTTCACGACGAAAGGCGTGCACGGCACCGGACTGGGATTGGCCGAAGTGTACGGTATCGCGCGGCGGCATCGAGGGCGCGCGGAGATCGAGTCAATTCCGGGCGAGGGCACGCTGGTTCGGCTGGTGTTCCCCGCTGGAACGTCCGATACCACGAAACGTCCCGCGCTGCAGCACGGCGCACGTCCGCCACGGCGCATCCTTCTCGTGGAGGACCATGTGGACAGCCGCGAGTTCATGCAGCAGCTCCTCGAGAGTGACGGGCATCACGTTCACTCGGTACGCAGCCTCGAGGAGGCGCGGGCACGCCTGGATGACGATACCTTTGATCTCGACGTGCTCGTGACCGACATCGGCCTTCCGGACGGCAGTGGTTGGGATCTCGTGGCCTTCGCGCGAAAGAAGCGCCCGTCGCTCCGGATCGGCGTGGTGACCGGATGGGAACCACGCAACGAGCAGGATCCGGCCTGCGACTTCACGTTGCGTAAGCCCGTGGGCGCGGCGGATTTGCTCGAGGAGATTGCGGGACAGCAGGCACGCACTCAAAATTGAAGGTTTGGGCACATCCCACCGACGCACTGCAAATGGCTGATTCCGGCTCGATTCGCATCCTGATCGCCGAAGACGACGACAACGCTCGCGCGCTGCTCGTCGAGCTGCTCAATACCATGGGTCACGTCGTGGTAGCGGAGGTCAGCGGCGGGCGCGAAGCCATCGAGCGTGCGCGGGACGTCGTGCCGGACGTGGTGCTCCTCGACGTTCACATGCCGGACGGGTCCGGCATCGAAGCGGCGGAGCAGATCGCGGCTCAGGTGCCCGGCGTGGCCGTGGTGCTGTTCAGCGGCGACGAATCCATCGTGCTCTCCGAGCGCGAAGTGGCGGCCACAGCGGCAATCGCGTTCCTGCCCAAGCCGACGCCGCCTCGCGTACTGGACTCGACGCTGCGCCTGGCGGTGTCGCGAGCGCGGGAATTCGCGGTGGCAAAGAAGGACGCACAGGCGGCACGCGGGGCGCTGGAAAACCGGAAGACCATCGAGCGCGCGAAGGGCATCCTGATGCGCCGTACGGGGTCCTCGGAGCAGGAGGCGTATCGCATCCTGCAGCGCACGTCGCAGGACCGATCCGTTCCGATGGTGGAGATCGCGAAAGCGGTGCTCGCGTCGGAGCCGGGCTACCAGGAAACGCCCAAAGAGCCGTAGCCCTCAGGCGGGGCTCGGCTTCACGTACGACTCCATGCCGAGCCCGAGATAGATCGTGAACGCGACGAGCGACGCCGAGAGCAGAAACGGCAGCTCGAGGTGCCAGTCGAACAGGGTGCCGAACACGATCGGAAACAGCACACGTGCCATGCCGCCGAACGTCTGCTGCACGCCCATGTAGAGGCCGCGTTCCTTGCTGGAGATGACGCGAGACAGCAGCGCCGTGACACAGGGGAAAGTGAACGCCGTCCCCAAGGGCAAAAGCGCCACCGCCAGCGCGAGGGGCAAGTATGGCAGCAACGCCACGGCACTCGCTGGAAGCAGGCCGCCCAGCATTGCCGCGACACGCGCGGGATCGGAGAGAGGTTTGATGAAGGCCATCGACGCGATGCCGATGGCGAGCAATGTCGATCCGATACGCGTGAGGCGCGCCTCCCCGAAACGGTCCACCATGCGGCCGAGAACGAGCGACCGCGTCAACACGCTGATGACGCCGGTATAGGAGAAGAAGAAGCCGATCGTCTTCGCGGTCACGTGAAAGCGCGCCGAGAGATACAGCGCGAGCATCGACGTCACGCCCTGAAATGCGCCGAGCGCGATAGCGTAGATCCAGATGAGCCGGGAGGCGGGCTGTCCCGAGTGCGTGACGACACGGACGACTGCGTCGCGCAGCGGCGTTCCTTCATTCGTCCGTGCCTGCGCCTCCGCCGCCTCGCCCATGTCACGCGACTCACGGAGGTAACGGGCGGCAAACGCGATGTTGCCAATACAGAGTGCCGCGGCGAACAGTCCCGGCCCTCGCGGACCCCATGCCGCCGCCGTCAACGAGCCGAGTACCGGACCAATGGCGACGCCGGCGTTCGTCGCGGCCGACAGCCACCCCAGTGCCTTCGCACGCTCCTCGGGCTCGGTCGAATCGGCGACGTACGCCTGGATTACGCCGCGACAGAAAGAGCATGCCGAGCGCGAGCGGCCCCATCTCGAGCGCGAACGCGAAGATTACGTACGCGATGGCCGCCGCCGAGAGTCCGACGATGAGCGCCGGCCGCCGTCCGTGCGAGTCGGAGAAGCGACCCCACAACGGCGACGTGATGAGCTGCGCGACGGCGAACGAGCTGACGAGCAGCCCGACGACGGTGCCGCCCTGTCCCAGCTCCTTGGCGTAGAAAGGCAAGAGTGGCAGCACCATCAACATCCCGACCATGTCGATGAACGCCGTGATCATGAGAATCCACAGCTTGCTGCTGTCCCTCAACTTCATGTCGAGCGCGCTCCGGCGGTCATTCGGTGGACGGCTTTCCCAGGGCGGCGGGCGGCACCGATCGTCCGACGACCCCCGCGAGGGCCACGATCGTGAGCACGTATGGGATCATCTCCACGAACTGACTGGGGATCGCATGCGTTCCCTGGAGGCGGATCTGAAGCGTCTCCGCCGCGGCGAAAAGGAGACACGCGAGTCCGGCTCCCTTCGCGGCGAGCGCGATGAATCCGCGTCCCGCCGTCATGCCGTCAGTGAACTGATGCTGGTCGAGCGCCAGATACGCGCCGCCCAGCGCCGCCAGCATTCCGCTGAATGCGACAGCAATGTATCGCACGCGTGTCACGGGCACTCCCACGGATGCGGCGGCGGCGGGATGCTCGCCCACCGCACGGACCCTGAGCCCGAACGGCGTACGGTACAGAATCCAGCCGAGCGTCGGCAGCACGATGACTCCGATCCACACGAGCGGATTGTATGCGAGCGCGAGAAATCCTGTGCCGGTGCCTCCAAAGCCGGGCACGCGCGGCGAGTTGGACGAGCTTCCAAAGAACAGGCGAAGGAAGAAACGTGTCAGACCGACGGCAAGCAGATTGATCGCGATGCCGATGACCACCTGGTCACCGCGAAAGCGAATGGTGCCGACGGCATACACCAGCGCGAGCACCGCGCCGCCCACCAACGCCGCAGAAACGCCGAGCCACGGCGAACCGCTGGCGAAGCTCACGGCCGCGGCGCAGAACGCGCCGCCGAGCATGTATCCCTCGAGCCCGAGGGCAATGAGGCCGGCTCGCTCGCTCAACACACCGCCGGCCGCGGCGAGCAGGAACGGAACGGCAATGCGCAGCGTCTGCGACAGGAAATCGAGCACGCTCATGTAGCGGCCGTCCGGCGTGAGGTGCGCAGCATGCGGCGCACCTCTGGCACTGACGTCGCCACCGCAAGAATGACGACGGCTTGGAGCACGTCGATCATCTGCTTGGGCACGAGGGCATTCACGACGAGGCCGCCCTGCGACAACGTGGCGAACAGGAGAGCCGCGACCACGATGCCTAACGGATGGTTGCGTCCCACGAGGGCCACGGCAATGCCGAGATATCCCGCACCCGACGCAAACCCTTCCTCGTAGTAGTGCTTGTAGCCGAGCACGTAATTGAGCCCGCCGATTCCCGCGATCGCGCCGGACACGGTGAGCGCGCGCCACACCACGCCACCGACATGGACGCCCGCGTTCTCCGCGGCACGCGGCTGAAGTCCCACCGCGCGAAGCTCGAATCCGCGACGCGTACGGAACAGGTACCAGCCGAACACCGCCGCGGCGATGACCGCGAGCAGAATCGTTGCGTTCGCGGCGGAGCCGTGAAAAGCGGGAATCACGTCGCTCAGCCGGAAGAGCGCGCCGCTCTTCAATTCCGGCGTGTGCAGCGTGTCCGGCACGTGCACCTTCGCGCTCGTGAGGTAGTTGAGCAGCGCGAGCACGATGAAGTTCAACATGATGGTGACGATCACCTCATGCGCGCCGAACTTCGCCTTCAGGACGCCGGGCACGGCGCCCACGATTCCACCACCAAGGGCCGCCGCGAGAACGAACAGTGGCAGACAGAGGAGCGCAGGGATGCCGGCGGGAAGCAGCATGCCTGCAACGGCCGCGACAAATCCTCCAGCCGCTACCTGACTCTCCGCGCCGATGTTGAAGAGGCCGGCGCGAAGTCCGAGGCCTACAGCCAGCCCGGTGAACGTGAGGGTCGTGGCCTTGTACAGCACCTGACCAAAGCCGTACGCATTTCCCCACGTTCCCTCGAGCAGGAGGCGATACACGGCGCCCGGGGACTGTCCAAAGGAAAGGATCAACACGTCGCCGACCACGGCGGCGAGCAACAACGCCACAACGGGCGGCAGCAGCGACTCCTCGAGAGTGCGACGGTTCATGCGGCGTGCTCCGCACCGGTCATGAACTGACCCAATAGCTCCGGCGTAGCCTCGGCGCGCAGCAGCAGAGCGACGAAACGTCCGCCGTACATCACGGCCACACGATCCGCGAGCGCCAGCACCTCGGCGAGATCGGCGGACACGAGCAGGATCGCCTTTCCCTGATCGCGTGCCTCGCGCAGCCGCGCATGAATGAGCTCGATGGCGCCGACGTCCACGCCCCGCGTGGGCTGGGACGCGAGCAGCACCTTGAAGTCGCGCGCCATCTCCCGGGCCACGACGATCTTCTGTTGATTGCCGCCGGAGAGACTGCGCGCCGGAGTCGCAGGGTCCGCGGGCCGGATGTCGTACGCGCGAATGCGCTCTTCGGCGTGTGCAAGGACACGAGCGACGTCGATCGTGACGCCCGACGTGAAGCGATGCTGCTGCCCCAGAATGAGATTGTCCGCGATGCTGTAGTCCAGCACGAGTCCCCGCTCGTGGCGATCCTCGGGAATGTGAGATAGGCCGGCGTCGCCCCGGTGTCGCACGTCCAGCGGCCGAAGGTCGAGCCCTCCAAGCGAAATGCTCCCCTCCGCCTCGCGAAGACCGGCAATCGCTTCGATCAGCTCCGTCTGTCCGTTCCCCTCCACACCCGCCACGCCGAGGATCTCGCCGGGCGCGACGGAGAAGTTGACGCGGTCGACGACTGCGGTGCGCCGCGCGCCTGAGACGAGGAGATTCTGCACGTTCAATAGCGGCGTCGATGCCACGCCCCTGCCAGCCGAGGTCCCCGAAAACTCGAAGTCGCGTGCGAGCACCACGTCGCGACCGACCATCGCGCGCGCAATCGACTGCGGCGTGGCTCCCTCCCGAGGGATGCGCGCGACCGTGGCTCCCTGCCGCATGACAGTGATCGTGTCGGAGACCTCGATCACCTCATCGAGCTTGTGTGTGATGAGCACGACCGTGCCACCCTCGGCGCGCAGTGCGCGAAGCACGTTCCACAGCTCCTGCACCTCGGGCGGCGAGAGCACCGCCGTCGGCTCGTCCAGGATGAGGATCCGCGCGCCGCGATACAGCGTCTTGAGGATCTCGACACGCTGCGCTTCGCCCACGGAGAGATCGGCGACGAGACGGTCGGGGGCGACCACCAATCCGGTCCGCGCGCATCGAGCACCGGTCCCTTCGTGATCTCCGAGCCCAGCATCACATTCTCGGCCACGGTGAGCGTCGGGACGAGCATGAAATGCTGATGCACCATGCCGACGCCCGCGGCGATCGCGTCGCTCGTGCTCCAACCTGTGACGTCGCGTCCATCCACTTCGATGATGCCCGCATCGGCCGGATAGAGACCGCTGAGAATGCGCATCAACGTGGATTTGCCCGCGCCGTTCTCGCCGACGAGCGCGTGCACTTCGCCACGCGCGACCTGGAGATCCGCTCCGCGATTGGCACGGACAGCCCCGAACGACTTTTCGATGCCGGCAAGGCGTATCGCGTCGCTCATCGCGTGCTTGGCACGTTGATCCGGCCTTCGATGATGTCGCGCCGCAGCTGCTCGAGGCGTGCGCGAACGGTGGGCGGGATCAACCGCTCATTGTGCTGATCGTAGACGTAGCCGACACCGCCCTCGGCCAATCCGTATTGATAGATGCCGCCCTGGAAGCGTTTCTCCTTCACCCGCCTGATGGCGTCGAAGACGGCATTGTCGACGCCCTTCACCATGCTCGTGAGCACGAATCCGGGCGCCTCGTCGTATTGATCGGCGTCCACACCGATGGCGAGCTTATTGGTCTGTCTCGCCGCCTCGAACACACCGAGCCCCGTGGAGCCCGATGCGTGGAAGATCACGTCGACGCCCTGCTGATACTGGCTCAGCGCGAGCTCCTTTCCCTTGCCGGGATTGCGGAACGCCTCGGGCGTGACGCCAGCGTACTGTGAAATCACCTCGCAGTCGGGACAGACGCGCTTCACGCCGGCAATGTAGCCGGCCTCGAACTTGTGAATGAGCGGGAAATTCATTCCGCCGACGAAGCCGACTTTCTTCGACTTGCCTACCAGGGCCGCCAGCGCGCCGACGAGGAACGATCCCTGTTCCTCACGAAACTTGAGCGCCGCGAGATTTGGCGGCGGCGGGATGACCTTGCCGTCCTTGTTCGTGGCGACGGAGTAGTCCACTCCCGCGAAGTGGGTGTTCGGGTATTCCTTCGCGAGCTGCGTGAGGTCATCGGTGAAGATGAAGCCGACGCCGATGACGAGATCCATGCCTTCGGCGGCGAGCAAACGGAGCCCTGATTCGCGATCGGAGCCCTCTCCCGGCTCGATGAAGCGCACCCGCGCGCCCATCTCACGCGCCGCGCGCTCGGCTCCGAGGTATGCGCCGTCGTTGAAGGACTTGTCGCCGCGTCCGCCGAGGTCGAACACGATGCCGACGTTCACCGCCGCGCGGCTCGCGGGTGCGGCTGCGCCCGACGGGCTGACGAACAGCAGGACGACGTGCACGATGAGCAACGCGCCCACGAGGATCAGCAGCTTGCGCATGGGGGACAAAGCTACAGGTGGGCAGTAGGACAGGAAGGCAGGGCAAACGGCGCACGCGGTGGATATCATACGACACATGGTGGCCCGGAAGAAAAAGGAGCTGCAGCCCGAGCGGCTGCGCACGCGCTTTCTCGTCGTCGGCAGCGGGGTCGCCGGCCTGCATACAGCCTGGCGCGCGTCGCAGCACGGTGACGTGCTGCTGCTGACGAAACGTTCGCTGTTCGACAGCGCCACGGCCTACGCGCAAGGCGGCATTGCCGCGGCACTCGGCGCGGGGGACTCGCCGACGCTGCACCGGCAGGACACGCTCGCCGCCGGCGCTGCGCTCTGCGACGCGGCTGCCGTCGAGGTGCTGGTGGAAGAAGGCCCGACGCGCGTCCGTGAGTTGCAGACGGCCGGTGCCCGGTTCGATCTGGATCCATACGGTCATTTGCAGCTGGGACGCGAAGCCGCGCACTCGCAGAATCGCATCGTGCACGCGCACGGCGATCAGACCGGCGCCGAGGTCGCGCGCACACTCATCTCGCGCGTGCGGCGAAGCGCTCGCGTCACCGTGCTCGAGCGGACTCGCGTCCTCGACCTCATCGTCTATCGCGGGCAGTGCGTCGGCGTGCGCGCGAGCGTGAAAGGCAAGGCGGTGGAGATCATTGCCGAGGCGACTGTGCTCGCCACCGGTGGGTGCGGGCAGGTCTATCGCTACACCACCAACCCCGTCGTGGCGACCGGCGACGGATTTGCCATCGCACACCGCGCCGACGTCAAGCTCGCGGACATGGAATTCGTGCAGTTCCACCCCACCGCGCTCGATACGCCGGAGAACCCTCTCGCGCTCATCAGCGAGGCGGTGCGCGGGGAAGGGGCGATACTCGTCAACGAGCGTGGCGAGCGCTTCATGCGGCGGCTGCACCCGCTGGCTGAGCTCGCGCCGAGGGATGTGGTGGCGCGGGCGATCTTCCGCGAGCAGAAGAAGAACCGCGTGTACCTCGATGCGCGACGGCTCGGAGCTCGCTTTACCAAGCGTTTTCCGGGCATTTTTGCCCTCTGCGGTGCCCGTGGAATCGATCCCCGGCGCGACCTCATTCCGGTGACGCCTGCCGCACACTATATGATGGGTGGGATCGTCGCGGACTTGAATGGGCGCTCGAGCATGCCCAGACTCTATGTCGTCGGGGAGGTAGCGCGGACCGGCGTGCACGGTGCTAACAGACTTGCCTCGAATTCGCTGCTCGAAGGATTGGTGTTCGCCGAGCGCGTGGCGAGAGACCTCGCGGGTGTGCGACCATTGCGCAATGCGCCGGCGGCGAAGCTTTGGACTGTTCCGCCCTTACCGGATCGTGGCGCCGCCCAGGTGGCGGCGGACCGGGTGCGCGAAGTGATGTGGTCGTACGCCGGCATTGCACGCACGGCCAAGGGGCTGCGCACGGCGGTCGTCGAGCTATCGGACATCGAACAGCGGTTGCCGCAAGGAGCCACGGAGGAAGTAAATCTGGTCCAGACCGCGCGTCTCATCGTCGAGGCAGCGTTGCGGCGCAAGGAATCACGCGGCGGTCATTACCGCAGTGATTTTCCACGAGCGAAGCGAACGTGGCGAGGCCGCCACATCGAGCTCTGAATGAGGTGAACGGTTCACGGGTTTCCCGTCCTGCCCATGAAAGTTCTGATCGCTGACGACGACCGCGTGCTCTCGCAATTGATATGCAGCGTGCTGCGACAGGCGGGGCATAAGCCCTTTCCGGCATTCGACGCCATGCAGGCGCTCATGCTCGCCATGCGCGATCCGCCGGACATGGTGCTGCTGGACGTCAACATGCCGGGCGGCTCGGGACTCAAGACGCTCAATACGCTCAAGAGCTCCAACAAGACCTCCGAGATTCCCGTCATCGTCGTCAGCGGCAACGAGGACGCGACGATACCTGAGACCGTGAAGCAGCTCGGCGCCGCTCGCTTCGTTCCCAAGCCGATCGATCCCGAGCTCCTGCTCGAGGTCATACGCGAGGTAATGGAGGAAGAGGGGATCGCAGGTTAGCTTCACCGCATGGCAATCGCCGGAACCCCGGTGCGCCCGCGGGACGAAATGATCGCGCAGCTGCACGGAGAAATCAGGACCCTCGCACGCGAGCGCAACGCCGTCATCCTGGCGCACAACTACGAGCGCGCCGAAGTGCAGGACGTGGCCGACTTCGTCGGCGACTCGTTGGGCCTGTCACGCGAGGCGGCAAAGACACCCGCGGACGTCATCGTCTTCTGCGGTGTGCACTTCATGGCCGAGACGGCCGCGGTCCTCTCGCCGGACAAGGCGGTTCTGCTGCCGGATCTTGCCGCCGGATGCTCGCTCGCCGCCACCATCAACGCCGCGGAGCTCCGCGCGTGGAAGGCGCAACACCCGGGCGCAGTCGTCGTGTCGTACGTCAACACGACGGCCGAAGTGAAAGCCGAGAGTGATTATTGCTGCACGTCGGGCAACGCAGTGGACGTGGTGAATTCCATTCCGGCCGACACCGAGATTCTCTTCTGCCCAGACATGTTCCTCGGCGCGCATGTGAAGCGCTTGAGCGGCCGCACGAACATCCGGATCTGGATGGGCGAATGTCACGTACATGCCGGCATCGATCCGGAGAACATTCGCCTGCAACGCTCCTTGCACCCGCAGGCGGAATTCCTCATTCACCCCGAGTGCGGCTGCTCCACGAGCGTGCTCGAGGCCATGAGCGCAGGCGACGTGGATCCCGACGGCGTGCAGATTCTGTCCACCGAAGGCATGATCAAGCGCCCGGCGCTCTCCGACGCGGATGAGTTCATCGTCGCCACCGAGGTAGGTATTCTCCATCGGTTGCGCCGAGAGAATCCGTCGAAGCGCTTCTTCGCGGCCAACGACCGGGCGTCCTGCGCATATATGAAGGTCACCACGCTGCCCAAGGTGAAACGTGCACTCGAACGGCTCGAGCACCGCATCACGGTGCCCGCACCCGTGGCGCGCGAGGCGCGCCGGGCGATCGAACGGATGATCGCCATCGGTGGACATACGCCGCTGAGCCCCGTGCCCGAAACGACGGCCGATCCCGGCGAGTAGCGCGGCGACCGAGCACGCTGGAGGCGACAATGGAGCGGGAATCGATCAACCCTGAGCGACGCAACACGCCGCGCTACATCACACCGCTCAGCACGCCGGCCGTCAGCAGCGTCGGCGTGCTTCGGTTTCCCTATGCCCAGAACGAGCTGCATGTTCTCGTCAAATCCGCGCTCGACGAGGACGGTGCGTTCAATGATCTCACGACCATCGCCACGGTCGTCTCCGAGCGGCACGCGCGCGGGCGCCTCGTGGCGCGACAGACGGGCGTCCTCTGCGGTGTCGCGCTCGGCCTCGAGGCATTCCGCACGCTCGATCCCAAGGTCACCATCCGCGTGGACAAGGAGGATGGCGCCGTGCTGGAACCCGGTGACTCCGTGCTCTACCTCTCCGGCCATGCGCGCGCCCTCCTCGCCGCGGAGCGCGTCGCGCTGAATTTCATGCAGCGGCTGTCGGGCGTGGCGTCGCTCACCGCGCGGTACGTGGACGCCGTGCGCGGCACGCACGCGAAGATTCTCGATACGAGAAAGACCACGCCGGGCTGGCGCCTGCTGGAGAAGTACGCCGTGCGCGCGGGTGGTGGCACGAATCACCGACTGAACCTTTCGTCGGCCGTGCTCATCAAGGACAATCATCTCGCATCGGTCGACGGCGACGTCGCGCTGGCCGTCCGCCGGGCCCGTGACCTCGCGCCGCGCGGCACACGGGTGGAGGTGGAGTGCGACAGCACGCGCCAGGTCCAGGCTGCTCTCCAGGCCGGCGCGGACATCATCATGCTGGACAACATGTCGCTCGATCAGATGCACGAATCGGTGGGAATGGTCGCAGGCCGCGCAACGGTGGAAGCGTCCGGCGGTGTCAACTTCGATACCGTGCGCGCCATCGCCGAAACCGGCGTCGACTGGATTTCGGTGGGCGCCCTGACCCACTCGGCGCCGGCACTCGATCTGTCCGTCGACTTCGAATAGCCGCACGCACGAGCTCCATGTCCGCGTTGTCAGGCAAGCCGTTGTGGGCACGCGGAGAAGCGCTGGGATTGCCTTCCCTTGAAGACGACATCGAGGCCGACGTCTGCGTGGTCGGACTCGGCGCATCAGGGCTCGTGTGCGTGAAGGAGCTCGCGCGCCTTGGCGCGCGCGTCCTGGGTGTGGACGCGGGTGAGGTCGGCGGCGCTGCCGCCGGCAGAAATGGAGGCTTTCTCCTCGCGGGCGTCGCGCGCTTCTACCACGATGCGGTGTCCGCGTACGGCCACACGCGGGCGCAATGCATGTATCGGCTGAGCCTCGACGAGATCGACCGGATCGCGGCCGACGAGGCAGGTACGGTGTCGCTCGTCGGGTCTCTGCGCATCGCAGAATCCGATGAAGAGCTCGAGGACTGCCGGCAACACCTGCTCTCCCTTCGCGCGGACGAATTTCCGGTCGAGCACTACGACGACGAATTCGGCCGCGGCCTGCTCCTGCCATCGGACGGTGCGTTCGATCCATTGGAGCGTTGCCGCGTACTCGCGCGCGCGGCAATCGACGCAGGCGCGCGTTTGTTCGAGCGTTCGCACGTCACGACGATACGCACTGGGCGAGTGGACACGGCCACCGGCGTCGTGCACGCGAGACACGTGGTGGTAGCAGTGGACGGCGCCCTCGGCCTCCTGCTGCCGCAGCTTGCCGGCGATGTGCGTACCGCACGACTCCAGATGCTCGCGACGGCACCCACGACGGAGATCACGCAGCCACGTCCGATCTATGCGAGGTGGGGATACGACTACTGGCAACAACGCCCGGATGGAGCCATCGCGCTCGGCGGCGCACGCGACATCGGCGGCGACAGCGAGTGGACGCACGACACGGCCCCGTCCCACGTAGTCCAATCGGCACTCGAGCACCGCCTGCGCGCGAAGCTGCGCGTCATGGCGCCGATCACGCATCGATGGGGAGCAAGCGTGAGCTACACCGCCGACGAGCTGCCGATCGTCCGCGAAGTCGATGCAGGCGTGTGGGCCATCGGCGGCTATTCCGGCACCGGCAACGTCATCGGCTCGCTGCTGGGCCGCGGAGTCGCACGTCTCATCGTGCGAAGCGATGATACTCTGCTTCGGCCCTTCCGGAGGCCGTCCTGAGGATCGTCGAGCGCGCGCTGCGCATTCCACTCATGGGCAAGGTTGCGGGCGCGAACCTCCTGATCGTCGTCTCCGCCGTGGTCGGCGTCGGCATGGAGCGGCGGATGAACATGCCGGGCAGCGCGGTGTCCATTCTGGGTGTGGCGCTCGCGCTCAGCCTGATCGTCAATCTGGCACTCGTGTATGTCGCGCTTCGGCCGCTCGATGATCTCGAAGACACAGCGCGACGCCTCGCGACGGGCGACGACGGCGCGCGCGTACCGCCAAGCATTCTGGCGGATCGCGACATCGCGCGCGTGGGCGAGACGCTGAACGACCTGCTCGACCGCCTCGCGGAGGACCGCGCACGCGAACGGCGCCTCGCTGCGCAGGTGATCAGCGCGCAGGACGAGGAACGGGCACGAGTCGCGCGCGAGCTCCACGATTCCACGGCGCAGATTCTCACCGCCGTGATGCTGCAGCTCCACGCCGCCGCGCGTGAGAGCACCACCGATCCCCTGAACGCGCGCATCGCCACGCTTCGCGAGCTCGCGGGGGAAGCGCTCGAGGAGGTGCGGTCGCTCTCGCACACCATGCATCCCCGCGTGTTGGACGACCTCGGACTCGCTGCGGCCCTCGAATGGCTCGCGCGACAGACGCGAGATCAGGCGCCATTGGACGTGCACGTTGCAACCGCGGAGATCGAGCCCCCGCTCCCGGCGACCGTCGCCGCCGCGCTCTATCGCATCGCACAGGAGGCCATACGCAACGTGGTGCGGCACAGCCAGGCGCGGCACCTCGACGTACGGCTTCGCCGCGACGGCAAGCAGGTCGTGCTGGAGATCTCCGACGATGGACGCGGCTTCGACGTGGCCCGCGCCGAGCAGCGGCGGCCGGGTATGGGGTTATTCTCCATGCGTGAGCGTGTGACGCTCGTCAATGGACGGCTGGACGTCCGCAGCCGGCCGGGCGACGGCACGACGATCGTGGCGACGGTGCCACTCGGGACCTGAGAATCGACGATGAACATTCGCGTTGTGCTCGTAGACGACCACGCCATCGTGCGCACCGGACTTCGAGCCGTGTTGAGTGCCGCTCCCGACATCGAGGTGGTGGGTGAGGCGTCGGGCGGACACGAGGCCGTGGAGCTCGTCTCGCGCACGCCGGCGGACGTCGTCGTCATGGACCTCTCCATGAGCGCGGGCGACGGACTCATGGCGACGCGCGCCATCACCGGCCGCTCGAACCGTGCGCCGAACGTGCTCGTCCTCACGATGCACTCCGAGGAAGCCTATCTCGAGGCAGCGCTGGAGGCGGGAGCATCCGGCTACCTCGTGAAGAGCACCGCGGATCGCGAGCTCGTGGAAGCCGTGCGCGCGGTTGCGCGCGGCGAAGAATGGGTCCAGCCGTCCGCCGCCGGCGTACTCGCGCGAGGTGTGCGACGCCGCGAGGAGCAGGCCTCCGATCGTGCGCGCTACGAACGTCTCACCGACCGCGAGCGCGCCGTGATGCGCCTCATCGCCGAGGGCTACACCGCGCCTGAAATCGGCGAGCAGCTCGCGATCAGTCCCAAGACCGTAGACACCTACAAGCAGCGCATCAACGACAAGCTGGGCCTCACGCACCGCGCCGATTACGTGAAGCTTGCCCTCAAGCTCGGATTGCTTCAGTCTCCCATCGCGTGACTCTCTCAAACAGATCCAACTCCGGGCGCACGCTCGACGTGGGCCTCATCGGCTTCGGACTTGGCGGCGCCACGTTTCACGCACCGTTCATCTCGAGGACGCCGGGCCTCCGCCTCGCATCCATCGTGACGTCCAATCCGGAGCGGAGGCGGATCGCGAGCGCCGAATACCGCGACACGCAGATTCTCGCTGACGTTGATGCCCTGTTCGACACGAAGCCGGATCTCGTCGCCATCAGCACGCCCAACGTCACGCACTATCCGTTGGCGCGACACGCGCTGGAGTCGGGCGCGCACGTGGTGGTGGACAAGCCGTTCGCAGCCACGTCCGCACAGGCACGCGAGATCGCAGAGCTTGCGCAACGGGTCGGCAAACTTGCCATTCCGTTTCAGAATCGCCGATGGGACGGCGACTATCTGACGCTGCGCTCGCTCATCGCTGACGGAAAGCTCGGTGACGTGCACCGGTTCGAGTCACGCTTCGACCGCTGGCGTCCCGCGCGAAAACCGGGTTGGTGCCTGGTCGATGCCGCGGAGCGCGCGGAGGACGTGCTCCACGACCTGCATACGCACCTCATCGATCAGGCATTGCAGCTTTTCGGTCCGGTCACGCACGTCTACGCCGAAGTGCGCCGCATCGATCCGCACGTCGTCGTCGCCGACGATGCGCTGCTCGCGCTCACACACGCCGGTGGTGCTCACACGCTGCTGGAATCGACGATGTCCGCGGCCGTGCCGGGCCCGCGCTACCACGTCTATGGCACGAAGGGAGCGTATCTCAAGCACGGTGTGGACGTGCAGGAGGCATCGCTCAAGGCCGGCGCCCGCCCCGGCGACGCCGGTTACGGCGAGGAGCCCGAGGACGCCTGGGGCACGCTCGGAACCGGCGAGACGCAGCAGCGCGTGCGCACGCACGTGGGCGACTACTCGCCATTCTACCGCCAGGTGGCACGCGCGATTCTCGACGATGCGCCGCCACCGGTGCTCGTCCCCGAAGTCGTCGCCGGGCTCCAGATCATCGAAGCCGCATTCCGGTCGAGTGCGGCACGGCACGTCATCGCGTTGTAGGAGCGGCCACCAAGCGCTTTTCGCACAGGCTGCGTAATCTTCAGGCAGCGACTCTTCAGACAAGGTGACGACCATGCGCCCCATCTCCGCAGCGCTCGTGTTCTCCCTCGTGCTTGCCGCCGGTGCGCCTGCCCAGGCGCAAAAGCAGGCGGGCATGCTCTCCGAGCCGAAGACCTGGGCCACACCGTGGGACAAGACCCGCCCGCGTGATCCCTTCGTCGATCGGACCGGCCACGTGTGGTTCGTGGGGCAGGTGGGAAATTATGTCGCCAACCTCGATCCGAAGACCGGCGAGTTCAAGCGCTACACCATCGAGCCGGGCACCAATCCACACAACCTCGTCGTGGATGCGAAGGGCATGGTGTGGTTCACCGGCAACAACAATGGCCGCATCGTCAAACTGGATCCGGCCACGGGCAAGCTGACCACGTTCATGATGCCCGACAGCACCGTCCGCGACCCGCACACGATGACGTTCGACCGGCACGGAGACGCATGGTTCACGGCGCAGAACGCGGGCGTCGTCGGCAAGCTGACGACCGCGGACGGAAAGATTCATCTCTGGAGAATGGAAAAGGGGTCGCGGCCCTATGGCATCTGGATCGACTCCCACGACCGCCCGTGGTTCGACCTGTTCGGCACCAACAAGATCGGCAGCATCGATCCGGCGACGATGGAATTCCGCGCAGTCACGCTTCCGAACGATCGTACGCGACCCCGCCGGATCGCGATCACGAGCGACGACATCATCTGGTATGGCGATTACACGCGCGGATTCCTTGGCCGCCTCGATCCGAAGACCGGCGGCACCGAGGAGTTTGCGTTGCCGTCCGGCCCGGCATCGCTGCCCTATGCCAT
>WNFL01437180.1_pt1 | contig 36769 bp, 30 predicted proteins | sample 5400361 | NCBI WGS metagenome assembly WNFL01 (sample SAMN13153351, study PRJNA577476) | soil metagenome | isolation source: 40 cm soil on Douglas fir-dominated hillslope | place: USA:California | collected 2013-09-17
GACGGGGTACGCGCCGCTCTTCGCCCCGGTGGTCCCCTTTCCTACGCGGTCCGCCAGGGAGAGCCGTGATCGAGGAACTGGCGCGGGATCGTCTTGGCTTCGAGCAGCTTCGTCCTGGGCAGCTACGCGCGGCCGAGGCGCTCGTCGGCGGCCGCGATGTACTGGCCGTACTGCCGACTGGCGGCGGGAAATCGGCGATCTACGAGCTGGCGGGGCTGGTGCGGGCGGGGCCGACGGTCGTCGTTTCGCCGCTGATCGCGCTGCAGGATGACCAGCTCGCCCACCTGCGCGCCGCCGGCATGCCGGCCATCGTCCTCAACTCGCAGCAGTCGGCCGGTGCGCACGCGGCGGCTCTCCTCGCCTCCTGCGATTCCGGCACGTTCGTCTTTCTCTCGCCTGAGCAACTGGCCAATAGGCAGACCCGCGAAACGCTGCGGCGCGCTCGGCCCGGTCTGTTCGCTGTCGATGAAGCGCACCTGATCAGCCAGTGGGGTCACGACTTCCGCCCCGACTACATGATGCTCGGAGCACAGGCCGAGGCGGTCGGCGCACCGGTCCGCCTTGCTCTGACCGCGACCGCCGCGCCGCCGGTGCGGCAGGAAATCATACGACGGCTCGGCCTGCGTGATCCCGTGGTGGTGTTGGGCGACTTCGACCGGCCGCTCATCCATCTCTCGGCACACCATGCGCAAACCGTCCCTGACAAGGAGCGCGAGCTTGTGCGCGCGGCGGGCGAGCTGGACGGCCCGGGGATTGTCTATGCGGCAACGCATGCCAGCGCGCAGGCGGCGCACGACGCACTCGAGTCTGCAGGCGAGCAGGTGAGGCTCTACCACGCCGGCCTGAGCGGGCGCCAGCGGCACGAGGCAATGACGGCATTCCTGGACGGTCCTGCCCGCATCATCGCGGCCACGGTCGCGTTCGGCATGGGAATCGACAAGCCGGACGTCCGCTGGGTCCTGCACTTTGACCCGCCGCCCTCGCTCGACGCGTACTACCAGGAGATCGGACGCGCCGGCCGGGACGGCAGGCCATCACACGTGCGGCTGCTCTACCGGTACGACGACTTCGAGACGGCGCGCCACCTGATCGCAAGGGGCGTCCCCGGCGCGCCCGTCGCGCAGGTCGCGGCGGCGCTCGCGGCCGGTCAGAGGATCGAGCCCGGCACGCGGCATCAGACGGCCGCTCTCACCCGCCTGGCCGATCTCGGTGCGGCAACATGGCAGGTGGACGGGGATGTCGGCTGGGCCGGGACGATGAGCATCGCCGCGGCGCTTGAGGCGTCGGAGGCGGAAACGGAACGTGAGGACGAGGTGGAGCGCACGCGGCTGACGATGATGCGCCGCTACGCCGAACACACCGGTTGCCGTCGTTCTTTCCTGGTCACCTACTTCGGGCAGGACTATCCAGGCCCCTGCGGGAACTGCGACAACGATCTCGCGCCCGCCGAGCCCGAGCAGGCCCCGGTCCCGTTCGAAACGGGCGCGCGCGTCGTAAGCGAGCGCTGGGGCGAGGGCACGGTGCAGCGTTACGACGGCGACCACGTCACGGTGCTATTCGACCAGTACGGCTACCGCGAGCTGTTCGTCCCCCTCGTCCTTGACCGCAGCCTCCTGCGCCTCGCGTAGTCCGTCGCGTCGCGGCCACCGCGCGGCCAGCGGCGCCCGTTCTGGCCCCGGCGGTTGGCTATGCAGCCGAAAGGACTCGACCTGATCTCGCGCTGCGCGACAGATCGGCCTGCTCGGGGTCCTCCGGCCGCTTCGGCACCTGCGGCGCTCCGGTGACCTGAATGCCAGCCAGAACGGTCGGACCAGACGGCCAGTGCCAGGCCTTGCCGCGCCGGAGTGATCCGGCGGTCCGCCCGCCGCGGTCGGCCAGGCAACGCGCCGCGCGCCGCCGCCATTTCGCGGATTGCGCGGACCATTAGTTTCGCAAAAGGAGCAAGAAAGTCTCGCAAAGTAGCGCGCGGCAGCGATTGCGTACAAGTATTCAGGGGGAACGATGTTAAACGGGGGGAAACACCGTGGCGAACATAAACCTGAATAACCGGCCCGCATTCTATGACGATGAGGGCTTTAACTACATGAACTTCTGGTCCGGACGTGCCTACGAGCACAAGTCCGAGGTCATCGCGATTCGCCGGCTGCTCAGCGGGCGGACCTTCGAGCACGCGGCCGATATCGCGGGCGGCTACGGCCGTCTGAGCGCCGTGCTCTCCGAATTCGCGGACAAGGTCACGCTGGTGGACTCGAGCAGCCGGCAGCTGGCGCTGGCCGCCGACTTCCTGGCCGATCATCCCGGCGTCGAGAAGCGGCTCATGGATGCCGCGAAACTGGACTTCCCTGACAGCAGCGTCGACCTGGTGGCGATGATCAGGGTTATGCATCACCTGCCCGACCCGGCCGCGGAGCTCGCCGAGGTAAACCGGATCCTGCGGCCCGGCGGCACCGCGATCGTCGAGGTAGCGAACCTGGCACATGGGCTGAACCGGGTCCGTCACATGGTCAGGCGCGAGCGGCTGGCCGTCAGCGCGATCGACATCCGCTCGGAGGCCGTCAGGGCGCGCGGCGGCATCCCGTACGTCAACCACCATCCGGCGTCGGTTGCCCGCCAGTTCCGTGCCGCCGGCCTCCAGGTCCAGCGGGTGCTGTCAGTCTCGAACCTGCGTCATCCGCTGCTGAAGAAGGCGCTGCCCGGCCGGACGATCCTGGCGGCCGAAAAGATGGCGCAGGCCAGGCTGGCCAGAATCCAGTTCGGTCCGAGCCTGTTCTTCCTGCTCAGGAAGGATCCGCGCGCCGCCGGCTGAAGAACGGGCCGCTCAGTCGACCTCGGCTAGCACGCCGGCGAACTGGGCGGCGTACAGCCTGGCGTACGCGCCGCCGGAGGCGAGCAGCTCGTCGTGAGTGCCCTGCTCGACGATCTGGCCGTGCTCCATCACCAGGATCACGTCGGCGTCGCGGATGGTAGAAAGCCGGTGCGCGATGACGAAGCTGGTCCTGCCTTCACGCAGCGAGTTCATGGCCCGCTGGATCAGCACCTCGGTCCTGGTGTCCACCGAGCTTGTCGCCTCGTCCAGGATGAGGATGGCCGGCCTGGCCAGGAACGCGCGGGCGATGGTGATCAGCTGCCGCTCCCCCATGCTGAGATTCGAGCCGTCTTCATCAAGGACCGTTTCATACCCATCAGGAAGTTTTTGAACAAATCGATCGACGTAGGTCGCCCTAGCCGCCTCGATGATCTGGTCGCGGGTCGCCGATTCCAAGCCGTAGGCGATGTTCTCGGCGATGGTGCCCCCGAAGAGCCAGGCATCCTGCAGGACCATGCCGGTCAGCGATCGCAGTTCCTGCCTGGTCATGTCGGCGATATTGACTCCATCCAGCGTGATCGCCCCGTCGCTGACCTCGTAGAACCGCATCAGCAAGTTCACCAGGGTGGTCTTCCCTGCTCCGGTCGGGCCGACGATCGCTACGGTCTGGCCAGGTTCGACGGCGAGCGAGAGGTGCCCGATCAGCGGGGCGTCAGGGAAGTAATTGAACGAGACGTCCTCGAACCGCACGCTGCCGCGCACGGACCCGGGACGGGCGGGAGCGGCCTTGTCCGGCTCCTGCTCGTCGGCGTCGAGGAGGGCGAAGACGCGCTCAGCCGACGCAACGCCGGACTGGAGCAGGTTGGCCATGCTGGCGACCTGGGTCAGCGGCTGGCTGAACTGCCGCGAGTACTGGATGAATGCCTGTACGTCGCCCAGCGACAGCGCGCCGGTGGCGACCCGCAGCGCGCCGACGACAGCGACGAGTACGTAGTTCAGGTTGCCGAGGAACATCATCGCGGGCTGGATCGTCCCCGAGATGAATTGCGCGCGGAAGCTGGACTGGAACAGCCGCTCGTTCTGCTCGGTGAAGACGGCCATCGATTCTTCAGTCCGGCCGAACGCCTTTACCAGCGAATGCCCGGTGAAGTTCTCCTCGATGTGCGCGTTCAGCTTGCCGGTCGTGGACCATTGTCGGACGAACTGCGGCTGCGCGCGCTTGCCGATCCTGGCCACCAGGAAAATCGATGCCGGGACGGTCACCAGCGCGATCAGTGCCAGAAGCCAGGAGATCCAGATCATCACGGCGAGCACGCCAACGATCGTGAGCAGCGACGTGACGACCTGGCTGAGCGTCTGCTGCAACGACTGGGCGAGGTTGTCGATGTCGTTGGTCACGCGGCTGAGAATCTCGCCTCGCGGTTGCCGGTCAAAGTAGCTCAGCGGGAGCCTGGACAGCTTGTCCTGGACTTGCTCCCGCATGGTGAAGATGGCCCGCTGCACGATCGTCGCCACCAAGCGGCCCTGGAAGACGCCGCAGACCGCGGCCCCGGCGTAGATCAGGGCGACGATCGCCAGCGTCCTGCCGACCTGGCCGAAGTCGATGCCGTGGCCGGGCGTCAGGTGCATCGCGCCGAACAGCCTGGCCTGGGTCGTGTGGCCGGTCGCGCGCAGCCTGGCCACGAATTCGCTCTGGGTCACCCCAGCCGGGAGCTTGCCGCTGATGTAGCCCGTGAAGATCAGGTTGGTGACGTTGCCGAGCACCTTGGGTCCCAGGACCGACAGCGCGACGCTCAGCACGCCGAGCATGATTCCGGCCACGATCCGCGGCCGCTGCGGCGCCAGCATCCGCAGCAGCCGCCTGCTTGACGTCCCGAAGTTCAGCGCCTTCTCGGTCGACATGCCGCCCATGAACCTGGCCGGGCCAGCGTTGAACCCGGGGGCTGGTCCCGGGCCGCGGCGCGGAGTGGGCCGCTCCCCCGGCCCCAGCTGGACGTCCGCGCCGGCTGGCTTGACGTCGGAGGTCATGCGCTGTCTCCCGCTCGCCTCCGGGGCGCCGTCGGGCGCCGCCTTCCCTCGTCGCCCGTCCCTCGCTCCTCAGCCCAGGCGGCGCCGCGCCCCTCTGGCTCGCTCATGCCGCCTCCTGCTCGGTGAGCTGGGAGAGCACGATCTCCCTGTAGGTCTGGTCGGAGGCCATCAGCTCGTCATGGGTGCCGGATGCCACGACGCGGCCGGCATCCATCACGATGATCTTGTCGGCGTTCCTGATGGTGGCGACCCGCTGGGCCACGATCAGCACGGTCGCCGCTGATGTTTCGCGCGCCAGGGCCGCGCGCAGCGCGGCGTCGGTCGCGTAGTCCAGGGCGGAGAACGAGTCGTCGAACAAGTAGATGGCCGGCTGATGCACCACGGCCCTGGCGATCGCCAGCCGCTGCCGCTGCCCGCCAGACACATTGGTTCCGCCCTGGGCGATCCCGGCGTCCAGCCCGCCTTTCATCTGGGCGACGAAGTCCCTCGCCTGGGCGATCTCTAGCGCTCGCCACAGCTCAGGGTCGGTGGCGTCTGGCCGGCCATACCGCAGGTTCGATGCCACGGTGCCGGAGAAGAGGTACGGCCGCTGCGGCACCAGCCCGATTAGGCCGGAAAGCACGGCTGGGTCCAGGTCGCGGACGTCCACACCATCGATGAGCACGCCGCCGCCGGTCGCGTCGAAGAGCCTTGGGACCAGGTTAACGACCGTGGTCTTGCCGCTGCCCGTGCCGCCGATGATCGCGGTCACCTGCCCAGGCTCGGCGACCAGGCTTACCTCATGCAGCACGGGCTGCGCGGCTCCGGGGTACTTGAACTCCACGTCGCGCAGCTCAAGCCGGCCCCTCACTGTGCCGATGCTGACCGGGCTGGCCGGCGGCCGCACGTCAGGTTCGGTGTCGAGCGCCTCGACGATGCGCTCAGCGCAGACCTCGGCTCGCGGGACCATGACGAACATGAACGTCGCCATCATCACCGACATGAGGATCTGCAGGAGATAGGTCAGGAACGCCGTAAGCGCGCCGACCGGCATGCTCCCGGTGGCGACCAGATGCCCGCCGAACCACAGCACGGCGATGCTGGAGAAGTTGAGCACCAGCATGACCGCGGGGAACATCAGCGCCAGCAGCCTGCCCGTGCCGAGCGAGACGCTGAACAACGCGGTGTTCGCCACCGCGAACCTGTCGCGTTCCCGGCCCTCCCTCACGAAGGCCCTGATCACCCGCACGCCGCTGATCTGCTCGCGCAGCACCCGAGCGATCTCGTCGATGCGCTCCTGCATCTGGCGGAACAAGGGCCGCATCCGGGAGATGATCGCGGTCACGATGATGCCCAGTGCTGGCACTGCGACGAGCAGCAGCGCGGACAGCCGCACGTCCTGCCGCAGCGCCAGGATGATGCCGCCGACACACATGATCGGGGCGGACACCATCAGCGTGAACGTCATCAGCGCCAGCATCTGCACCTGCTGGACGTCGTTGGTAGTCCGGGTGATGAGGGACGGCGCCCCGAAATGGCCGACCTCTCGCGCGGAGAAATCCTGAACTTGCTTGAAGACAGCGAGCCGCATGTCACGGCCGACGGCCATCGCGGTGTGCGCGCCGAAGTACACGGCGCCAACCGAGCATACGATCTGCACGAACGCCACCGCGAGCATGAACGCGCCCGTCCGCAGGATGTAATGCATGTCGCCGGTGATCACGCCCCTGTCGATGATGTCGGCGTTCAGCGTCGGCAGAAACAGCGTCGCCAGGGTCGCCGCGAGCTGGAGTACCACGACAAGCGACAGCTCCCCGCGGTACGGAAGGAGATACTCGCGGAGCAGTCGGATCAGCACGGTTACTCGCTCTGGCTCGGGGGTTTGCGGGGTCGTCGGTGCGGTCGCGTCCCGCTGACCGGACCGCGGCCGCCGCCTGGCCGGCTCGTCGCCGGTGCCAGAATCGGCTTACTCGGCTGCGGCTGGCAAGCGAATTCGCTGTCAGCGATGCCAGCAGCCAGCGGGTACCTGAGCTCTCCGAGTGCCCCGCGGATCAGCGGGAGAAGCGCGACCGGCGGGTCGGAGCGCAGCCACCGCGCGTGCGCCACCTGGATCGCGGCGGCGACGGCGCCGGCCATGACGGCGGGGAACATGTCCGTCTCCAGGTCGGTGCCGATCCGGTCGGCGATGGCCTGGGCCAGGGTCTGCTGCGCCGCGTACTGTGCCCGCAGGTACTCCCCTTGCAGGGCAGGCGATTTAATCACGAGGCGCACGCCGTCGAGCCATTCCCGGTCGGGAACATCCGCGGCCCGCGCGTAGGGCTCGAGGACGGCGTTGCCGATCGCATCCATCAGCGGTTCGCCGCGCGGCCGGCCGCGCAGCGCGGCTCCCATCAGCCGGCTGCGCTCCATGGCAAGCGCGCAGATCGCCTCGTACTTGCTGCCGAAGTAGTTGTTGAACGTGCGGGCGGAGACGCCTGCCGCCGCGGCGATGTCCTCGACCAGCACGTTCTCCAGGCCGCGCTGCACAGCCAGTCGCATGGCGGCGATCCCGAGCGCCCTGCGGGTGGCCGCCTTCTTGCGCTCGCGCAGCCCTTCCGGCGCGCAGCGCCCTGTGAGGCCATGTTCACCTGTTGGCACGCCGACTATAGTAGAGCGAAAACTTCGTGTCGCGCAAATTTGGTGAAGCTCTCAGATTGCGTGACACGCAAGATGCGCTGTGGCCCCATAGCCGGCCGCGCGAGCGCACGCCGATGTCGCATTTTCGCTAGACTCGGGCATGGTCCGGCGCCGATGCTTGCGTTATGCATGAGGACACAGAGCGCTGCATCAGGGCGGTGCAGTCAAAGGACGCGCGGTTCGACGGCTGGTTCTTCACGGCCGTGCTGACCACGGGGATCTACTGCCGGCCGAGCTGCCCGGTGGTGCCTCCCAAGCCGCAGAACATGCGGTTCTTCCCCAGTGCCGCGGCCGCGCAGCAGGCCGGCTTCCGGGCCTGCAAGCGATGCAGGCCCGACGCGAGTCCCGGATCGCCAGAGTGGAACGAGCGGGCCGACCTGGTCGCCAGGGCGATGCGGTTCATCTCCGACGGCGTGGTCGACCGCGCTGGCGTCGCGGGCCTGGCGGCGCAGCTCGGCTACAGCGTTCGGCAAGTCGAGCGGCAGCTGCTGGCCGAGCTCGGGGCGGGCCCGCTGGCGCTGGCCCGTGCGCAGCGGGCGCAGACGGCCCGGCTCCTGATCGAGACGACGACGCTGCCAATGGGCGATGTCGCTTTCGCCGCCGGCTTCCCGACCATCAGGACCTTCAACGACACGGTCCTCGGAGTCTTCGCCCTGCCGCCGACCGAGCTCCGCCGCCGCGCCGCGGCTGGCAGGCAGAGCGCCGTCAGGCAGGTGGCTGGCAAGCCCTCGGGCTCATCCCTCGCATCGATCTCGCTCAGGCTGCCGTTTCGCCAGCCGATGTACCCGGACAACCTGTTCGGTCACCTAGCGGCGACGGCGATACCAGGTGTCGAGGAGTGGCGTGCCGGTGCCTACCGCCGTACGCTCCGGCTGCCGAACGGCCCCGGCGTGGTATCGCTGCGGCCTGGTCCGGAGTACATCGCCTGCCAGCTCGCGCTGACCGACCTGCGCGACCTCGCCATGGCGATCAGCCGCTGCCGCCGCCTGCTCGACCTGGACGCCGACCCGGTCGCGATCGGCGAGCAGCTGCGCCAAGACCCAGAGCTCGCGCCGCTGATCAATAAGGCACCCGGCCGCCGCGTGCCGCGTACGGTCGAGGCGGCCGAGTTCGCGGCGCGTGCGGTGATCGGCCAGCAGGTCTCCACCGCCGCCGCCAGGACGCACGGAGCGCGCCTCGCGGAGCGCTACGGCGAGCCAGTCGGCGATCCCGCCGGTGGTCTGACCAGGCTCTTCCCTGACATGGCCATGCTCGCAGACACCGACATGGCCGCACTGGCCATGCCCGCGACCCGCCGCCAGAGTGTCGCCGCGCTGGCCCGCGCCGTCGCCTCGGGATCGCTCGACCTCGGCACCGGGGCGGACTGGAATCTGGCCAGAAGCGTGCTCGCGACAGTGCCAGGCGTCGGGCCGTGGACGATCGAGATCGTCGCCATGCGCGGCCTCGGTGATCCAGACGCTTTCCCCCCGACCGACCTCGGCGTCAGGCAGGCCGCCGCAGCGCTCGGGCTGCCCGCCTCGCCCGCGGCCCTGACCAGGCGCGCGGCGCGATGGCGGCCATGGCGCGCGTACGCGGTCCAGTACCTGTGGGCCACCTCCGATCACGCCATCAACCAGCTCCCCGCGGCCTGAACACCGGCCAGGACCGAGCGAGAAAGGAACACCGATGACGTTGCGCACAGCCGCTGGACGGCGGTCGCACGCCGTGATCAACAGCCCGATCGGGCCGCTGACCCTGATCGCGCAGGATGGGAGGCTGGCAGGCGTGCACATGGAGATCACGCGCTACGAGCCGGACCTCGGCGCGCTCGGGGCCGCGGTCGCCAGCGAGTCTTATCCGGTGCTCGCCGCCGCGGCCAGCCAGCTGGATGCCTATTTCCGCGGTGAGCTGACCAGCTTCGACCTGCCGCTCGCCCTCGACGGCACGCAGTTCCAGCGTTGCGTGTGGGCGGCGCTGCAGTCGATCCCGTACGGCCAGACCATCTCCTACGGCGATCTGGCCAGAAGGATCGGCCAGCCGTCGGCCTCCCGCGCGGTCGGCCTGGCAAACGGCAGGAACCCGGTCGCGATCGTGGTCCCCTGCCATCGGGTGATCGGCGCCGACGGCAGCCTGACTGGCTACGGCGGCGGGATGGACCGCAAGCGGTTCCTGCTCGCGCTCGAGCAGCGGGCCAGTGGCCAGACGCTCATCTGATCGGCGACCGGTGCCCGTGATCGGCGGCCGGCCGCTGCCGCTGAACTCACGATGACTCGCGTGCCGGACATAGTTGACTTGCGACTGTTTAGGTTTCTTTTGGGGCCGTCGCGCGTTACCTTGGCTACTACGGATAGTGATCTCTGACCTAAGAGCGCGAAATGCCTCTGGCTGGAAGCCTGGCGGCAGTATGGAATTGGGCATTCAAGGTAATACCGGCGAGGAGTTTAATGCCTTTGTCGGCCGCGAACATGAGCTGAGCGAGATTTGCCGGATCGCAAGCGACGTGCGCGCACTGACGTTGTGCGGTGCTGGCGGCATCGGCAAGACACGGCTGGCGATCCATGCCGCAGCCAGGCTGGCGCCCGGCTTCGCTGACGGAGCGTGGTTCGTCGAGCTGGCTGACTTGCAGCAGCCTGACCTAGTCGCCTCGCGGATCGCGTCGGTCATCGGCGTGGTCGAGGAGCCTGGCCGCCCCATTCTCGCGACGCTCGCCGACGCGCTTAGGCCGCGGCGGGTGCTGATAGTGCTGGACAACTGCGAGCATCTGATCGATGCGTGCGCCAGGACCTGCCAGCGCATGCTGGCTAGCTCGCCTGGCCTGAAGGTCATCGCGACAAGCAGGGAGCCGCTGCGGGTGGCCGCCGAAACGGTCTGGCAGGTCCCGCCGATGGCGATGCCTGCGCCGCAGGGCGCGCCTGACGACACGGCGGAGCTGATGCGATCCGACGCGCTCCGGCTGTTCGCCGATCGTGCGGCCGCGGTTGAGCCTGGGTTCGCGCTGAGGCTTGCCAACGCGGCCACGGTGGCCGCGATCTGCCGTGCAGTCGACGGGCTGCCGCTGGGAATTGAGCTGGCGGCAGCGTGGGTCAGGATGCTGACCGTCGAGCAGATTGCCGCTCGTCTGGCCGACCGGTTCATGCTCCTCAGCTCCGCCGAGCGGATGGCGCTGCCCAGGCACAGGACCCTGCGTGCGGCGATCGACTGGAGCCATGACCTGCTTCCGCCGGCGGAGAAGGTGCTGCTGCGCCGGCTGTCGGTCTTCGCAAGCTGGCCCCTGGAGATGGCTGAAAATGTCTGCGGAGGCTCGCAGCCTGGTGATGAGCTGGCCGGCGGCGACATTCTGAACCTGCTCACCGGGCTGGCAGACAGGTCGTTCGTGATCGCCGAGCCTGATGCTGACGGCCGGATCAGGTACCGGATGCTCGAGACGATCCGCGCCTACGCGGCGGCGCGGCTCGACGAGGCAGGAGAGACGCAGCGGCAGCGCGCCAGGTTCCGCGACTACGCAGTGGGCGAGATGGAACACGCAGCGCTGATCGGCATGGCTATCTTGCCTGCGACGTGGCCGGAGCGGGTGGAGACCTTCCGGCGGTTCGATGCGGAAACCGCCAACATGCGACAGATTCTGACCTGGTGCCTGGACGTGGGCGACGTGGAATCCGGGTTGCGGATGTGCTCGGCGATGCGGCCGGTCTGGATCGTCCAGGGCTCATTCGCCGAGGGGTCGGGCTGGATGGACGCGTTCCTTGACCGGCATCACGCTGCCCTTCCGGGCGGGGTACTGGGGCCGGCCCTCATCGGCCGGGCCCAGCTTGCGCTGGCTAGCGACCCGGCCGACGCTAGTCAGCGAGCGAAGGCCGGGCTTGAGCTCTGCCGCGGCCCTGGCCTGGAGTTCTGGGCGGCGTCGGCGCTGAACCTGCTCGCCGAGGCCGCACTGCACGCGGGCCAGGGGGACGAGGCCGAGTTGAGGGCCTGCGAGGCGCTGGCGGTAGCCAGCGCCTCGGGCGACGAGTTCAACGTCGGCTATGCCACGGGCACCCGGGCGGCGGCTGCCGCCTACCGCGGTGACCTGGCCGAGGCGCTTCTGCTCGGCGAGGCGGCGCTCGCCATCGCCAGGGACATCGACCACCAGTGGGCGGCCGCGAGGACGCTGCTCGGCCTCGGCGATCTCGCCAGGCTGACCGGTAACCCGGCAAAGGCTCGGCAGCGCTACCTCGAGGCGCTCGCGATCGCACGCGAGGTCAATGCCAGGCCGGAGATGGCTCGCTGCCTGGCGGGCCTTGGCCGGATCGAGACCGGCCAGGGCGAACTCGAGCTCGCCGGGCAGCATCTCGCGGAGAGCATCGATCTGAGCCGGTCTACCGGGAGCAGGATCGGGGTGATCAGGAGCCTGGACTCGTTCGCGGCGCTCGCGATCGCGCAAGGCAGCCCAGATGTTGCCGTGCGGCTAGCCGCAGCGGCCGCAGCCTTGCGTAGCGTGGCGAACCTGCCGGGGACTCCGGCCAACCGGACCGAGCGGCTGCTGGCCTCGGCCGGGCTCACCGAGACGGCGACCAGGGAGCTCTGGACAGCCGGATCGGACCTGAGCAGCGATGCTGCGGTTGATCTTGCCCTCACGGTGCCCGACATGCTGGTCACCAGGAAACCGGAGCTGACCGGACGGGAGCTGGAGATCGCTGCCCTGCTCGCCAGGGGCCTGTCTAACAAGGCCATCGCCGGCGAGCTCAGCATCAGCTCGGCAACGGTGGCGCGCCACATCGCCAACATGATGGCTAAGCTCGGGTTCACGTCCCGGCTCCAGATCGCGGCCCGGGTAACCGAGCACGGTCACTGATCGTGGAACAGCGCGCTGACCGACTCCCCCTCGTGGATCCGCCTGATGGCCTCGGCCAGGGCCGGCCCGACCGAGATCACGTGCAGCCGGTCGGTGCCCTCTGACTCGGCAATCGCGACCGAGTTGGTGCAGACGATTTCCTGCACCTCGGGCCAAGCCGCGATCCGCTTGACCGCGCCGTCGCAGAACAGGCCGTGCGTGCATGCGATGCGGACACTGCGGGCGCCGTGCTCGCGCAGCCTTCCGAGCAGCTCGATGATCGTCGTTCCCCTGGCGATCTCGTCGTCAAGCACGATCACATTTCGTCCCGCCACGTCGCCGATGATCGAGGTAATCGTCACCTCGTCATCGCTGATCCGCTCCTTGGCCCCGGCCGCGACGGGAAGGCCGAGCATGCGCGCCAGGGCCGCCGCCGCCTTGGCGTTTCCCAGGTCGGGCGAGACGACGACGGCGCCGGACAGATCCTGGCCAGCGAAGTGATCGGCGATCTCGCGCAGGGCGTGCAGGTGATCGACGGGAACGGAGAAGAACCCGTGCACCTGCGGCGAGTGCAGCGTCATCGTGAGCACACGGCTTGCACCGGCGGTGACAAGCAGATCGGCGACCAGGCGTCCGCCGATCGAGACCCTGGGCATGTTCTTCTTGTCGGAGCGTGCGTAGGCATAGTGCGGGATCACCGCCGTGACCCGCGCGGCCGAGGCGCCGCGCGCGGCGTCGAGCATCAGCAGCAGTTCGACTAGGTGCTCCTGCACCGGAGCGGACAACGGCTGGATCAGGAAGACATCGCGTTCCCTGCAGTTGGACTGGAGCTGAACTTCCAGACAGTCGTTGGCGAACCGGCGGACGGTTGCTGGCTGTAGCGGAACACCTAGATGCCCGCAGATCTCCTCCGCGAGCTCAGGGTGAGCTGTTCCGCTGAAAACTGAGATTTCCCGCACATCCCCAGGCTAGAGGCATTCGACGAGTCGCGTCTTGTGGTCTGTCGCGTCGGAGGTTTCGGGGCCGTGCTGATCAGGTCGGCCGCGTGAACAGCCGGATGGCTGCCACGGATGCGGCTGCGGCCAGGGCGATCAGCGCGAAGGCAGCAGCCGCCTGGAAAATCCAGTACCGGTCGGCGGGCTGTACGCCGATCCAGTAACCGATGCGGTGGGTGGCGAGCCAGCTGCGGAGCCGAGCGCGGTGGGTCGCGACGGGCTGCGGAATCTGGTTCAGCATGGCCTGAACGGCATGGCCTTGCATCCGCTGCCCATCGGGCCCGGTGAACCACCCTGTCACCTGCAAGCTGCCGCGCGGGCCTGGCCAGTCCTGCGGATATGTGTTCACCTCGCTGAACCGGCCTGGCAACCCCGCGCCGGGGAACCCCGCGGCGTGGCTTTCCGCCGACAGCAGTGGCACGGCTGGCACCGAGACCGGCGCCACGGCCAGCAGGTCTTCGGTGAGATGACCAGGCGGTAGCACGGCGAAGCCGGTACTCAGGACTGCGACAGTCACCGCCCAGGCCAGTACTGCAGCCATCGCGGCGACAGTGCGTTTGATAACTACCCCGGCCAGCACGCCAACACAGAAATCGAGCAGCGCCCACGCGGGCAACATGACGGCGGTGATATTGAAGTAGTCGGTCTCCCAGTAGCTGAGGCCGGTGTCGAAGCCGAGTGCGATCCGGTGGAATGGCGCTAGGCACCACATAGAAAGCACACCGAGGACGCAGCTGCCGATGGCCACGATGGCACCGATGACCAGCAGTCTGGCTGCCAGCTGGCGGCGTCCGCTGACCCCCTGTGCCAGTGCAAAACGATACGCTCCTGTCTCGAAATCATGAGCAACAAGTGGCGCTCCGACGAACATGCCTACGAGGCCGGGCAGCAGAACCATCCCGCTGTAGCTGGTCACCCAGGACGCCTGCATCCGGCTGAGCAGTCGTCCGCATGCGGGATGCCGCTGCGTCACGCAATGATGCAGCAGGTATTCCGAATAGGTGGCATGCAGCGGGATGCCGGTGAGAACCAGCCGCAGGCCGAAGGCGGCGCAGACAAACGCCAAGCCTGCCAGCGCGAGCCGATGCTGGCGCGCGGCATTCCAAGTCAGGTCCAACAGCCGTCGGCTGCGAGTCACGCCGGGTCCGACCGGAGCGGTCAACGCGGTCATTGGAGGTGCCTCCGTGTTCAGGCTGCGCGGCGTCGGATCAGGACAACGGTGGCGGCCATCAGGAGCAGCGACAGCCCTATCAGCCAGCCGAACTCGATGTACTGGAAGAGGTAGTACCTGCTCGCGGGCTGGTAGGTCACCCAGAGCTGAATGTGGTGCAGCCTGAACCAGCCCGCTGAGTGGTGGGCGATCTGCGCATCGCTGAGCAGCCGCCCGTTCGGCCAGCCCAGGCCCGTGCTGAGAAGGTCAGGACCCGGACCTCGGCCACTGGCCCAGTAGGCGCCATAGCTGTACCCGCCTCCTGAGGAGAACTGAACAGCTAGAGGGCGGTGCAGCGGCGGAAGATAACGCTGCCGCGAGGAGAGCGTGACCTCGTAATACAACGCCAAATAGCACACGAGCGTCGCGGCCATCGCTGGCACGGTCCGCCTGATCAGGGCACCGAGGAAGATACCGAGACTGAGCCCGAGTGTGACCCAGCCCGCGAACGGCAGCGGGTTCAGGCTGAAGAACTGCGGCAGCCACGATGCAGGGCCCGCCCAGCCGGCCGTTGCCAGCCACCAGCGGAGCTCGGCACCAACCCCGGCTGCGGCCCCGGCTAGTAGGGCAGCGATCGGAATCACCCTGGACAGCAGCCACCTGACCCGGCCAGTCCCCTGCGTCCAGGCCAGCTTGAGCGTTCCATTCTCCGCTTCGCGGGCGAGGAGTGGGGCGCCCACGAAGATCCCGGCTAGCACGGGAGCGAGCTGGAGCAGCCATAGGACGGATGCGAACATCGTCTCGCGGTACCGGCTCTGCGGCGGGAAAGCGTCATGGCTGGGCGCCGTGACCAGCGTCATGACTGCTGCGGCCACGGCGAGCGCGGTGAGGATCCCGGCAACCGCGGTCCGGTGCTGGCGCCAGGTGACCCAGGCAAGCTGCCGCCATGGGATCGGCTCCGACGCCGCTCTTACCTGCCGCGCACTGCCGGGCGGCGCCGCTGCGGCTGTCATGTCGTCACCGCTGAGCCGCCTGATGCGCTAGCCACCGCGGGCCCTGGCAGCATGCTGGCCCGCGGGTCACGCAGGTAGGCCAGCACCAGGTCCTCCAGGCTGGCCGGTGCCGACAGCCAGCCCACGGGAGCGGGATCAGCGGCCGGCATCCTGACCAGCAGGTGCGTCTGCGCGGCTGCCTGCTTGGCCTGGACCACTGATAGCCGTTGCGACTCAATTGCCATCTCGCCGCCAGGGCCGGTCAAGACGCGGTGCGTGCTGAGCAGCGCATCGACGTCCCCCGCCAGTTGCAGCCGACCCTCATTCAGCACGACCAGGTAGTCGGCGATCCGCTCAAGCTCCGAGACGACGTGCGAGGAGAACACGACCGAGAGGCCGTCCTCGGCCACCACCGCCATCAGCGATCCCATGAAATCGTGCCGGGCGAGCGGGTCGAGACTTGCTAGCGGCTCATCGAGGATCAGGACCTCAGGTCGCTTGGCGAGCGCGATGGTCAGGGCGAGCTGCGCGCGCTGTCCCCCGGACAGCTGGCGTACCTTGCGGTCGAGCGGGATGCCGAGGTCGGCCAGCCTGGCCAGGGCCCCGTCGTCATCCCAATTGGCGTTTAGGTTCCTGGCCAGGTGCAGCATGTCGCCTGCCGGAAGGTGCCCGTACAACGGCGCGTCCTGTGCCACGAAGCCGATCCTGCTCCGCGCCGCCTCCGAACCCGGGTGCTCGCTGCCGAGAACGGTGACGTGCCCGGTGGTCGGCCGCAGCAGCCCGGCTGCGAGGTTCAGCAGCGTGGTCTTGCCGGCTCCGTTGGGCCCGACGAGGGCGACGACGTGTCCGGCCGGGATGGCGAGATTGCAATCGCGCAGCGCCCAGGTACGGCGGTACCGCCTTGCCAGCCCGCAGGTCTCGATTACGTTCACGCTACTTCTCCCGTGCGCCCGCCAGACCGGGTGCCCCGACTGCCTGCGCCGCGACGCGGGCTGGCATCGTCGCGGCGCTCAAGAAAATCCTGCAGCGAGCTCGCGAACAGCGCCGCGATGCCGTCCTGGTCCAGGCCAGCCTGGTCAGCGCTGCTCAGCCAGGCGAGCAGGCTCTTGCGCAACGCCGTCTGCTCAGCGAGGCCGACCTGGCGCAGCGTGCCGGCGATGAACGTGCCCTGACCGGGCCTTCCGGTGGCGAGACCCCGGTGCTCGAGTTCCCGGTAAGCCTTGAGCACGGTGTTGGGGTTGATCGCCAGTGATTCGACGGCCTCCTTCACCGTGGGCAGCCGGTCCCCTTCCGCGAGGTAGCCAAGCCGTAGGGCCTGCTCGACCTGGTGGACGAGCTGCAGGTAGGTGGGGACGCCAGAATGCTGGTCGAGCCGGAACGCGATCAACGAGCCATCCGGCACCTGGTCGGCCTGACCGGGCTGGCCAGCACCCGCGCCCCTGTCCACCCCCGAACCGGAGTTAGACCCTTTATCTATAGTCATAGATAAAGGGTAGAGGGCGTCGGTCGGCCGAGTCAATGCCGGGCCGATGCGGCTCAGGCAGCGAGGGCGCTGGCCAGACCGCTGACCAGCCTGCTTAGCTCGGAACCGACCGGATCGTGGGTCGGATTGACCTCGGTCAGCACCAGCCCGGCGAACGCCGGGTGCGAGCGGAGCACCCGGAGCGCGGCGTGCGCGTGCTTGAGCCGGACGCCCGAGCCGTAGTGCGGGAAGTTGCCGAGCGGAAGGTCACCGGAGTCGACGACGTCGATGTCGAAATGGACGAGGAACCGAGGGCTCGCCGCGGTGACGGCGGCCAGCGCGCGCTCGGCGGCGGCCGCCGGGTCGGCGATCAAGGCCGGTGCCTCCTGGAAGCTCACGCCAGCCTGGGCGAGGAACTCGCGTTCCGCGTCGGTGGTCTCGCGGGGGTCGGATCCGAGTATCGCGAGCCTGCCCGGCTCGAGCAGCGGCACGGTGCCGCCGAGGCCCGCCAGTTCCGGAGCACCCCTCCCGAGCAGGTGCGAGATGCCCATCGAATCCAGGATCCCTGAGCCGCCGTCGCCGGGAACCCCGAGGTCGGCGTCGCCGTCCAGGTAGACCAGGCTGCCACCCGGGTGGCAGCGCCGCAAGCCAGCGACCGCGCCGATAGTGATCGTGCAGTCCCCGCCGAGCAGCAACGGCAGCCTGTCGGCGGCCACGGCCTCGGCCACCGCGTCAGCGACGTCGCCCGCGATCCGGGCTACCGCCGCCAGGTTGCGCGCCGCGGGAGCCGCGCGGTCAACCGCGAAGACCGCTCCAGGAAGGTTGCCGGTGTCGGTCACGCTGAGCCCGGCCTGAATCAGCCGGTCAGTCAGGCCGGCGGCCCGCAGCGCGTCAGGCGCCAGTTCCTGGCCGGCGTGGTGGGCGCCCGCGCTCGTCGGTACCCCGGTCATCACCCAGTCGCTCATCTCGACCTCGCCCGTTCGTTCCGTTACCATCAAACTGACTTTGATGGTTATTGCAGACGCTAGGCCAATTGCCGTACGCGCGCAACCGGCTAAGCTGGTTTGATGGTGATGGACTCGCCGGGCCAGGAGGCCGGGCGATCGGGAGCACGGAGGCCGGGAAGCCAGCAGCGGGCCGGCCGCCAGCCGGTCATCGGCCCAGCGCCTGGCCGCCTTGAGCAGGTCCGCGCGTTCGTGAACACGCTGGACGTCGAGGCGGGAACCGACGAGCTCAGCTCCCCTGCCGCCTTGGCGGCCTGGCTGACGGCACGTGGCCTGATCGGTTCCGTGGCCGATGCGGCGACGCGGGACGACCTGCGCCTAGCCGTCGCGGCTAGGGAGGCGCTGCGCGAGATCCTGCTGGCGCATGCCCGCCAGGAGGGCGCGTCCGGCCAGGCGGTCACCGACCTGCGATCGGTCGGGTCCGGCCTCGCCGCGCGGTTCGAGATCGGCGAGGACGGCACGGTGCGGTCGGTGGCGGACGGCCAGGGCCCCGCCGCGGGGCTCGGCGCGCTGCTGCTGATCGCCGCCGAGGCGGCCGTGCTGGGAACCTGGCCCAGGCTCAAGGTGTGCAGTGCCGATGACTGCCGGTGGGCCTTCTACGACCGGTCACCGACGAAGTCAGGCTGCTGGTGCAGCATGGCAGGCTGCGGGTCGCGCGCCAAGTCGCGCGCCTTTCGGCAGCGAGCCGCGGCCAGGCGCTGAGATTCCCCGGCGCTAAGACGCCGCGGCCGGCTCGGCGCTGTCGGCTAGCTCGGGCCTGTCCTTCCTGGTCAGCGGTGGCAGGTGCAACCGCTCCCTGATCTCCCGCTGTATCTGCTCCGGGCTACGGGTGGCATCGACCGTGACCACGTACTCCTTGCGACGGAAGATCGCCAGCACAGGATTGGTTTTCTCGTGATACTCCCGCAGCCTGACCGCGAGCGCCTCCTCGGTGTCGTCTTCCCTGGTTTCCAGGGCCGAGCCGCATACGTCGCATTGGCCAGCCACGAGCGGGCTGTTCGCGATGAGGTTGTAGTCCATGCCGCAGCCCGAGCAGAGCCGCCTGGCGAGGACCCGCCTGCGGACCTCGCTATCGGGCAGGTCCAGGTGGATGACGCCGTCAATGTCGTAACTCTCGAGGAAGAACTCGGCCTGGCGCTCGTTGCGCGGGAAACCGTCGACGATGAACCCGTAATTCCAGTCATGCAGGCTCAGCCGTTCCCTGACGACGCCCTCCACGAGCTCGTCGCCGACCAGCAGGCCAGCGGCCATCGTGCGCCTGACCTGGGCGCCGATCTTGGTGTGGTGCTGCACGTTCCAGCGGAAGATGTCGCCGACGGCGATGTGCACCAGGTCGAGGTCGGCGGCGAGCATTGCTGCCTGGGTGCCCTTGCCGCTCCCCTGGACCCCCATGATGACGTATTTACGCACTAGGTAATGCTATCCGGGCGCCTTGGTCCCGGCCGCCAAGGTCGGCCGCGGCTTCGCGCAGGCCGAACCGCCGCTCGCACCGCCGCCGCAGCCGTGCGTTGAGCGAGTTCCTGATCAGCGGCCAGTCCTGGCGGAGCAGGTCGCCGTTGATGAACCTGGCGATGTCGTTGCGCTGGCCCTGGGCGAGCAGCATCCCGTACAGGCTGCGCCTTCGCCGGTCGTCACTGACATCGCACTCCCGCATCCCCGGCCATGACAGGTTCCTGGGCAGCAGGATCACTCCCTTGACCGGTCCTCTTAGCTCCTCGATCCGCTTTGGCAGCCGCCCGCCGAGCAGGAGCCGGCGAGGTACCAGGTCTGCGATAACCATGGGCCGATTATGGCCGACTCCCTGGCTACGTTCTGTGACGCCTCCCCCGACATTGCCTAGTCATGGCACTCGTGCGGGGCTGGCATGGGGCGGCGCTAGGCTCAAGCCATGTCGGAAGGTCCGGTCACGCCGCGCTGGCGGGTCCTGCTGACGCCCAGGTGGCTCAGCTGGCATCTGTTCGCCGTCGCAGCGGTGGCCGGGATGATCTGGCTGGGCGACTGGCAGCTCCGGCGCGCGCTTGCTGGCAATTCGCTGAGCTGGGCATACACCTTCGAGTGGCCGGTCTTCGCGATCTTCGGCGTGGTCTTCTGGGTCAAGACCGTCAGGGACGAACTGCAACCAGCGCGGCAAGGCGGCGGCCAGCCCAGCGAAATCGCGCTCCCGGCCGGTGCCTGGCGAGCGGGCAGCACCGGGCCGGCGGGCACCGGGCAGGCGGAGTCCGGCCAGATGCCGGCCGCGGACGAGCCGGCCGATCAGGAACTGGCGGAGTACAACGCCTACCTGGCTAAGCTCAGCAGCCAGGTGAAGGGTCACGGCAGATGGCACGGCCTGCGCTAGCTGCCGAGCCGCGAGGAGGAAACAGAGCTGCGAGGAGGAATAACGTGAACGCCGACAGGCAGCTTGCCCTCGTGGTGCGCGCCTACCGGACGCTGGCTTACATCACTGGGACGGCGCTGATCGTCCTGTGCTTCGTCGGCATACCGCTGCAGGTGTTCACCGGCAACCTGACTGTCGTGAGGTACGTGGGCACCGCGCACGGGATGCTCTACATCATCTATGTCGTGGTGGCGTTCGTGATGACCAGGATGGTGCGGATGAAGGTAGCCAGCCCGGGCACGGTCATCGTGCTGCTCGCCGGGACAATCCCGATCCTGACGTTCGTGGTGGAGCGGTGGGTCACCCGCAGGTACATCAACCCGGCGCTGGCCGGCCAGCATCAGCCGACCGTTCCGGCGGCCGTCGGCAGGTGAGCGAGCAGTACTTCGCGCGCAAGCCCGCGGCCGCGCACCGCCAGGGAACGGTGCACGTGATCCTGCCCGACCTCCACCTGGCACTCGGCACGGATTCTGGCGTCTTCTCGCCGCGGCGCCTGGATCCGGGGACCAGGCTGCTGCTTGACGTCGCCCCGCCGCCCCCGGCCGCTGGAAACCATCTGGATCTGGGCTGCGGCTACGGGCCGCTCGCGCTCACCATCGCTGCCCGGGCACCAGCCGCCCGGATCTGGGCGGTGGATGTCAACACCAGGGCGCTCGCTCTGACCGGCGCCAACGCGGCACGGGCTGGCCTGGCGAACGTCACGTGCGCCCTGCCGGACGACGGTGGCCTGCCTCGGCAGTTCGACCTGATCTGGTCCAACCCGCCGGTCAGGATCGGAAAAACCGCACTGCACAGCCTGCTCACCGGCTGGCTGGACCGGCTCGCCCCGGCCGCCGCCGCCTACCTTGTGATGCAACGAAACCTCGGGTCCGACTCCCTGCAGCGATGGCTGAGCGAGTCAGGTTGGACTGCCGAGCGTGCGGCGGCCAGGTCTGGCTACCGGGTACTTAAGGTGACCGGGACTCGCCACCTGTCAGGAGCGGCCAGGTGACGCGCCAACTCGGGCAGACCGAGGTCAAGCGGCTCAACCGGTCCTGGCGGCGGGCCACGCAGGCCAGGGTCTGCCTGCTGCTTGAGTCGGTCAGCCAGCCGTTCAACCTAGGGTCGATCGTCAGGACCGCGGCCGCCTTCGGGGTGGAGCAGGTGTGGCTGTGCGGGGACACCGCCGACCCGATGCACCCGTCGGCGCGCAAGACGGCCCTGGGCACCGGCAGGCACCTGCGCTTCGAGCAGGTCGCCGGGTCGGCCGCGGCTGCCACAGCGGTCAGGTCGGCCGGCCTGCGGCTGGTCGCGATCGAGCTAGCCGACGGCGCCGTGCCGCTGCACGAGGCCGGCCTCGCTGGCGACGTCTGCCTGGCACTCGGCAACGAGGACCGCGGCTGCTCGCCAGGCCTGCTCGCGGCCGCCGACCAGATCGCCTACATTCCGCAGGTCGGCAGGGTCGGCTCGCTGAACGTGGCCGCCGCTGCCGCTATCGTGCTTGCCGAGGCGCGCCGCAGGGAGTGGGAGGATAACCGTGCCGACCGATTTCCTTGATCACCCCCGCCCGATCGCGTTCGCGCACCGCGGTGGCGCTGCGCACTTCGCCGAGAACTCCTGGCGGGCCTTCGAGCACGCCGTCAAGCTCGGTTACGCCTACCTGGAGACGGACGCGCACGCGACGTCCGACGGCGTGCTGGTGGCCTTCCACGACAAGACCCTGGACCGGGTTACCGATCGCACCGGGGCGATCGCCAGGCTGAAGGCCAGCGAGGTGGCCGCGGCCAGGATCGGCGGCACCGAGCCGATACCCCAGCTCGAGGACCTGCTCGGCGCGTGGCCAGACGTTCGGTTCAACATCGACGTCAAGGACGCGCCGGCGGCGCGGCCCCTGGCGGAGCTGATCAGGCGAGCGGCAGCATGGGACCGGGTCTGCATCACCTCGTTCTCCGCCGCCAGGCTCAGGGCCACGCGCAGGCTGCTCGACCGTCCGGTCTGCATGGCGACGTCGCCGGTCGGGGCCGGGGCGCTCCGCTCAGGCCTGCCCGGCAGTACGCTCGCGCCGATCTTCGCCAGCCGCTGGGTCCGCTGCGCCCAGCTGCCGATCGGCATGGCGGTCGCGCCGCTGATCGGCCGCGCCCACGAGGCCGGCCTGCAGGTGCACGTGTGGACGGTGAACGAGCGGGATCTGATGGCCTCGCTGCTCGACTTGGGAGTGGACGGGATTATGACCGATAAGACCGAATTGCTACGTGATGTCCTGATGGAGCGCGGCCAGTGGCACCCGCGGGACTGACTCGCAGTCACAACCGTCTCCGCGGTCGCTTGCGTACCAGCGCAGGCCGTGCGAACTGCGCACCAGATCCGATCCGCTGCGCGCTGATGCGGTTGGAAGGCCTGGCTAAGGGAATCTTGTAGGCGTCCGTGCCGTTGACAACTACGAACGCCGAGCGCCCGGAGGCAATAGGCACATGGCCGAACGCGCACTACGTGGCACCCGCCTAGGCGCCACAAGCTACGAGAACGACCGTAACACCGACCTGGCCCCCCGCCAGGAGGTCGCCTTCGACTGCCCGAAGGGCCATCGGTTCAGCGTGCCGTTCGCCGCGGAGGCCGAGGTGCCCTCGAAGTGGGAGTGCCGCATCTGCGGCGCGACCGCGACGACCGCGACTGGCGACCAGTCGTCCGGCGCGAAGGCCAAGCCGCCGCGCAGCCACTGGGACATGCTGATGGAGCGGCGCACGATCTCTGACCTGGAGGAAGTGCTCGCGGAGCGGTTGGCGATCATCAGGGGCCAGCGCGGCGATACCGCGCCCTCAGCCACGTCGTCCCGGCAGCGCAAGAGCGCGTAGCAGCGCAAGAGCGCGTGGCAGCTCAGGCCACCCTGCGGCTCAGGCCACCCTGCGGCGCTCAGGACGTCAGGCGAACGGGGCGGCGCCGCCGTCCGAGCCGTCTTGCTATCCCCCACTGAGCGACCCGAACCAGAGCCTCGGCGACGACAGAGCGGCTCATCTTGCTCGCGCCGCGCGCCCGCTCGGTGAAGGTGATCGGCACCTCGCGGATCACCATGCCCTGGTCGACGGTGCGCAGCGTCAGGTCCACCTGGAAGCAGTAGCCCTGCGACTCCACCTGGTCAAGGCCGATCGCCCGGAGCGTGTCAGCGCGGTAGGCGCGGTAGCCAGCGGTCGCGTCGTGTACGCCGATGCCGAGCATCATCCTGACGTAGACGTTGGCACCCCTCGACAGGAACTCGCGGGACTTCGGCCAGTTCACGACCGTCCCGCCCGGCACGTACCTGGATCCGATCACCAGGTCGGCGCCCGGGGGCCCCGCCAGCGCCGCCAGCATCTTAGGTAGGTCTGCCGGGTCGTGCGATCCGTCGGCATCGGCCTCGACGAGCACACCGTAGCCGTTCTCGAGCCCCCAGGTGAACCCCGCGATGTAGGCGGTGCCGAGGCCCGACTTGCCCGCCCGGTGCAGCACGTGCACGTGCGGATCGGTAGCCGCCAGCTTGTCGGCGATCTCTCCGGTGCCGTCCGGGCTGTTGTCATCGACCACGAGGACGTGTGCGCCGGGAGCCGCTGCCCTGACCCGGCTGACGATCGGCTCGAGATTGTCGCGCTCGTTGTAGGTCGGGATGATGACGGCTACCGGACCCAGGTGGTCCGCCGGCGGCTCGGTGGAAGTCACTCGTTCCTGCCTCAGGATGGTGGATACATCGGGCATAGGCACTAACGATTGCGCCCAGCCGGCGGGTTCCGGCGGTCAAGGATGCCGTGGCCCGATCGCCCGCATCCAGCAACAGGTTGCGGGATCCTCCACCCTAGTCGATCACGGAGCTGGGCGAGGAAGAGGCCCAGGCATCCTTCGGACCGAGGGACGTCCCGTCGGCAGCGGGTTCGTCCGTCGTTGTCTACTGGATGTCTGGGCCCCTTCCAGGTCCAACCCCCGTACTACCTGGCGGGCCGAGTGCCGCCACCAGGCACGTGACTGGCAAGAAGATACCGCCCCTGGCAGCGATGTCAACCTGCTCCGCCACCTCCTGCCCGCCGCCTCCCCCGCCACCTCCTTCCCGCCGCCTCCTTCCCGCCGCCTCCTTCCCGCCGCCTCGCCGCCACCTCCCAGGGGCCCTCGCCGGCTGCGGTGCGCGGGCCGTACTGGTCTGTCGGGTCTTGTGGGCCGGCGATACGATTTGGTAGCACTCAAGAGTGCGGCGACGGTCAGCTTGACGGAAAAAGGGCGGAGGCCGCTGCGCGGAGTCTCCTTCAGCTGGAGGTCTAGTTATGACGGATAATCCGGAGGCCGAGGTCTCCGAATCCCAGATCGCGGTCCACTGGCGGGAAGAAGACTACTACCAGCCGCCGCCGCAGCTCGCCGCCCAGGCCAATGCCGCTGACCCCGCCATCTTCGACCGGTTCGGCGAGGACAAATTCCCGGAGTGCTTCGCCGAATACGCTGATCTTCTGACCTGGGATGAAAGATGGCACACGACGCTGGATACGTCGAATCCGCCATTCTGGAAGTGGTATGTCGGCGGGATGCTGAATGCGTCCTATAACTGCGTGGACCGGCACGCTCAGGCCAGCCCGGACAAGCCCGCGATTATCTGGGTGCCTGAGCTTGAGTCAGATGAGCAAGTCACGATCAGCTACGGGGAGCTGCACCGGCAGGTGAACGAGTTCACCGCGCTGCTGCGGGACTTCGCCGGGTTGCAGGCCGGGGATCGGGTCACCCTGCACATGCCGATGGTTGCCGAGCTTCCTGTCACGATGCTGGCCTGCGCCAGGCTGGGCGTGGTCCACTCAGAGGTCTTCGGTGGCTTCAGCGGGAACGCCTGCGGCACCAGGATCGCCGACTCGGGCAGCAGGGTCCTGATTACGATGGACGGCTATTACCGGGCGGGCGAGCTGGTCGATCACAAGGTCAAGGCCGACGAGGCGCTCGAGGAAGCGGCGAGGCAGGGCCAGGAAGTGGACAAAGTGCTCGTCTGGCGGCGCCACCCGGGCAAATTTGCCTCGTCGACGCCGATGGCGCCAGGCCGGGATTTCTACGTCGATGAGCTGCTCGGCGGGTTCGCCGGAGCGGTCGTCGAGCCGGTGTCGATGCCGGCCGAGGCTCCGCTGTTCCTGATGTACACGAGCGGCACAACCGGACGCCCGAAGGGAGCGCAGCACTCCACCGGCGGATATCTCGCTTATGTCGCAGGCACGTCGAAGTACTACCAGGACATCCACCCGGACGACATGTACTGGTGCATGGCCGACATCGGCTGGATCACCGGCCACTCCTACATCGTGTACGGCCCGCTAGCGCTCGGCACCACGACGGTGATCTACGAGGGAGTGCCGAACTACCCGGACGGCGGCCGCCCGTGGCGGATCGCGCAGCAGCTCGGGGTCAACATCTTCCACACCTCCCCGACGGCGATCAGGATGCTCCGCAAGGTTGGTCCCACCGAACCGAGCAAGCACGACTACCACTTCAAGACCATGACCACTGTGGGCGAGCCGATCGAACCCGAGGTGTGGCGCTGGTACTACTCCGAGGTCGGCAAGGGCGAGGCAGCGATCACCGACACTTGGTGGCAGACCGAGACCGGCGGATTCCTCGGCAGCACGCTGCCTGCCCTGCAGCCGATGAAGCCGGGCAGCTGCGGCCCAGGGGCGCTCGGAATCTATCCGGTGATCTACGACGAGGACGCTAACGAGGTGCCGGCCGGGAGCGGCAAGGCGGGCAACATCTGCATCAGGAATCCGTGGCCCGGGATCATGCAGACGATCTGGGGCCAGCCCGAGCGGTTCGTCGACGTGTACTACGCGAAATACAACAGGAACGCCGACAGCAAGGACTGGCACGACTGGCCTTACTTCGCCGGTGACGGCGCCGTCCAGGCGGCGGACGGCTACTTCCGCATCCTCGGCCGGGTCGACGACGTGATCAACGTGGCCGGCCACCGGCTCGGTACCAAGGAACTCGAATCCGCCGCGCTCACTGTGCCTGAGATAGCCGAGGCCGCTGCGGTGCCTGTGATCGACGACATCAGGGGCCGGATCGTTGAGATGTACGTCTCGCTCAAACCCGGCGTCTCAGCCGACGGCATGGCTGAGAAGGTGACCAAGGCCATCGAGGTCGAGATCGGCAAGATCGCGCGGCCTAAGAACGTCTGGATCGTCGCCGACATGCCCAAGACCAGGTCGGGCAAGATCATGCGCCGGGTGATCGCCTCGGTCTCCAACTTCGCCGACGTCGGGGACGTGACCACGCTGGCCAACCCGGAGGTCGTGGAAACGATCCGGCGGCACGTGCAAAGCGCCAAGGCCGCCAAGGGCGAGACGCCGCGCGACCTGACCGACGCGGAGCGGGCAGAAATCGCCACGTACGGCGCCGCGGAGTAGCGGGCCAGGACGCGCGGCCAGGCGGAGGCCGTGCCGAGGACGGGGGGTGCCTCGGCACGGCCCCCGTTCCTGGCGGTCATCCAGGGCCACGGGCGCGGCGAGTGTGCCCTTGATGCCGCCGCCGGGGCGACAGGTCCCCGGGGGCCCGGCTAGGCCGCGACTGCCATCCTTGACTCCGCGACCAGCGGCGTGCGCGCGTCGTTTGCGCTGCTCGCCGTTCCTTCGGTCCCGCAACCCGGCGCAGTTAGCCTGGCCGGGTCCGCCGGAGGGCCGGATCGCGGTGCGTACCCGCGCAGCCTCTGGCGCAGCATTGACCGGCCCCGGTGGATGCGGGACATCACGGTGCCCAAGGGGGTGCCCATCATTTCGGCGATCTCGCAATACCTGTAACCCTCGATGTCCGCGAGGTAGATCGCCTCCCTGAAGCCGTCAGGCAGGTCATCAAGCGCGCGCATGACGGCCGAGCCGCCGAGATTCTCCAGCGCCTCAGCCTCGGCCGACTTCGGCGGCTCGCTGAGTGCGTCCCTGGAATCGGCGGCTTCATAGATCTCCGCCGCGAGAACCTCACCGACCCGGCGGTCCCGGCGGCGGCAGCTGCTGTAGAAGGTCCTGACCAGGATGGTGTACAGCCAGGCCTTGAGGTTGGAGCCGGGGCTGAACTGGTGGAACTTCACGTAGGCCCGCGCGAAGGTCTCCTGGATCAGGTCCTCGGCGTCGCAGTGATTGCGCGTCAGTCGCAGGGCCGCGGGGTACAGCCTGCGCATGTACGGAATCGCCTCGGTGGTAAAGCGGGTATCTTGATCGCCGTCCGCCGGTTCGGTCACGATGGGCGGCCGCGGTGCGGCACTGATAGTCATGCGTCCTCCTTGCGGGAACGCCCCTGGCATGCGGGCTCGCCGCTAACGCGGGAGCCCGTATGTACTGCGCGAGCACGGGGGCAAGCTCGCGCCGTCGGCATGCCGGCCCGAAACCTCATGGTCCGGGCCCCGGCACCGGCAGCGCCTTCCAACGCACTCATGTTCGCGCATCGCACTGCTTGCGGGCATCAGGAGCATCCTGAGCTAGCGCGGATGTAATCCTGAGTTAAGGACCCACATTGAGCCGTTGTTCAGCCGCTGCTCAGGTCGCCCGGCGAAACGGCTAAGAGCGGACAAAGCGCGCGGCGTGCGCCACGAGCTCGCGCCGTCCAGTCTGTCCCGTCTTGGCGACAAGGCTGGCGATATGCGTCTCGACGGTCTTGGGCGAGATATAAAGGTTGGCGGCGATCTCGGTATTGGAGAATCCTCTGGCAACCAGGAGGAACACGTCCATCTCGCGGCTTGTGATGCCAAGCCTGCGCATCTGCGGCGGTACCTGAGCATTGCCACGGCCGGCTCGCGGCACCCGCTCCCCGGCCTTGCGCAGCAGCCCGCGGCAGGCCGATGCAAGCCTGGCATGGCCGCTGACCTCGAACTCCGCGGTGGCATCGCGGAGCCAGGACAGCGGCTGGCCCCATCCGTCAGCCAAGGCCGAGGGTGCGACCAGCCGCCTGACCAGATGATTCCACCAGGGAGCCCAGGGACTCAGGAATGCAGCGCCCTCCTGGGCGAGCGCCGTCGCCCGCGCTGAGTGCCCGGCGCGGCCTTCCAGTACCGCCTCGGCATAGGCGAGGTAACCCCTGTTCCACCCGGCGGCAGTGCCCGCGTCCTGAGCCTGGCTGATCGCCAGACGTCCGTCCCCGCCGCAGACCGCCTGCAAGAGCGCGTGAAACCCCCACGCTCGCCGCGGCGACTTCAGCGGCGCCTGGAAGGCGTACGACATCCCCTTCGTACTCTCCTGCAGGGCCCGTGCGTGGTCGTCGAGGAACAGCGACGCGGCCACCCGTGCCTGGCCCCATGTGGTCAGCAGCAGCTCGGCATCGCCGGGCAGCAGCACCTCGGCCTCTTCGGCCGCGCGTTCGGCCTGCCGGCGATCCGCGCGCACGCCGTGAATGAACGCCTGCACGCCGAGCGCGTTCGCCTCGATCCGGCGCGCGCCGATGCGGCTGGCCCGCTCCCTGCACTCCAGGGCCGATGCCATCGCCCGGTTGAGATCTGTGCCCATGCTCCAGACGCTCGCGAGCTGCAGGTCGATGACAGTCATCGTGGACAGAGCACCCGACTTATTGGCGAGCTCCCTGGCTTCTGACAGCCGCGCGGTGCTGGCGTGCTCGAGCATGTCCACGGTGCCGAGCTCGTGCAGGGCTGCGATCCGGCGGACGGCGCAATCCTGTTGGGTAGCCATCTGGTAGGCCCGCTCGAAGGCGCTGCGGGCGGCTGCCAGGTCCCTGGCCCGCTCGGTGCGCCCGATGACCTGCAGGGAGTCGAAGGCGACGTCCGCGGCCCAGTCGTGCAGGCCGGCCTCCTCGGCCCGCGCCAGGGACCGGCGCGCCAGCTCGTCGGCCGCCTGCATGTCGCCCGCGTCGATCGCACAGTGCGCCGCGGCAGCATCCACCTGGCTGGCCAGTGCCCGGTCGCCGAGCCGGTCAGCGATCGATCGGGCCACCGCCAGGTGCTCGGCTGCCGCCGCGGGATTGTCCTCTGACCTGGCGCGCGCTGTCCTGATCCTGATCACGGCCTGCCGCCGCGGGTCGACGTCTGGCGAGTCGAGCTTGGCGAGCAGCCGGTCGGCTACCGGGGCCAGCTGACTGTAGTCCCCGGCCAGCGCGAGGGCCTCCACCAGGGCTTCCTCGATCTCGATCGCCAGCATCGGGTCGCTGGCCTGCGTCGCGGCTACCAGGTCGGCGGCATCGCGCAGCGACGTCGCGGCCGTGCTAAGCGCTCCCTTACCCAGCGCCCGCTGCCCGACCTTGAGCAGCAGTTCCGCGGCTCGCTCGCGTTCGCCGGCTGCCTCATGCAGCTCGGCCGCCAGCTCGCACCAGCCGCCTGGCAGGTCGGGATGCGCGCGCTCGACAGCTGCCGCCGCGGTGGACGAGCGCCAGGCCAGATCCGGCGGCAGCAGGCCAGACAGGATCGCGTGCCTGGTCAGGCTATGCCGAAACCTGAGCACGTGATTGGTCGTGACGACCGGCTCGATCAGCTGCTTATGCTGCGCCCGTTGCAGTTCGGCAAGCACCTCGGCCTCGTCGGCCGCGGCGATGGCCGGCAGCAGCGTCCAGTCGAACTGCCTGCCGAGCACCGCGGCCGATACGAGCACGTCGATGGCCACTGGCCCGAGAGCAGCCAGCCTGTGCCGCACCGAGCCGGCGATCGAGTCCGGGATCCCGGTGCTGACCTCGTCGTTGACCTGCCAGCCTGATGTGCCGCTGACCAGCTGACCTGAAGAGACTGCCGCGGCGAGTATCTCCTCAACGGCGAACGGCAGTCCGTCGCAGTCGGCCAGCAGCGCAGTCACGGCGGCTGGAACGTCGTCCGCGCCGAGGCAGGCGGCCGCCATCTGCCTGACCGCCCAGTCCAGCAGCCTGCGCACCTCGACCATGGCTGCGGCCCGCCTGGCGTGCAGCGCGCGGGCGCAATCCAGGCCCGCCGACGGCTCACTGTCGCGGAGCGTGGCAACGCACAGCACCGGGGTGCCTGGCAGGTTGTCGGCCAGGTACTCCAAGATGGCCAGTGTCTCGGGATCCGCCCAGTGCAGGTCTTCAAGCACCAGCAAGGTCCCTTTCGAGCCAACCGGCGTCAGCACGCGGATCAGCGCCTCACCAAGGATGAGCGGCGAGATCTCGGCGTCGCCGTCCTCTGGCCTGCTCCATTCGGGCACCAGCGAGCCGAGCGCAGGCCGGTAGCTCGCCATCTCCGGCGCATCGGGAGTCACGCCTGACCTGGCGAGCTTCATCAGCGCCTCGGTGATCGGCCGGAACGGCACAGGCACGATCGATTCGGTAGCGCGCCCCGCCAGCACGTCAAACCCCTGCGAACTTCCCGACACCGGCGTCACCGGCGAGGATGAGCACGCCGCCCGCGCCCTCCCTGGCGCGGCGCAGCGCAGCACTCAGTGCATGTAGCTCAGCGCCTCGGCTGACAAGGATAGGACACAGCATAGCCACCACCAAATCGATGTTACTGGTAGCTAGTATGCGGTCACGATGTGTTATATGTGGAGGCTGGCGCCTCGTGCTGCGTGATACAGCCGGTCAGCCGGCCTGAGCCGCCACCGCTTGGCGCAGCGGACGCCAGTCACTCTCCCCCATCCTGCTGGTAACAGATCACTTGGTGATGTACTGGCCCGTCTGCCGGGATGCGCGTACGTCTGCCACGGCATATCCGTCGGTGTACGCGATGACGGGGTTTGACTCCACGCTGAGCTCGGGATGCTCAGCGGCCAGACGTGACATCGCGACTATCAGCCCCGCCATGGCGGTCAGGTCGATCGCCGGTTGGCCCCTGCGGCCGGTGAACGTGGGCGCGCAGCGGAGCGAGAGCAGCGCCTGGCGGGCTGACTTCTCATCGACGGGCGCCATCAGGATCGCCAGGTCGGCGTCGGTCTCTGCCCAGATGCCGCCCTTGCCGACGACCACGAACGGGCCGAACAGCGGGTCGCTGCCGGTGCCGACCAGGAATTCGGTCCCCCCTGGCAGGGACGGCATGACGAGCAGCGGGCTGTCAGGGAAGCGCGCCCACAGCCGGTCGCCGGCCATCTGGACCTCGGTCGCGTCGGCGAGGTTCAGCACGACGCCGCCGACATCCGACTTATGGGCCACTGCCGTGTCGGCTACCTTGACGCAGGCTGGATAGGAGGCCGTGGCGGCGATGACCGCGAGTTCCCGCGGTGTCCGTACCACCGATATCGGCGGAATGTCTATGCCGCCCTGGCGCAGCAGCTCGGTGCTTTCCGTAACTGGCAGCATGACCGGTCCGGACGCTGGCGCGCTCTGGCCGACGACCCCTGCTAGCACGCTTTCGGCGGAGGTGCATGGCAGTAGCGTCCGGGAGAGCGCCCTGGCGACGCGGTCGATGGTCGGCAGCACGAGGATGCCGGCCCGCTTCAGCCGGCTAAGTGGCTCTGCGTCGCTCAGCGCGAACGCCGACTGCATGACCACGGGATGACCGGACCGGTGCAGCTTGATCAGCTCGGCGGCGCACGCCAGCTCGCCGGCGAGCATCTTCGGATACCCGCCGAACAGCCCGCCAACGACGATCAGATCGACACCTTCGTCCTCGGCGGCCAGCCGAGCGCATCGAGCCAGCAACATCGGATCGTCCTCGACCCCGCCAGCCGTGTCCAGGGTCACGGGATTTCGGCCCTCGACCCGCGGCGCGGCAGCCGGTATCAGCTCGTCGAGTCCGGCCCTGGTCTGGGGCGACAGGGTTGCCATGGGCAGGCCGCTTGCCGTCAGCCAGTCGATGGCCATGACCGAGTCACCGCCTCCGTCTGTGAGCACCATGGCCCGGCCGCGGTGCCTCCCGACGCTGCATGCGACCGCTAGCGTGTCGACGAGGTCCTGGGTGGACTCGACCTGGATCGCCCCCGCGTCGGCCAGAACCGCCTGCCAGACGCGCCCGTCCGATGCTAGCGCGCCGGTGTGAGTGGCGACGGCCGACGCGGCATGCCAGGACCGTCCTGACTTGAGCACCACCACGGGCTTGCCGGCCGCGCGGCAGGCAGCTAGCCCGGCACGGAACTCGGCACCCGAGCCACGGAGGCCCTCGACATACACCGCTATCGCGGCCGAGGCCGGATCGTCGGCGAAATACGCCAGCAGCTCGCCGAGGCCCACATCCACCTGGTTGCCGACACCGACGCAGGCGGAAAAGCCGATGCCTGCCTGCCGGGCCTGCTCGTACATGCCGACGACGACGTTGCCGGACTGGCTCAGCATGGCAACCGAGCCGGGCGGGATATGCTCGCGCGGCGTGAGGTTGACCCGGCTGCCTGCGATGAACATCCCGAAGGTGTTAGGGCCAAGAAGCCGGATGCCTGCTTCGCGGGCGCGGGCGACGATGCGCTGCTCGGCGGCTAGGTGCTCGCCGCCGAGTTCACCGAACCCTGCCGCGGGGACCAGGACGGATTTGACGCCTAGGGCCGCGCACTCGTCCATTAGTTCAGCCGTCGTCGACGCGGGCCTGGCCAGCACCGCGAGGTCGATGGGCTGGCCGATGTCGGAAAGCGCCGCCACGGTCGTGACTCGCGGCACGTTCAGGTCGGCCACCCCCGGATTGACGCCGTACAACGTGCCGCTGAAGCCAGCGCGGCCGGTGTATTCCAGGATGCGCCGACCCCACTTGGCCGGGTCCCTGGACGCCCCCACTACGGCGATGACGCTTGGCCGGAACATGTATTCCAGGCCTGCGCGCGCCTGCACCGGGCCGTCGCCTTGTGGCGGGAGTCTCATGGCTGTATTTCACAATCTGCGCTGTTTCACAATCTGCGGTGCGTGGTGGGTGCCGCTGGAGGCCGAGCCGGCCTGGGGTCAGCTGGCTACGGCGTGCATCGCCTCGCCCAGAAGCTGCAGCCCGGTGCTGGCCTGGGCCCTGCTGACGACAAGCGGCGGGGATATGCGGATCGAGCGCTCGCCGCATTCGAGCACGAGCAGCCCGCGTTCGAAAGCCTGGCGCTGGACCTCTTCGGCCTCCTCGGCGGTGCGGAACTCGACGCCGATCATGAGCCCGGTGCCGCGCACGTCGGTAATGAGGCCCGGATATTTCTGATGCAGCTCGCGCAGCCCGCTGATCAGGAAGTCGCCCTGATCGGCCGCGTTGGCCAGCAGGTTCTCTGACGTGATGACCTCCAGCGTCGCGATGCCGGCCGCACACGGAATCGGGCTGCCGCCATAGGTCGACCCGTGCGCTCCGGCGGGCCAGGTTTCCATCAGGTCTGCCCGGGCCATGAAGGCCCCAAGCGGCAAGCCGGAAGCTAGCCCCTTGGCGCTGATGATGATGTCGGGCTCCACGTTCGCGTGCTCCACGGCCCACATCCGGCCGGTGCGTCCCATCCCGGACTGGACCTCATCGGCCACTAGGAGGATGCCGTGCCAGCTGCACAGATCGCGCAACCGGACCAGCCACTCGGCAGGCGGCATGAGGTAGCCGCCCTCGCCCTGGATCGGCTCGACGAAGATCGCGCCAACCTCGGAGGCCGGCACCGCGTATCTGAACAGGACGTTCTCGATGTAGTCGAACGTCTCATCTGGGTCGTGCGAACGCGCGCTCGTCACGGGGTCGACCTGGTTGCAGGCGTAGGGCGCGTGGAAGACGCCTGGCAGCAGCGGGCCGAATCCCTGGTGATACTTGGCCTTCGACGCGGTGAGCGTCACCGCGCCGTACGTGCGGCCATGGAACGCGCCGAGGAAGCTGATAACGTTCGGCCGCCCCGTCGCGTACCTGACGAGCTTGAGCGCTCCTTCAACCGCCTCGGCGCCTGAGTTGGTCAAGAACACCCTGACCGGGCCGGACATCGGGGCCGTTGCCGCCAGCGCCTCGCACATCTGAGAATAGATCGGCAGGTAGAAGTCGCTGGCCGAGTAGTGCAGCAGGTCAGCAGCCTGGCTCTGGATGGCGGCTACGACCTTGGGATGACAGTGGCCCGTCGAGTTCACTGCGATGCCGGCGTTGAAATCGAGGAACAGGTTGCCGTCCGCGTCCTCGATCACCGCGCCCGATCCGCGCTGCGGCATCAGCGGGTAGGCGCGCGGCAATGACGGGCTTGTGACCCGCTGGTCGCGCTCGTAGATGGCGCTGGCCCGCGGCCCGGGCAGCGATGTGCGGACATCGGGTACCGGCCTGCTGGCATCAAGCCAGGCTGCGTCGGCCAGGTATGCGGAAGCCGGCATTACTCCACCACCGTCCTCGACTGCTCGCGCATGTACTGCTGTACGTAGTACAGCCCCCCTCCGGCCTTGCCTGAGCTTCCCGAGCCCTTCCACCCGCCGAATGGCTGAACGCCGGGCCATGCGCCGGTCGTGGCACCGGCACTGCGGTTGACGTACACCACCCCTGCCTGGATGTCGCTCAGGAACCGGTCGATCTCCGCCTGGTCAGCGGAGAAGAACCCGGCGCTGAGGCCCAGGTCGGTAGAGTTGGCCAGGGTCATTCCCTCTGCCAGCGAATCCACTGGGAGGACGGCGACGAACGGGACGAAGAGCTCGTCCCGCAGCAGCCTGTCGTCGGCGGGCAGGTCGGCCACCACGGTTGGTGCCACGTAGTTTCCGCTGCCGTACCCCTCGCGTCCGCGCAACACCTCGCCGCCGGCGACGACCCGGCCGCGTTCGCTGGCGTGCGCCACGGCTGCCTCGAATCGGTCCACGGCCGCGGCGTCGATGACCGGACCGACGAAGACATTGCGCTGCGTCGGGTCCCCGACGACCAGCGAGCGCGCCTTGTCGGCCAGCTTCGCGACGAACTCCGGATAGACGTCGCGCTGGACGTAGACCCGCGAGCAGGCCGAGCACTTCTGCCCGGAGAACCCGAACGCCGAGCGCGCCACTCCCGTCGCTGCCGTGTCGAGGTCGGCCTTGGCCGAGACGATCGCGGGATTCTTGCCGCCCATCTCGCAAATGATTGGCTTCGGGTAGGCGCTAGCGAAGCTGCGGTAGATCGACATCCCGGCTTCGTAGGATCCGGTAAACGTCAGACCGGCGATGCCGGGATGGGCCACCAGGGCCTTGCCGACCTCGTCGCCGCCGGGCAGCAGGTGAAGGACGTCCGCCGGCAGCCCCGCGTCGCGCAGGCACTCGTACAACTTCACCGCCGAGAACGACCCCTGCATGCTCGGCTTAAGCAGGACAGCGTTGCCGGCTGCCAGTGCGCCGCCAACGGGACCGCCGGCGAGGGCCATCGGGAAGTTGAACGGGCTGATCACTGCCCAGACGCCATACGGCCGCAGCACGCTCATGGTGGACTCGCGCGGAGACAGCCGGTCCATCATCCGGCTGAACCCGTCGTTGTCCTCGATCTGCTTGCAGTAGTACCGGATGAGGTCGGCGGTCTCCTCGACATCGCCGAGCGCCTCGAGCCGGTTCTTCCCGACCTCCATGCTCATCAGCGCCGACAGCTCGTTGGAACGGTCGCTGATGAGGTCGGCGGCGGCTCGCAGCACGGCGATCCGCTCCTGCCAGGAGGTCGCGGCCCACCCTGGGGCAGCAGCGGACGCGGCGGCCACCGCGTCCTCGAGGTCGGCGGGCGTAGCCTCGTGCACGCGGCACAACACGGCCTGGTCGGCCGGGCTCACGACGTCGAATGTGGCGCCGCTGGTGCGTGGCTGTCCGCTGACAAATGCGGGTAGTGTCTGGCCGAACCATGACCGCGCCACCCGGATGCCCTTATCGTAGGCGGCCTGCAGGTCCTCGTTGTCTGCCGACAAAGTGGCGTACGTTACGCGGAAGTGTTCCGGCATCGCGTCTGCTCCCTACTGATCCTTTTTCAGATTCTCTGGCGCGCCCGTGTTCTCTACCAGCGGGCTGCCCCGGTCCCTGAACGCTCTTGCGGCATCCTGGGCGTCCGCGCCCGTGTGCAGCGCAAGCGCGCTGGAGATTTCCATTTCGAAGGCGGCCTCGATCCCCACCTCCGGGCCAAGGTCGAGAGCGTGCTTCGCCCTGGCCAGCGCGCTGCGCGGCCTGGCGCGCAGCCTGGCTGCCAGGTCCATGGCGAAGCCGAGGTGTTCTCCAGGCCCGACCACCCAATTGATGAGGCGGAACTCGAGCGCCTGCTCGGCGCTGAAGCGCTCGCCGAGGAGCACCAGCTCCTTGGCCTTGGCCATGCCGACCGTCAGCGGAAGCAGCCGCGAGATTCCGCCGGTGACGCCCAGGCCGACGCCGACCTCGGGAAAGCCGAACGTCGCGTCCATGCTCGCGACGATCAGGTCACAGCACAATGCGAACTCGCACCCCGCGCCCAGGGCGTAGCCGTGCACGGCAGCTATGACCGGGAACGGTGCCTGCCGGACCAGCCGGGTCACATCCTGGATCCGGTGCAGCCGCCGCCGGTCCTCAGCTTCGCTGATCGGCTCGTACTCCTGCCGCAGGTCGTGGCCGGCGCAGAATGACCTGCCAGCGCCGGTAAGGACGCAGGCAGCGACGTCGTCTTGCCTGGCCTGACCGAGCGCCTCGCACAGCCGCTCGACCAGCTCGGGCACGACGGCGTTGAGCCGGTGCGGGCGGTTGAGTGTGACGATGGCGATGCCGTCGATGCACTCATACGTCACAACCTGGTCACTGGCGGCGGGCTG
>WNFL01441114.1_pt2 | contig 36705 bp, 30 predicted proteins | sample 5400361 | NCBI WGS metagenome assembly WNFL01 (sample SAMN13153351, study PRJNA577476) | soil metagenome | isolation source: 40 cm soil on Douglas fir-dominated hillslope | place: USA:California | collected 2013-09-17
ATACCCCCTGCCGAGGCCGGCGACTCCGGCTTCAGCAACAGCGACATGGGCGGCTCCGACTTCGGCGTGAACGACCCCGGCTCCGGCTGGGATGACGGCGGCAGTTCGGGCGGCGGCGGCGACGACTGGAGCTAGTAGCCCGCCGCCTTGGGCGGCATTGAAATCTTCTCTTCGGGCGCCCTTCGGGGCGCCCTTTTCATTTCCGCTCCGGAATCTTGTTTCCTGGGCGGCGGCCGCCGATTGCTGCGACGCAGCGCGCCTCAGCCGCCGCGCGCCACGGCGCTCGCCACCGCGTCGTGCAATGCCTTCATGCCGAAGGAGATGTCCTGCACGACTCCGTCGAGAAAGAACGTCGGCGTCGCGCGGATGTGGCTGCGCCGGCCGCCCTCGACGTGCTCGCGCACCTTCTGCAAGTAGATGTGGTCATCCATTTCCGCGGTATAGCGCGCGAGGTCCAATCCCAAGTCCGCGGCATACCGATGCAAGTCCTTGTCCTTGAGATGCACCTGGTTCTGGAACAAGAGATCGTGCATGGGCCAGAATTTCCCCTGCGCCGCCGCGGCCTCCGAGGCCTCGGCCGCGAGCAGCGCGTGGGGGTGAGCGTCCTGCAGCGGGAAGTGCCGGAATATGAAACGAATCTTGTTGGGAAACCGCTCCAGCAACAGTTTCGGCGTCGCCGTCGCGACCTTGCAGCTGGGGCATTCGAAGTCGCCGTATTCGACCAGCGTCACCCGCGCGTGCTCCGAACCCTCGAGATGGTCGGTGGGCTCCGGCGGCACCGCCAAAGTAGCCAAATGGGATTGTGGACTCATCGAAGCGACTCCTTGATGCTCACGCGCCCGGATTCTCACCCATCGCGCGCGGGCAATTCGATGGGCCGGATTTTCACACGAATCACACTCGACCTGCGCAGCAACTGCAACTCGCATTCGCGGCCGATCCAGCTGGAATCGAGCAAGCGCTGCAGGCCGTCGATGCCGTCAACCGCTACGCCGTCGAGCGCGATCATGCGGTCGCCGGCCTCCACCCCCGCAGCGGCGGCCGGACTGCCCGGCACCAATTCCAGGACATGCACCGCGGTGGAGCTCTGCAGCCCGAAATGCCGCACCACGCGGGTGGCGATGGGCACGGTCGCTCCGGAAACGCCGATATAGGCACGTCGCACCCGGCCGTGCGCAAACAACTGGCCAATGACCCATTTTGCAGTGTTGATACCCGTCGCGAAACAGATGGCTTGGGCCTGCGGGATCATCGCGGTATTGACGCCGATCACCCTCCCCTTCGAGTCGACCAGAGGTCCCCCGGAATTTCCCGGATTGAGCGCGGCGTCCGTCTGAATGACATCGTGCATGAGCCTGCCCGAGGTGGCGCGCAGCGTGCGTCCGAGCGCCGAGACGACGCCCGTCGTCACCGTCTTCGAGTATCCGAGCGGATTGCCGATGGCGATCACGACTTGTCCCACCTTCAAGGCCGCGGAATCGCCGAACTCCACGTAGGGCAGAGCGCCGGGCGATCCGATTCGCAGCACCGCCAGATCCGAATCAGGATCGTTTCCGACCAGATCGGCGCTGAAGCGGCTGTCGTCGTTCAATCGGACCGTGATCTCGTCCGCGCCCTGAACCACGTGGCTGTTGGTCAAGAGATAGCCGTCGGGAGTGAACAGGAATCCTGAACCGCTGCCGCGTGCCGGGCGAGGTGCGCCGCGGCCGCCGGGCGCACGCCCATTGGGCGCGCGGCCGCTCGCCGCCGGCGCGGCGCGATGCTCCACCTCGATGAACGTGACCGCCGGCGCCACTCGCTCCAGCGCGCCGATCACCGCGCCGGAGTAGGCGTCGAGCAAGGAATCGTCGCGGCTGGACGAATCATCGCCCGAGTTCTCCGCGGAAACCCACTGCGGCGACAGCATGCTCAACCCAATATGATTTTCGGATGCGCGGCGAGGCCTTCCACGATCAACCGGTTGACGCGGCGAACGAAGATCGCCGGGTCATCCAGTTCGCCGCCTTCCGCCAGCATGGCCTGGTCGTACAGTACATGGGCGAGGTCCGCGAACGCGGCATCATCGGCGGTGTCCCTGAGGCGCTCCACCAAGGGGTGCTTGGGGTTCAGTTCGAGAATCGGCAGCGTGGCGAACGGATTGTTCTGGCCCGCTTGCTTCAGAATGCGGCCCATGCGGAGGCTGACGCCGAATTCTCCCGCGACCAGGACTGCGGGCGAGTCGGTTAGACGGGCGGACACCCGGGCGCTCGCGATCTTGCCTAACAAGATCTTGCCGAGGCGCTCCGTGGTGTCCTTGAAAGCCGATTCGGCCGCCGCTTTTTCCGGCGTCTCGATGGCCGACGCCACGTCGGCAGCGCTGCTCGCGACGTTCGCGAGCGTCTTGCCTTCGAACTCGTGCAGATGGCCGGCGACCCACTCGTCGATGCGGTCGGTGAGCAGCAGCACTTCCAGTCCCGAAGCGCGAAAAGCTTCCAGATGCGGACTGTTGCGCGCGGCGGCAAGCGTATCCGCGGTCAGATAGTAAATGGCCTTCTGATCCGCCTTCATGCGCGCGACGTACTGCTCGAGCGTAGCCTCGGGCGCATCGCCGGCCGCGGCGGTGGAGTGAAAGCGCAGCAGCTTCGCGATGCGCTCTTTCTGGCCCGGATCATCGATGATGCCTTCCTTCAGGACCACGCCGAAGGTCTTCCAGAATTCCGCATACTCCTCCGGCTTGTTTGCCGCCAAGTCCTCGAGCAGATCGAGCGAGCGCTTGACCAGCGCGGACTTGATTTTCTCGACGGTGCGATTGTTCTGGAGCAGCTCGCGCGATACGTTCAGCGGCAGATCGGCGGTGTCGACGAGACCACGCATGAACCGCAGCCACGGCGGCAGCAATTCCGCCGCCTTGTCCATGATGAACACGCGCTTGACGTAGAGCTGAATGCCGCCCTTCTGCTCGCGTTCGAATAAATCGAAGGGCGCGCGCTTGGGCAGATACAGCAGCGAGGTATATTCGATGTTGCCTTCGACCTTGTTGTGCGCCCAGATGCGCGCGCCTTCGGAGTCGTGCGTGAGGTGCTTGTAGAACGCCTGGTAATCCTCATCGCCGAGCTCGGACTTGGGGCGCGTCCAGAACGCCTTGGCCTGGTTGACGGTCTCCTCGGTGTCGCCCGTCTTGAGGACGACGGGCAGGCTCAGGTGATCCGAATACTTGCGCACCAACTGCCGCAGGCGCGCCGGTTCCAGAAATTCCTTGTCTTCCTCGCGCAGGTGCAAGATCACTTCGGTGCCGCGGTCCGGCTTGGCATCGGCTTGGATCTGGTACTGGCCTTCGCCGTCCGAGTCCCAGCGGACCGCAGGCGTGCCGGCGCGCTTGGTGAGCACCGTGACCTTGTCGGCGACGATGAACGCCGAATAGAAGCCCACGCCGAACTGGCCGATCAGCTGCGCATCCTTGGCGGAATCCCCGCTCAGGGTTTCCAGGAAGCGCTTGGTTCCGGAACTCGCGATGGTCCCCAGATTGTCGATCACTTCGGCTTCGCTCATGCCGACGCCATTGTCCTTGATGGACAGGGTACCGGCCGCCGGATCGGGAGACAGCGTGACCGAGAGAGTCTCGGCGCCCAGAAGATCGGGCTTGGCGAGCGCCTCGAAGCGCAGCTTCTCGCAGGCGTCCGAGGCGTTGGAGATCAGCTCGCGCAGGAATATTTCCTTGTGCGAATACAGCGAGTGGATCACCAATCGCAATACTTGCTTGGTTTCGGCTTGGAACTCTTTGATCTGCGGCTGTGTTTCGGTCGTCATGGCCTTACAATATGTTGTTTTACGGAGAACTCGAACGGCGCTAGCCTTCCGTGAAGTGGGGCCTGTGCACGATTCTTCAAGACGGCAAGCCTACGGGCAGGATCGCAAATTTCAAGATGGCGAAAACCGGCACCAATGTAGCTGTTTGGGCAGCGCTGGCGGGTAACGTGCTGGTGGCCGCCGCCAAGTTCGCCGCCGCCGCGGTCAGCGGATCGGCCGCCATGCTGAGCGAGGCGGTGCATTCCCTGGTCGACACCGTCAATGAGCTGCTGCTGCTCTACGGGATCGCGCGCTCCTTGCGGCCGGCCGACCGCGTGCACCCCATGGGCTATGGCCGTGAACTCTATTTCTGGAGTTTCGTCGTCGCTTTGCTGATTTTCGCACTGGGCGCCGGCGTTTCCGCCTACGAGGGCGTGGATCACTTGCTGCACCCCGTGCCCCTCGAGCAGCCCATCGTCATCTATGTCGTGCTCGCCGTGTCGCTGGCATTCGAGAGCGCATCATGGTTGATCGGCGTGCGCGCATTCCGCTCCACGCAGCGCACCTTGAGCTGGTGGGAGGCGTTCCGCCGCTCGAAGGACCCGCCGACATTCATCGTGGTGTTCGAGGATTCCGCGGCGATTTTGGGGATAGCCGCGGCCGCCGCGGGCACGGCGGCGGCGCTGCTGACCGGGGATACCCGCTGGGACGGCGTGGCTTCCTTGGTCATCGCGGTCATTCTGGCGGGAGTCGCCGGACTGCTCGCGCGGGAATCGAAGGAGCTCCTGATCGGCGAACGTGCCGACCCCGCACTGAGCGATGCCATCATGCGGACCGCGGCCGGCATCGCCGGCGTGTGCAGCGCCAACAGCATCGTGACGGTACAGCTGGCACCGCGCAATGTGATTGCGACCCTGAGCCTCGATTTCTTCGATTATCTGCGTGCGCCGGACATCGAGCGGGCCGTGGTCGAATTGGAGGCCCGTGTGCGCAGCGCTCACCCTGAAGTTTCGGCCTTGTTCGTCAAGCCGCAAAGCGTGCTGGTGGCGGCGGAGCGTTTGGCGGACGGCAGCGGCGGGATGACGCCGGACGGCGTCGGGGATGACGCGGGCGGCGCAACGACGCCGGAGGAAATCAGCGACGGCTGAGCGAGCAGCTTCGCGTCGATCGGCAGGCTGCGGACCCGCACTCCGGTCGCCGCAAATATCGCATTGCAAAGGGCAGGCACCACCGGCGGCAAGGCGGGTTCGCCCAGCCCCGTCGGCGGATGCGCGGTCTTCAAAAAATGCACCTCGACGGGCGGCGCCTGGTCGATGCGCAATAGCAGGAAATCGTTGAAGTTGCTCTGTTCGACCCGCCCGTCGGCCAGGGTAATGGCCTGACCCAAGGCTTCGCCGATGCCGTCGAGCGCGGCTCCCTGAACTTGATTCTCCGCGCCCGTCGGATTGATGATGTGGCTGCCGACATCGCCCACCACCCAGACCTTGTCGACGGTGAGACGGCCGCCGGCCGCCACGGTTGCCTGCACGACTTCCGCGAAATATCCAAGATGACTGTAATAGAACGCGACGCCCTGGCCGGTGCCCTTGGGTAGCGGGCGTTTGCCCCACGCTGATTTGTCGCGCACCGCTGCCAACGCATCGATCATGCGGCCCGAATCGAATCCCGGGTCCTGACCCTGCGCGCCCGGCGGATTCGCGAGGACCCGGCGCTCGCCCAGCAAGTCGATGCGAAACTGCAGCGGATCCTTGCCCGCCGCGTGCGCGAGTTCGTCGATGAACGATTGAAACACGAAGCCTAAGGCATTGCTCCGGGGTGCCCGCAGCGGACCGGTCGGTGCCGCCAGAGGCATCAGCGACGCGCCGAACTCGAGATTCGGCACGAATTTCGCGGGGAATTCGTTGGCGCTCAAGGCCGCGCTGTTGGCAAATTTATCCCCCTCGCCGAAGGAGATAAAGTGATCGCGGAACGCCTGCACGCTTCCATCCGCGCCGAGGCCCGCCTTGAAGAAATGAAATCCGGCGGGACGATAGAAGTCGTGCCGGATGTCGTCTTGCCGATTCCACAGCAACTTGACCGGCGCGCCGACCTGCTTGGAAATCCAGGCCGCTTCGGCCATGTAGTCGTTCATGAGGCGCCGGCCGAAGCCGCCGCCGCAGCGAGTCATATGGATGGTGATATCCGCATCGTCGAGGCCCAGAGTTTTCCCAACGATCTTGCGGCCCGAGTCCGGATTCTGCGTCGGCGCCCAGATCTCGACCCTGCCGTCGCGGTAGGACGCCGTGCAATTCTGCGGCTCCAAGGTGGCGTGGGCGATGAAGGGATAGCTGTACGCCGCCTCCAATACTTGGGCCGACCCGGCGAGCGCCTGCGCCACGTCGCCGTCGCTGGCCAAGTTGAGCGCCGGCGCCTGCTGCGCCAATTCGGCCGCGCGTTTGGCGAACCCTGCGCTGCTTTGCCCGGCCGCCGCGCCCTCATCCCAAGTGACGTCGAGCTTGTCGCGGGCCTTGTTCGCCACCCACCAATTCGCCGCCACGATCGCCACGCCGCCGGCGAGGCCGTCGAAGATCTGACCGCCGCGAACCACGAAGGCATCGCGTATGCCCGGCAGCGACTTGATCGCATCGACATTGGCGCTCTTCACCGTGCCGCCGAATACCGGTGATTTCACGAACACGGCATACAGCATGCCGGGCACGCTGACATCGATGCCGAACAGGGGCTTGCCGTCGAGCACGAGAGCACTGTCCACGCCGGCGTGCGACGTGCCGATGATCTTGAAGTCCTTCGGATCCTTGAGCGGCACGAGGTTCAAATCCGGCGCGGGCAGCGCGGCCGCCTTCGCCGCCAGAGAGCCGTAGCTTAAGGTGCGTCGAGTCCGCGCATGAATGACGCTCCCGGAATTCGTGGTGCATTCGGCGACCGGCACAGCCCAAGTTTGCGCGGCGGCGCTCATCAGCATTTGCCGCCCGGCCGCGCCCATCCGGCGCAGCGGCTCCCAGTGCAGCGGCGTCGCCCGGCTGCCGCCGGCAATCTGCCGTCCGTATCGCTCCGGCTCGCTCAACGCCTGCTCGATGCGGACATGGCGCCACTCGACGTCCAGTTCCTCGGCGATCAGCATGGGCAGCATGGTTTTGATGCCTTGGCCGATCTCCGGGTTCTTGGACATGATGGTGACCCGGCCATCGCTCGAAATCCGCACATAGGCGTTGAGCGTGGCCGCCGGCCCCGCAGAGTTTGCCGGCGCCGCGCGCAGCGCCCCCGGCAGGGCAGCCGCGACCGAGAATTCAAGCAGCAAGCCGCCGCCGACCGCGGCGCCGGCGCGCAAGAAAGCGCGGCGCGATTCACACGCGCCGGGGTCCGCATCGCCGGCGGCGAGCCGCTCCGTCTCGAGCCGCTCCGTTGAGCGCGTCCGCTCCAACCGGCGCGTCATACGGTTCGGTCCCGGGTGTCCATCGTCGGCTGCGCGGCGGCCTGTTTGATGGCCTTGCGGATGCGCGTGTAAGTGGCGCAGCGGCAAATATTGCCCGCCATGGCCCGATCGATGTCGGCGTCGGTGGGTTTCGGGTTCTTGCTGAGCAGCGCGCTGGCCGCCATGATTTGACCGGCTTGACAGTAGCCGCATTGCACGACGTCGACGGCCAGCCATGCCTCCCGCACCGCCCGGCCGGTTTTGGTCGACGCGACCGCCTCGATCGTGGTGATCTCGGCGGCGCCGACTGCGGAGATCGGCGTTACGCAGGATCGGATGGCCCTGCCGTTCAAGTGCACCGTGCAGGCGCCGCAGAAACTCTGGCCGCAGCCGAACTTGGTGCCTTTCAAATCGAGCAAATCTCGCAGCACCCAGAGCAGCGGCATCTCGGGATCCGCCTCGACCCGCTGAATTTTTCCGTTGACGTGCAGGGAATACGCGCCCATGGCGTCGGATTTTAAGGCCAGCCGGCCCGCGGATCGAAATTAAATTCCTTTTTCATCCGCTCGTAGGCCGCCTTCGCCGCAGGAGTCCCCGCCGCGGGTGCCACCAGCTTGATGCTGACGATCTGGTCGCCGTTGGGAGTGCCGGGAAACCCCCGTCCGCGCAATCTCAATTTCTGCCCCGATTGTGCTCCTGCAGGCACCGTCAATTCGACGGTCCCGCCGAGCGTGGGTACGGCCACTTTCGCCCCCAGAGCAGCCTCCCACGGGGCCAGGGGCAATTCGATCTGCACGTCCTTGCCCTGGGGGACGTAAATCGCATGCGGACGCAGCCGGATGCGGAAAATCAAGGATGGGTGGCCCCCGGCCCCGGCGATGCGCAGCGATTGCCCTTCGTTCACCCCAGCCGGGATTTGCACGTCGACGGCGCGCGTGCGCCCGCCCTCGTTGAGCGTGACGCGGCGCTTGGTGCCCGCAAACGCCTCTTCCACGGTGACCTCGAGCTGCCCCGCATCCGCCTCGGGCGGCGGCGCCCCTGCCGCACCCCCGAAAAGGCTCGAGAAAAAGTCGCTGAAGCCATTCAGATCGGAAAACCTCTGGCTGCCGCCCGATTGTCCGAATCGCTGCGACCAATCCGGCGGCGGCCGGAATTGCTGACCCGTCCGGTAGTCTCGTCCCAGCTGATCGTAGGCCGCGCGCTTGTCCGGGTCGCGCAGCACCTCGTAGGCCTCCTGAAGCTCTTTGAACTTGTTCTCGGCGTTCTTTTCCTTGCTGACGTCCGGATGATATTTGCGCGCGAGCTTGCGATACGCTCGCTTCACCGCGTCAGCGTCGGCGCCGCGGGTCACGCCGAGAACTTCGTAATAATCCTTATATTGCATGCCCTACCTTTGCGAGATGAATGGTAGATATTACCAGTACCGACGAAATTGTCCGCGCAGCGGTCGTCGTTGCGGACACACCGGGCGGACCTGCCGCAGGGATCCCTAGACCCTGCTGCTTGAAATTGGCCGGGAACGTCCCGACCATACAGAGGCCGCGCTACCATATTGCGGTTGGTTTCCCTGAAGAAAAGGCTCATGAAGCGCATTTTCCTGTTCGTCGTGACGAATTTGGCCGTCCTGGCCCTGCTTAGCTTGATTGTTTTCATCGTCGAGCAGGCCTTCGGCGTGCGTTTGGCGGGGGGCGGACTCGGCGGCCTCTTGGTGTTTGCGGCGATTTTCGGCTTCGGCGGCGCGCTGATTTCGCTGGCGCTGTCGAAGTGGACTGCCAAGCGCATGATGGGCGTTCGCGTCATCACCGCCCCTCAATCGGAGGTGGAACGATGGCTGGTGGGCACGGTCAAGCGTTTGGCCGATCAAGCGCAGATCGGCATGCCCGAGGTCGGTATCTTCGACGCCGATGAAATGAACGCGTTCGCGACCGGGGCGCGGCGCAACGCGGCCTTGGTCGCCGTGAGCAGCGGCCTGCTGCGCAGCATGTCGCGCGCCCAGATCGAAGCGGTATTGGGTCACGAAATTACCCATGTGGCGAACGGTGATATGGTTACGCTCGCATTGTTGCAAGGTGTGCTAAATACCTTCGTCATCTTTCTGGCGCGCATCATCGGCGGCATCGTCGATCGGGCACTGTTCAAGAACGAGCGGGAGGAGTCCGGTATCGGCTTTTTCTTGACCACGATGGTGGCGCAGATCGTCCTTGGGATTTTGGCGAGCATGATCGTCAGTTGGTATTCGCGGCGGCGGGAGTTCCGCGCCGATCGGGGCGGTGCCAATCTCGCCGGCACCGGCAGTATGATATCCGCGCTGCAGGTCTTGAAGCAGAGCCACGGGGAGCCGATGCCGCCGCAAATGCAGGCCTTCGGAATCAACACCGGCGGCACCGGCGGCTTCATGCGGCTGTTCATGAGCCATCCGCCGCTCGACGAACGCATCGCGGCATTGCAGTCCTCGACCGGGTGAGACACGCTCGCCGGTCCGGGATACGTTGACAACATTCTTTAGGAAAACTGATGACCCCAGAAAATGAAATCGTGATCGAGCCGCCGGCCGCGGAACGCGTGGGCAGAGAGCTGTCCCGTTGGTTCGGCAACAGCGACTTCACGGCCAGGCCCATCGAGCCCGCGGCGCACCGCGACTCGGTCAGCCGGCGCGTGGATTGGGCGCGGGTCATCCCCTTCCTGCTGATGCACGCTGCCTGTCTTGCCGTCATCTGGGTGGGCTTCAGCTGGGTCGCTCTCGCCGTCACGCTGGCGCTGTACGTGGTCCGCATGTTCGCCATCACCGGTTTCTATCACCGCTATTTTTCGCACCGCACATTCAAGACCTCGCGCGTCGGCCAGTTCATCTTCGGATTGCTGGGCGCCTCGGCGGTACAGCGCGGCCCGATTTGGTGGGCGGCGCATCACCGCCACCACCACGTCTATTCGGATAAGCCCGAAGACGTGCACTCCCCGGTGCAACACGGCTTTTTTTGGAGCCACATGGGCTGGTTCATGTCGCACAAGCACTTCGCCGCGGATCTCTCGCGGGTGAAGGATCTACTGAAGTACCCCGAGCTGCGCTTCTTGGATCGTTTCGATATCGTGGTGCCGACGCTTCTCGGGGTCGGCGTTTTCCTGCTGGGTGTTTTGCTCAAACACGTCGCGCCGGGCTTGGGCACGAATGGCTGGCAGATGTTGGTGTGGGGATTCTTCATCTCCACCGTGGCCGTCTACCACGGCACCTATACCATCAATTCCCTGTCGCACGTCTTCGGGCGCCAGCGCTACAAGACCGGCGATGCCAGCCGCAACAACGTGTGGCTGGCCATCATCACGTTGGGAGAGGGTTGGCACAACAACCACCATCACTACCCCGCGTCCGTGCGCCAAGGCTTTTACTGGTGGGAATTCGATATCACTTTCTACATGTTGAAGCTGATGTCCTTCGTCGGCGTGATCTGGGATCTCAAGCCGGTACCGGCCGCGGTGCGGGAAGGGAACGGCAAGCGAATCTAGGGCACCGCCATGCCGCGCCCGCCTGATCTCAATACCTTAGGCGAGCTCAAGACCGCCGTCGGCAACGGGTCCTGGCTCGAGGCGCCCGACACGGTCGCACCCTTTCTTGCCGATTTTCGCCGCCTGTACCATGGTGCAACGCCCTTGGTGCTGCTGCCGCGAGACGTCGATCAAGTCGCGCAGATCCTGCGGATTTGCAATCGCGACGAAGTGGCCGTGGTGCCTCACGGCGGCAACACCGGCTATTGCGGCGGCGCCACGCCGGATGAAACAGGCTCGCAGATCGTCCTGTCCCTGCGCCGGCTGAACCGAATCCGGCAAGTCGATGCCGCCAACTACTCGATGATCGTCGAGGCGGGCTGCACCCTGGCCGAAGCACAAGCGGCGGCGCGCGAGGCGGACCGCCTCTTTCCATTGAGCTTGGGCTCCGAGGGGACGGCGCAGATCGGCGGAAATCTGTCGACCAATGCCGGGGGCACCGCGGTATTGCGCTACGGCATGATGCGTGACTTGGTGCTGGGTCTCGAAGTGGTGCTCGCGGACGGCCGGGTGCTCGAGAGCCTCAAGAGCCTGCGCAAGGACAATACGGGCTACGACGTGAAATCTCTGTTCGTGGGTGCCGAAGGCACGCTGGGCGTCATTACCGCGGCGAGCTTGAGGCTCTTCCCGCAGCCGTCCGATACGGCGACGGCGCTGGTGGGCATCGATTCGCCGCCGCATGCCTTGGATCTTTTGGCGCGCCTGCGCGCCGCGGCCGGCGATCAAGTCACCTCGTTCGAATTGATGCCGCGCTTGGCGGTGCAGCTGACCGTCAAGCACGTGCCGGGCGTCGCCGATCCGTTGGACCAGAATGCGCCCTGGTATCTGCTCATCGAACTCAGCTCGCCGAATCCACGGCAGGACTTGGGCACTCTGTTGACCGCGACTCTCGAGGATGCCGCCGCCGGCGGCACCATCGTCGACGCGATGTTCGCGACCTCCATGACGCAAGCCCAAGCCATGTGGAAGTTGCGCGAATCGGTGCCGGAGGCGCAGCGCCGCCATGGCGCCAGTCTCAAGCACGATGTCTCCGTACCGGTCTCGGCGCTGCCGACGCTCATCGCGGAAGGTGCGGCGCTGGTGCACCGCCTCGCGCCTGAAGGAGACGTCCTCTCCTACGGCCACGCCGGGGACGGCAATCTGCACTTCAATGTGAGCCAAAAACCCGGAGCGGATGTCGAGAGCTTCATCGCGCGGGGCCCCGCACTCGAGCTCGCCCTGTTCGATCTGGTCGAGAGTCTGGGCGGCAGCATCAGCGCCGAACACGGCATCGGGCGGCTGAAGGCGGCCGAGTTCGCGCGCCGCGCCGATCCGGTGGAACTCGCCGTGATGCACGAATTGAAGCGCGCGCTCGACCCGAAGGGAATCATGAACCCGGGCAAGGTGCTGTGCGTACCCTGATCGTTCCCGTTCGCACCGCCCGCCTCTATCTGCGCGAGTTCGTCCGAACCGATTTCCACGCCGTATATGCCTACTCATCGGATCCGCGCGTCACCCGCTACCTTTTTTTCGGCCCCCGCGACGAGGACAGCACCGCCGACTATCTCGACGGCCTGCTGGCCTCGCAGCGCGAGCGGCCGCGCACGAGATTCGAACTCGCCGTCGAGGAAATCGCCTCGGGGCGCGTGATCGGCGCCTGCGATTTGTCGCTGATCGAGACCAACGTCGTCGACTTGGGGTACATGCTCGGCATCGAGAATTGGGGCAAAGGGTATGCGACGGAGATCGCGCTCGCACTCATCGACGCGGCGTTCTTCGACTTGCGCGCCGATCGCGTGATCTCCACGGTCGACATCAACAACGGCGCCTCGATCCGAGTGTTGGAAAAGATCGGCATGCGCTGGGAAGCGGTGTTTCGCAAGCACCGCCGCGCGAAGAATCGCTGGTGGGACTGTCACCTGTTCGTGTTGCCGCGCGAAGTCTGGGAGGCGTCGCGGGTGGATTGCGCGCCGTGACGGCGCCATTGGCGCCCGGCCGGCCGCTACTTCGGCGCCCGCCCGTCCTCGCCCTCGTTGGCGGCCTTCTCCGCTGAAGCCTGTTCGCGGGCGCGCTTCGCGGCTCGCCGCAGCACTTCGTCGCTCGGCATTCCCGCCCGGCCGCTGCTGCGCAGGGTCAAGAGTCCGCCGACCAGGACGCCGACCACGAGGACGATGATGATGATTGCCTTGAACACTGAATGCGTCCGTTAGCTACGAAGTAACCCGTATCAACCCTTCCTGCGCGGCGCTCGCCACCAACCGTCCGTCCCGCGCAAACACGCTGCCGCGCGTGAAGCCGCGCGCGCCCGAGGCGCTGGGGCTATCCATCGCGTAGAGCAGCCAATCATCGACGCGGACGCTGCGATGAAACCACATCGCATGGTCGACGCTGGCGATCACCAGTTTGGGAGAAATCATGGAAATGCCGTGCGGCTTGAGCGCGGTGTCGAGCAGGTGGAAATCCGACACATAGGCCAGCAGGCAGCGGTGCAGGGCCTCGTCGTCGGCAAGCGCCTCCACGGCGCGAAACCAGATGTACTTGTGCGGCGAGGACTGATCGCGGCGCAGGGAATCGGGAGGATGTACCGGGCGAAACTCGAAGGGGCGTTTCTGCTCCAGTATGCGGCGCGCGGCGGCGGGCAATTTGTCCGCCATCTCGCGGTAGTAGGATTCCAAATCACGCAACGACTCCGGAGGCGGCACGTCGGGAATCGATATCTGATGATCGAGACCGGTTTCGGCCGCCTGGAACGAGGCGGACATGTTGAAAATTTGCCGTCCGTGCTGGATGGCGACGACGCGCCTCGAGGAGAAATGCTTGCCGTCCAACGCCCGGTCGACTTCGTAAACGATGGGCGAATTGAAATCCCCTCGGCGCAGAAAATACGCGTGCAGCGAATGCACCACGCGATCTTCAGCCGTCGCCGTCGCCGCCACCAGAGCCTGGCCCAGGACCTGCCCCCCGAATACCTGCGGACTGCCGATGTCGCGGCTCTCGCCGCGAAACAGGTTCATCTCGAGCCGCTCGAGCGTCATCACCTTGATCAAATCATCGAGCAACTGATTCATTCCGCGCCTCAAATCGAATCGGCGTGGCCGACGTCGGTTGCCCCGACGCCGAGGCGTTTCTGCATGATGGGGCTGGTGGTGGTGTACTGCAAGAACTGCCGCTTCTCGGGGAACAAGTGATGCTGGATGGCGAATGCGGTGAGCGCCGCTTCGTGAAAGCCGCTGAGGATGAGCTTTTTCTTGCCCGGATAGGTGTTGATGTCGCCGATGGCGAAGATTCCCGGGACGCTGGTCTGGAATTTCTCGGTATCCACTTTGAGCGCGCGCTTCTCCAGTTCCAAGCCCCATTCCGCGATGGGGCCCAACTTCGGATGCAGCCCGTAGAACGCGAGTATGTGATCGGCGGACAATTTGAGGTCCCGGCCGTCGGCCGTATGGACGTCGAGCCCGGCCAGCTTGCCGTCGTCCCTGCGCAGGCCGGTGGCGTTGCCTTCCAACACCTGCATCTTGCCCGCGCCGGCCAATTCGCGCATGCGCGCGACGGTGGCGGGAGCCGCGCGAAAATCGGCACGCCGATGCAGCAGCGTGAGGGAGCGCGCCTTGCCGCACAGCGCCACCGTCCAATCCAGGGCCGAATCGCCGCCGCCGCAGATCACGAGATCGCGCCCGTGAAAATCGGCCGCCGATTTGATCCGATAGTGAACGTTCGTGCCCTCTAATTCTTCGACGCCGGGCAGACTCAGGCGCCGCGGCTGAAAGGAGCCGACGCCCCCCGCGATCACCACGGCGCCCGCAATGAGCCGGGTACCCAAGGAAGTGGCGACGAGGAATTTACCGCCCTCCAATGCCCGCACTTCGGTGACCTCCTGCCCGAGGTGGAAAGTCGCGTGAAACGGCTTCGCCTGCTCCAACAGCCGGTCGATCAATTCCTGAGCCCCGCAGATCGGCAACGCCGGGATATCGTAGATCGGCTTGTCCGGATAGAGCTCGGTGCATTGGCCGCCGGGCTGGGCCAGCGAATCGATGATGTGCGAGCTCATTCCGAGAAGGCCGAGTTCGAAAATCTGAAACAGTCCCACCGGGCCTGCACCGATGATGACTGTCTCGGCCGGCGTGGGGGCGGCCTCTGCCGCTTCGGGTTTTTCCGACATGGTGAGCCTGGTTCCTTGAGTCTTGCGCCTGAATAGGGCCGCAAATTGTAGCTGAATGCATCGCCGGACGCGGTGCGGATCCTGTCGATCGAGGCAACCAGATTCGATCCGCAGGGTACTTATGTACGAGATTGAAACCCTTGGAAAGGCGGTTATGCACGCGAAAGTCAGCTCGTTTCCCAATGCCGAGGAGGATGGACATGATTCGACCCGCCCGATCCGGGCCCTGAACCGCGGGCTCGAGGTGCTGGCCGAACTGAATCGCCTGGACCGGGCCGCCATCAACACGCTTGCCGGGGCGGTCCGGTTGCCGCGAACCACCACCTATCGGATTTTGGAGACCTTGCGCCTGGCGGGGTATGTCGTCCGCGACCCTCACGATGACTGTTATCGGCCGACCATCATGGTACGCGCCCTATCGGACGGATTTGACGATCAGGCCATGGTGGCGCACATCGCCAAGCCGCACCTCGCCGCGCTCGGCGCACAGATCGTGTGGCCGGTGGCGATCGCGACCCCGTCCGGCGCCAGCATGATGATCCGCGAGACCACCGACCGTGACAGCCCTCTTGCCTTGGAGCAATACAGCGCCGGCGTCCGAGTACCCATGCTGAGTTCCGCCGCGGGGCGCGCGTATCTGGCGTTCTGCGCAGGCGCTGAGCGGGATGCGTTGTTGGAGTCATTATCGCGTTCGTCGCTGCCGGAAGATCGACTGGCGCGCAGCCGCATCGAGGTCGAGCGGCTGCTCAACGAGACTCGCGCGCAAGGTTTCGGCATGGCGCAGCGCGCGCGGCGCGTGTCGGAGGAAACCAGCCTGGCGATTCCGGTGCGCGCGAAGGATCGAATACTGGCCACGGTCACCGTTCGCTATGCCGCCACGGCGGTGCCGCTGCGCACGGCCGTCGAACAATTCCTGCCGAAGATGCGCGAGGTGGCGCGGAAGATCGAGGCCGAATTCGTTTAGCCGCAGCGAGCGCGCAACGGGCCGATGTTCAGAACTTGGGCAAACGGCGGAGTATTTCGGCGGCGATGTCCGAGTAGCCCCCGCCGAAATGATGTCCGCCGGGCATTTTGACGACGACTCCTTCCTTCCCGGAAACTTCCGCGCAGGCCGAGCCGCCGTCGTCCTCTCCGTACAGGCAGAGGTAGGGCGCGCCGCTCCAGCGCTGCAATTCGGGCGCGGTGGCCAGGCCGCCGCCGGGATTTCCCAGCCAATTCGCCACATGGAACTCGAACACGGCGTTGTCGCTGATGCCGAGCAGAGTGGTGAGACCCACCATGTCATGGGTCGCCGCAGGCAGGCGATTGACCATGAAGGGCATGGTATCCGCGCCCTGGGAATAGCCGATCAGCAGCACGTGGCTCTTGCCCCAGGCGCGCGAGTAGTGGCGCACGACGCGGTCGAGGTCGAGGGCGGCTCCTTGCGGCGTGCGCGGCGACCAGAAGTACTTCAATGAATCCCAACCGACCACGGGAATGTCGTGCTTCGCGAGTTCACCGGATACGCCCCGATCCAGGCCCACCCAACCACCGTCGCCCGACAAGAATATCCCGAACCAGGGACTTGGAGTCGCGTGTGCGGCGGGCACTTCGATCAGCGGCAAATCGGCGACGGGCGCGGGCAGCGCCGGCGCCGCGCCTTCGGCCGGCGCGGCGGTGATCCGTTCATAGGCTGCTTCGATCTCCACGCTGTAGCCATGGCCCACCTTGGGCAGCATGATGATGTCGCCGCCGGGAACCGCCGCAATGAATTTTTGCGTGGCGGCGGCCGGGCACACCTGATCGATCTCTCCCTGCAGCGAAATCCATTTGCCGGAGAGCTGCTTCGCGGGCAGAAAATTGACGCCCTTGAGCAGTCCCTTCGCATCGCGGCGCGGCGCCGCCTCGATCCCGGACCCCTTGCAAACCGGCTTCTCGAGATCGAGGTCGGGACAGAAGCCGATGGAGAGCGCGCCCTTGAATAAACCTTCCGGCGCTTCGGCGAGCGTTGCATACGCCAGCGTGGCGCCGGAGGAATAGCCCACGAGAGTGGGCTGTAAGTAGCGTTTGAAACCCAATTTCGCTTGTAGATAACGGCTCAAATTCTCGAAATCGGCCGCCGGCGACACGCACTCGTCGGCGGATTTTTCCAATTGCGCGAGATAGTGGCGAATGTCGATGCCGGCCACCACCGCACCCTTGTCCTTGAGCCGCTCCGCCATGGAGATCACGCCCAGATTCCAGCCTCCGTCGCCCGATAAGAACAGCACGACGTCGCGCGGCTCCGTCCCGCCGCGATAGACGCTGACCGCGCCGAAGCGTCCATAGTCGAACGCTTCCGCCGCCGCTGGGCCGCTCGCGTCCATCGCGCCCATCGCGCCCATCGCATCCATCGCACCCATGGCACCCATCGCGCCGCATAGAATGAGTCCGACTCTACGCACGGCTTCCTTCACTTATTTTCGCAGGACTTTGCCGACGCCGCCGGATATGAGAGCAGTGACATCGAGCAGCGCGCCGGCCATGCCCAAGCCATTCGGCGCGGCGAGATACCGAGGGCGCCAAACCGGCAAGAATTTTTCTTTGTATTTTCTCAAGCCTTCGAAGGGATAGAACGTCTCGCCGTAGCGCTGCACCATGCGGCCGATTTTGTGCCAGGTCGGCGCCAGCGCGTGCTCTTCCAATCCCGACAGCGGCGCCATCCCGAGATTGAACCAGTGATAGCCCTGCTGTTTGCCCCAGAGCATGCACTCGATCAGCAGATAATCGATGACGCCTTTCGGCGCCGCGTCGTTGTAGCGCATGAGATCCACCGACAATTCATTCGAAGCCCCGCGCCATATATTCGCGAAGGCGACGATGGCGCCGCCGCGGCGAACCACTCCGCAATCGAAGTTCTTGAGATAGCGTTCGTCGAAGAATCCCAGGGAAAAGCGCTTCTCGGCCGTGTTTTTTTCCGCCAGCCAGGCGTCGGACACCGCGCGCAGCTGCGGCAGAATAGCCCCGACGTTCGCGCGCGGCACGGCCTCGAACTCGGCGCCGTCGCGGCTCGCGCGCCGGTGAGCCTGGCGCAGGTCGGCGCGCGCGGAGCCCTCCAGCGAGAACGATTCGAGCGGCACGCGTGCCTCCTCGCCGAGTTTGCTGAGGTTCAATCCGAGATCGATGTACAAGGGAAGACTTTGCGGCTTGACCTGGTAGAACACCGGCGAGACCGCCATCACGTCGCATTTTTCCAGAAACTCCCATGCCAGCGCCTCGCAGACTTCGGGCTGGCCGACCGGATCCCCCATCGCCACCCAGCTATGCCCGGTCTCCTGATACATGATGAAGGCCGTGCGCTCGGCATTGAACAGCAAATTCTTGTCGCCCAGCAACGCCAGATTGGCGGTGGTGTCGTCGACATCGGCGATCAGTGCCGCGACGCGCTCCAAATCCTCCTCGCGTGGCGCCGACATCGGCGGTTTCGCCGGCCGCATCAGGCGCCACAGTCCGTAGGCCGCGGCGATCACGGCCGCGAGCAGCGACGCGCGCAGGCTGCGCGGCGCCGTGGCGTGGAAGGCGAATTCCCACCACAACTCGTTGCCGTAGGGCACGTGCCGGTAGGCGAAGATCACCAGCCAGGCGGCGGTTATCAGCACCAGGAACAGCGCGACGATCCAGGGTCCGGAGTAATGCTGTTCGATCAAGGACGCGCGCCGCAGAAAGCGGTCGCGGGCGAGCACCAGGACGACGACGACCAGCCCTAAGATCGCGGCCTCTTCGTAGTCGAATCCCTTGAGGAGCGACAGGAGAATTCCGGCGCACAGCAGCCATATCGTCAGCCACCACGCGGCGTCGAGCCGCCGATACAGGCCGTGGGCAATCACCAACAGGCCCACCCCGACGGCGCTGCCGAGCAGATGCGATAATTCGAGGATGGGCAGCGGCACGAAATCCCGCAGCAGGTCCAGGCGTGGGCCGAGTCCGGGTGTGGCGCCCGAGAACAGCAGCACGGCACCCGCCACGAACACCGCGATCGCAATGGCCTGAGGCGTGACGGCAATCAGAATGGTTCGCGCGAGCCGCACCACGCGCACCGCCGGCCCGCGATGCACCCAGAGTTCGTGCGCGCCCAGCAGCGCGAGGGCCACGGCGAAGGGAGCGAAATAATAGATGGCGCGATAAGCGACGAGGGCGCCCAGGAGGCTGCCCTTCGGCACGGACTGCAGCAGCAGCAGCAAAACGGCTTCGAACACGCCGATCCCGCCGGGGACGTTGCTGATGACGCCGGCGGCGATCGCGATCAGATAGATGCCGGCGAACGCCCCGAAGCTGATCGCCGCCTGCTGCGGGAGCAGCACATAGAGAACGCTCGCCGCGCACAACAAATCCGCGCATGCCACGGCCACCTGCGCGAACGCAATCCGAGGACGGGGAACCGGAATCACGAGACGCCGATAGCGCAGCGGCTCGTGCCGCGTGCACACCAGCCAGAGATACGCGATGACGGCGGCGAGCAGCAAGCCCCCGGCCAGCATGGCGATCGAGGCGTGCACGTTGAGCACCGACCCCGACATGCCCGCTTGCGTCAGCAGCGACAACCCCAGGAGCAATCCGGCCCCCAGTAGAAACGTAACGGTGCCGAATGCGATGATGGTGGCGATTTGTTTCGCGCCGAGGCCGAGCGCCGAATAGGCGCGATATCGAACCGCCCCGCCGCTCAGCGTGTTGAGGCCCACGTTGTGGCCGATGGCGTAGCCCATGAACGATATCAAGGCAATGCGGGGATACGGCACGTGCGCGCCGGCAAAACGCACGGCAAGCGCGTCGTACAAGGTCAGGCAGCCGTAGCCGGCGAGCGTGAACAGCCCCGCCCGCAGCACTTTCACCGGGGGGATGGCGTGGACGTGGGCGAGGATATCCCGCCAGTGATATTGGCCCAGCAGGTGATGCAACCAAAACAAGGCCAGCCCGAACAGGGCAATGCCTAGGAAGGTGGTCCACGCGGGGACCTTGTGAGTTGTGACCAAGTGTGCCAAGCGCGATATCGTAGCAGGGCCTCCCAGGCAACGCTGCAAACTGCTAGGGTTGCCATTTGGCTTTCTGAAACGATCACAAGGGGTAGCCCACGATGAGTTCCACCACCGATGGCCGCCAGGCAACCATGGACTCGACGCAGATTTATCGCGAAGAGATATTCACCGACCGCAAGGTCGGCACGATCCGCCGCTTGACGCCGGTGGCCGCGGACGGCTCGGCGGATTCCGCGCGGCCGGTGCTGTTCGTCGGACAGGCGCAAGTGATGACGCCGATGGGCGCCGTGCCGATCAGCTTCGAACTCGACGCCGCGACCTTGAACGCGGCCATCGAGAAATTCGGCGCGTCCGCGGAATCCGCCGTACAACAGACCATGCGCGAATTGCAGGAGATCCGCCGGGAACAGGCATCATCCCTGGTCATCCCCGACGCCGCCGGCGGGTCGCTGCCGAATCCGAGCGATCTGCTCGGCCGTGGACGGCCGCGGCGCTGATCAGCCCGCGCCGCCGCCGTGCGCCTCAAGATTCCAGTGCATGCCAACGCGAGTACGCATTCTCGATTTCCGCCGTCAGTGACTGCAATCGCTGCAGGGCGGCGGCGCCGCGCGCGACGGGGCCTTGGAACAGTGCCGGGTCTGCGATCGCCGCCTGCAGTTGAAGTTGCTCGGCCTCGAGTAGTTGAATCTCCTGGAGAACGGCTTCGAGTTCGCGCTGCTGCTTGTAAGACGGACGCCGCGCGCCCGGGCGCGGGCGCGCAGTTCCTGAGGATGGCCCGGACGGCGGCGGCGCGGACGCCGGCGGCGCCGCGTCGACGGCCTTGCGCTGGCGCAGCCAATCGCTGTAGCCGCCCACATATTCGTTGACTTGGCCGCGGCCCTCGAACACCAGCGTGCTGGTGACCACATTGTCGAGGAACGCTCGGTCGTGGCTGACGAGGAGCAGTGTCCCGGCATAGTTCGCGACCATCTCTTCCAATAGCTCGAGCGTATCCGCATCCAGATCGTTGGTCGGTTCGTCCATCACCAGAAGGTTGCTCGGCCGGGCGAACAGCCGCGCGAGCAGCAAGCGGTTGCGTTCGCCGCCCGAGAGCATGCTCACCGGTGCATGCAAGCGCTCCGGCGGAAACAAGAAATCGCGCAAATAGCCCGACACATGCCGCGCCTGGCCGTCGATGATGACCGTATCGCCGCTGCCGCCGGTGACGTTGTCCATGATGGAGGCGGCCGGATCCAGTTGCTCGCGTTGCTGGTCGAAGTACGCGCTCGCGAGGTTCGTGCCGCGGCGGATCTCGCCCGAGGTGGGTTCCAACTCGCCGACCAAGAGCTTGATCAGCGTCGACTTGCCGCAGCCGTTCGGACCGATGATGCCGATGCGGTCGCCGCGCTGTATGCGCGCGGAAAAATCCGCGATGACCGGCGAGGCGCCGAAAGTATGGGTGACGTGGATCGCCTCGAACACCAGCTTGCCGGACGGCGCCGCATCCTGGGCTCGAATCTCCACCTGTCCGATGCGCTCGCGCCGTTCGCCGCGCTGTATCCGCAATTGTTTGAGCGCGCGCACTCTGCCCTCGTTGCGCGTGCGCCGCGCCTCCACGCCCTGGCGAATCCAAACCTCCTCCTGCGCCAGCTTCTTGTCGAACAGGGCGGCGTGTTTGGCCTCGACCTCGAGCGCCGCGCGCTTTTGCAGTACGTAGTCGTCATAGCTGCCCGGCCACTGGCGCAGCTGTCCCCGATCGAGTTCCACGATCCGCGTCGCCAATCGGCGCACGAAGGCGCGATCGTGGCTGATGAACAGCAATGCGCCGTCGAAGTCCAGCATCATGTCTTCGAGCCACGTGATGGCTTCGATATCCAGATGATTGGTCGGTTCATCCAGCAACAGGAGGTCGGGCTTCGCGACCAATGCGCGGCCCAGCATCACCCGGCGCCGCCAGCCGCCCGACAAGGCGCTAATCGCCGCGCCGCCATCGAGTTGCAGGCGCGAAATGATCTGATCCACCTGCAGTTCGGCTTGCCAATCGTCGTGCGTCGCGGCGCCCGGCCCGATGCCGCCCATGACCACGTCGCGCACCGACGCCTCGCTCGCGGGCGACACCTCTTGGGCCAGACTCGCGACCCGCGCGCCGGGGCGCACCCACACCTCGCCGCTGTCCGGCGCGATCTGCCGGGTAATGAGCTGCAGCAGCGACGATTTGCCTTCGCCGTTGCGCCCGAGCAGGCAAACGCGCTCGCCGCGGCGAATTTGCAGGTCGGCATCGTCCAACAAGGGTTTGAGGCCGAAACTGAGGGTGACTTTGTCGAGGCGGACGGTGGGCATGAGGCCGCGTATATTAGGCGGCTTCGCAGCAATAACCCAGCCGCAGAGACCTGGGTCACAGATGCGGACGCGCCGCGCCGGCGGCGGAAATATTGTGTCCAAGCGCACAGCGGCGCCGCCCGGGCCCGTTTAACCTAAGACTTTATCGGCTGTACCTATGGGCGGAGTCACATTCCGGGTGTTGGTTTCGATGGCCGCGGCGCGGCCCTGATAGCCGGCCGTGGCGCTGCGTACCCGCATTGCGGTAACTTTCCTGCTGCTGCTGGCCGCTGTGCTGGCCGCCGCGCTGGGCGCGGTATCGGCGACGAATCGCGGCAATGCTGAACACGAGGTACAGCGCCAGCTCGACGTCGGCGCCTCCGTATTCTCGCGTCTGTTGGAAAGCAACCGCCGCCAGCTGACCCAAGCGGCGCAAGCGGTCGCCGCCGACTATGGATTTCGCGAAGCGGTCTCGAGCCGCGACACCGATACGCTGGTCTCGGTTTTGGAGAATAGCGGGCAACGCATCGGCGCCGCCATGGTGGTGCTGACCTCGCTCAACGGCGACGTCATTGCCGCCTCCGGTTTGCACGTCAACGCGGGCACGCCGTTTCCCCTCTCGCCGGTGAAGAGCGGCGCGTCGGTGAAAAGCGGCCCCATGGCCGGCGACAGCGCGACCAGCTTGATGGTCGACAACGGCCGAATTTACCAGTTCGTCACCGTGTCGGTGCGCAGCCCCTTGCCGGTGGCCTGGATCGCCATGGGCTTCGAGCTCGACGCCGAGGCGGCGCGCGAACTGGCGGACATCACCGGCCTCGCGGTGACGCTCTCGGTGAATTCCGGCGGTCATTGGACGGATGTGGTGAGCACGATGCCGGCCGGCGGCGCGCGCCCGTCCGACATCGTCGCCCGGCGCATCGAAATGTCGAAGTGGGGCAACGCCGAAGTCGTCGCGGTTCTGTCGCGGTCGCTGGCGGACGCGCGAGCGCCGTTCGAACGCCTGACCAAGGTATTGTTCTTGATCGCCGCGGTCAGCCTGATCGCGTCCGCCCTGGCCGCTTTCTGGCTCGCGCGCAATATCACGAGGCCGCTGCAAGACTTGACGCAAGCCGTCGATCAGATGCGCGCCGGCACCTACGATGGGAGCTTGAGCGTGCAGCGGTCCGACGAACTCGGAGTGCTCGCCGAAGGGCTGCAGCTCATGCAGACGGCGGTACAATCCCGCGACCAATCCATCAGGCAATTGGCCTATGAAGACTCGCTCACCGGTCTCATGAATCGCGCCGCCTTCGGCGCGGCCCTGGGCCGCGCATTGAAGGAAGCCGGGGGCGCGCCGATCGCGGTCGCCGTCATCAATTTGGATCGATTTCGGCGCATCAACGAGCACCTGGGATATTCGGTGGGCGACGCCGTGCTCATCAAGATGGCGGCGCGTCTGGCGGCGGTGCCGTCGGTCGAATCGGCGGTGGCGCGATTCGCGGCGGATCAATTCGCGGCCTTTACGCAATTGCGAAATGCGGCGAGTTTGCAAGCCTGGGGAACCTCGCTGTTCATGGCGCTCGCGGACCCGGTATTCGTCGAAGCGCAGCCCATCGACATCACCGCGACCTTGGGGTTGGCGCTCGCCGCCGACGGCGTGAACTCGCCCGATGAACTGATGCGCTGCGCCGATTTGGCGCTCGAACACGCCCGCCGCGAGAAACGCGCGCTCGCGGTCTACGAGGACGCTCTCAAACCGGCGGCGCGGGATCAGCTCTCGCTGTTGGGCGAACTGCGCCACGCCGTCGAACATGACGAGCTGCGCCTGTTCTTCCAGCCGAAAATCGAGCTCAAGACCGGCCGCGTGACGGGCGCCGAGGTTCTGCTGCGCTGGCAGCATCCGACCCGGGGACTGCTCGTCCCCGCGGATTTCATTCCCTTCGCCGAAAAGACCGGATTCATACGGCGGCTGACGCGCTGGACGCTGGATCACTCCATCGCACAAGGCGCACTGTGGCAGCAGGCGGGCAATGCATTGGGACTGGCGGTGAACATCAGCGCCGACGACGTCGGCGATGTGCGGCTCGACTCGCGCATCGCCAGCATGCTGACCCGTCATCAGCTGCCGCCGGCGCTGCTGACTCTGGAACTCACCGAGAGCGGCTTCATCGAAGATCCCACGCGGGCGCTGCGCGTGCTCGACTCGGTGGCGGCACTGGGCGTGAGCCTGTCCATCGACGACTTCGGCACCGGCTATTCCTCGCTCAGCCATCTGGCGCGAATGCCGGTTCACGAAGTCAAGATCGACCGCAGCTTCGTGCAGGGTTTGGAATCCGACCCCGAATTCGCCCCCGTGGTGCAAGCGGCCATTGACATGGGGCACGGCCTCGGACTCAAGGTGGTCGCCGAAGGCATCGAAACCGAAGAAGCGGCGGTTCGTCTGCGCAAATTCGGCTGCGATATTGCGCAGGGCTATTGGTACGCGAAACCGATGCCGCTGGCCGCCTTCGAGACCTGGCTCGCGGGCAAGGAGCGGGTTCCGGTGATTGCGGTGCCGGTCGATTTCAAGATCGAAGACTTGACCGATACGTTGAGCTTGGCGATCTACTGACGCGGCACCCGGCTTTCGCGTTTCCCGCGAATTCGAGTACAGTGGATTGCGTGAGCATCCTAGGTCGCGTGAACATTCTAGGCGAAGCGCTGGACGGACTCGGCCGGTGGTACGTCGCGGTACCCCCCTTTTTGATCATCGGCTTCCTGGCCGCCTTGTTTTTCTTGACCGGCGCGGGTCAGCAACGCCTGCAGGGAGCCAGTGAGCAGCTGCAAAAATCCGCGCTGCGCGAACACTACATCGATCAATTGCAGATCGCCGTCACCCGCTCGGTCGCCGCGCAGCGCAGCTTCCTGTTGACCGGCGATCAGAAATTTCTCAAGAGCTACGATACGTACGTCGGCGATGTGGAACCGCGGCTGGAACGGCTGCAGTCGGCATACACGGGGTCCGACGCCGATCTCGCCGACATGCGCACTCTGCATGTGCTGATCGGCAAGCGGCTCGCGGACCTTGCCATGATTGTCGCGATTCAGAAATCTCAGGGCACCTCGGCCGCGATCGCGCTGGTCAAAACCAGCGTCGGCTCGGATACCGGCGATGCCATCAACGACATCTTCGATCAATTGCGCGACCGTGAATCCACGAAGCACGGCGCGGCGGAGGATCACTGGTACAGGTCCCTGACGCTGAGCCGCTGGATCACCGTGGCCGGAACGATTTTCAACATGCTGTTGGTGGGTATCGCCGCGCGCCTGGTGTACATAGACATGCGCCGCCGCACTCTGCAAACCTCGGAGCTGCGCGATCAGAAGCTGCGGCTCGAACGCGAGGCGGAGGAGCTGAATCGCGAACTGGTCGAGCTCTCGACCCACTTGCAGAGCATGGCTGAGCGCGAGAAGGCCGTTCTGGCGCGCGAGCTGCACGATGAGCTCGGCGGCCTGCTGGTAGGGGCCCGTATGGACATTTCCTGGGCGGAACAACACCTCTCCGACGACGACCCCGACATGAAGCAGCGGCTGCACCGCGTACAGCAGAACCTCTCCGCCGGCGTCGATCTCAAGCGGCGCATCATCGAAGAATTGCGGCCGACGCTGCTGGACAACGTGGGATTGTTCGCCGCTTTGCGCTGGCAGCTGAAAGAGACCTGCGGCAACGCCGGCCTCAAATGCATCGAGTCATATCCCGAGGTGGAGCCGAGGTTCACCTCCGAGGCGGCCATCGCCTTGTTCCGCATCGCTCAAGAGGCCTTCACCAACATCGCGAAGCACTCGGCGGCGAAGGGCATGGACATCACGTTGGGAATGGACGGGGGCGCCGTCGTCATGCAGATTTCGGACGATGGGAAAGGCATTCCCGTTGGCCGGCTCAACGCCATCGGCTCGCACGGATTGGCATCGATGCGCCACCGGGTTCGCGCCCTCGGCGGCCGGCTCGACGTCAGAAGTCCCGCCTCGGGCGGCACGATCCTTCTGGTACGAATCCCCTCCAGCAACGCCTTGCAGCCGGCCGAGGAGCCGGCGCCGATTTGAGTCGGCTTTCAAAAATTCAATCCCAATCCCAAATCGAAACGGTTGAAATCGCTGTTGAGGTCGAACCACTGATAATCCGCTTTGAAAACCACGTGCGGCGTGGTGTAGAAGTTGGCGCCCACGGTCCACACACGATCTTGATTGCGCGGCCAGTAGCCGTAATCGCCCGGCGTCGCCGACAGCGGCACCGCACCGGACGGGACCACCGGACCCGCCGTGCCGGCATAACGCGAGCCCATGTCGTAGCGCTCCCAGCGCACGAAGGGCGCGAGCCGGTAGTCGCCGTGCTCCCACAGCCCGTAGGCGGCCTGCGCAAAATACCCATAAAAGACGGACGGAATTGGGTTGGGCGATCCCGGATTGGCGGCGTTCGCCTCCCGTAAGTTGCTGATCGAACCGTGCGCGTACAACGCCGATAGATCGAACTTCGCCGGCGTCCAGCGTGCGTGCGCTTCCCAGAGGGTCACGCGCTGACTCCCTAGAATCGGCGCATTCGGCGGAGCCGGGACCTTGACCGCCTTGCCGCTGCTGATCGCCGCGCCCAGCGACAAGCCGGGCACGCCGTAGTAGCCCAGCGCGATGTACTGGCTCAGGTCGTGCGCATTAGCGAGCGCCAGCTCTTGATGCGTCGACTGCAGCGGCGCCGAGCCGCTGTTCTCGAGGTCGAGGGCCGTTGAGTATTGCGGGAACTCGGGAGCGAAGTTCCACTTCGACAGGTCGAACCCCGTGGTGAGCCCGGCATTCCAGCTGAACCCCTGCGCGATATCGCCATGGAGGTTGAAGCCTCCCTCGCGCCAGGTGCTCGGGATGATCAAGGTCTCGACGAAATTGCGCTGCACGCCGTAGAAATTCGTGGGCTCATGGTGCTCGTTCAGCAGGCCGAACGGCATCAAGAACAGCCCCGCGCGCAGCGTCACCTCGTCGGCCAACTGGCGGTCGACGTAGAACTGCTCGACCTCGAACTCGCCCGGATCGCTGGACGAAGCAACCGCGTGCTCCACTTCGAATTCGGAATTGAACTCCGTGCGGCTGTCGAATGAATAGCCGATGCCGAACACCGCGCGCGCGAGATCCGCCTGCGCCTTGCCCGGGTCGCGGGTCGGACGGGTGTAGTAGATCTCGCCGTAGCCCCACAGCCGTACATTGGAAAACGCCGCGCCCGGCGGCGCGCTCGGCGCGGCCGGCACCGCGCCGGGTCCCGCGCCCGCAGCGGAAGCGCCGTTTATCGCCGTCGCGGCTGGCGCTGCGGTTGCGGTCGGTGGCGCCGTTGCGGCCGACGCCGCCGGCGAGCGCGCGGCCAAGGTTTGCTGCGCGACTTGCCGTTCGAGCTCGAGCTCCTTCTGCATCAGCATCTGGTTCTGATCGGCCAGCTGCTTCATCTGTGCTTGGACCGCGCCCAACTGCTGTTGCAACACCTGAATCTGCTGCTGCTCGAGGGACTGCCTGCCGCTTGCATCTGCGGCGCCCGCGGTTGCCGCCGCGCCCAGCGCCGTCGCCAGGAGCAGAGCCATGCGGGCAGGTGTCATGCGTATCATGGTGTAAATCCTCGTGTGTGAGCAGCGCGTAGCCATCCACCGTCGTTGTTCGAATTCATGAGTCCCGTCCGGCGCTCGCGCCTCAATGCGAGTACAAATGCTATCGAGAATGATTCGCATTTGCAACATCAATGATGTGAGCCTCACCATCTCAGCCTGTTTGCCATAGAATTTGCGCTCATCGGCGCGAGGGAGTGACATGAAGTGAGCTGTCTCTGGGATTCCATAGCGCCGTCCGGCGCAGCGATCAGCGGTGAATTTCACGGCCGCAGCGCTTCGGTCGCGCTTCGGGAGTTGGCCGCAGGATCGACGCTCGGAGCGGCGGTGCTCGAAGCGCTTCGCGGCCGCTCGGTGCTCATCGCGACGCATGGGCAGCTGCCGACGGCGCTGGCGCTGGTCGAACTCGACGGCGTCGCGCGGCGAGTGGTTCTGTGCACCCCTGATCTCACGTCCGAGCAGCTCGCCGCGGTTGCGGCGACCGCGCAAGCCGACGCCATCATCTCGGAAGCGCCCCGGGCCGCCTCGGCCCTCGGCTCCTCGGCCCTCGACTCGCTGGCGCCTTATGTCATGACGCCGCGGCCCGTTCCGGGACCCATCGAGCGGCGCAGCGGCACGGCGACGGAGTGGATCTTGTTGACCTCAGGGACCACGGGTACGCCGAAGCTGGTCGTCCATACCCTGCACAGTCTCGGCGGTGCCCTGCCGACGCAGACGCCGGCCGGGCGGCGGTCGATTTGGAGTACCTTCTACGACATCCGCCGCTACGGCGGTCTGCAGATTTATTTGCGCGCGGTGTTGTCGGGCTCGCCGCTGGTCCTGTCGAGCTCGGGCGAGCCGGCCCCGGATTTTCTCGCTCGCGCGGCGGCGGCCGGCGTTACGCATATTTCAGGCACGCCCTCGCACTGGCGGCGCGCGCTCATGAGCGGCCAGGCCGCGATGCTCAAACCCGACTACGTCAGACTGTCGGGTGAGGTCGCCGATCAGGCGGTGCTCGACAATCTTCGCGCGGTCTTTCCGAACGCCCGCATCGCACATGCTTTTGCATCCACCGAGGCCGGCGTGGCCTTCGACGTGAACGACGGCCTCGCCGGATTTCCGGCGGCGTTCGTCGACGTTCCGGCCGGCGAGATCGAGCTGAAAGTCATGGATCACACTCTGCGAATCCGCTCCGGCCGCAACGCCGCCCGCTACTTGGGCGCTGCGCCCGGCGTCCTGGTGAGCGAGGACGGTTACGTCGATACCGGCGACATGGTCGAGCTCGTGGACGGGCGCTATTATTTCAGGGGCCGCGTGGGCGGCGTCATCAATGTCGGCGGCCTCAAGGTGTATCCCGAAGAGGTCGAGTCTGTGCTGAACGCCGATCCCCGGGTCCGCATGTCCCTGGTCCGAGCTCGGCGCAATCCCATCACCGGCGCCGTGGTGGTCGCCGACGTGGTGCTTGCAAACCCGACGAGCCAGGCCGCATCGGATACACCGGATGCGATCAAGAACGATCTGCTCGACACCTGTCGTCGAACCCTGGCGGCGCACAAGGTGCCGGCGATATTGCGCTTCGTGCCTGTCTTGGAGTTCACGCCGGCCGGCAAGTTGGTGCGGCCCAACGCGTAACGTGCTCAGATTCGCGCGGCGCCGGACGAGATTGCCGCGTACAACGCCGCATCGAGAGGCACGTAGGCCTGCGACCGCGGATCGTCGAAATACAGCTTGTCCTTGATGCGGGCGGGGTCGAAACCAGTGTTCATCAAGTCTTGCTTGCGCGGCTTGAAGGTGCCCGTGGACTCGATGGTCTGCAGCAGCCGCAGGAACACCGGGCGTGCGTACGCGGGCAGACGCTGCGCGACGTCGGCGCGGAAAGCCGTGAGATCGAATTCCGCGTTCACCACCAATGCGGCGGTTCCGGCACGGCCATCGGCACCGGGCACCGCGACGCCGTACACCACGCCGTCGACGACGCCGCGGCTCGCCGTGAGCGCGGTCAACACCTCGGCCGTCGACACGTTCTCGCCCTTCCAGCGGTAGGTTTCGCCGACCCGATCCACGAAGTAGTAGAAGCCGCGTTCATCTCGGCGCATCAGGTCGCCGGTGCGGTACCACGAATCATCTTCCTTGAAGACATGGTGTAGCACCTTGCGCGCGGATGCCTCCGGGTCCGCATAGCCTTCGAATCGGCCGGCAAGCTCAACGCCTGCGCCGGGAATGAAACCGACCGCCTCACCCACCTCGTTGGGCCGGCAGCGCTCGCAGAATCCGTCGGCGTTGCGCGTGGGTTCGCCGCTGTCCACATCGAATCGCAGCAGCGCCACGGGCAGGCGATGCGCGAGAAACGACGGTATCTTGCCGATCGCGCCGGGACGTCCCTCGCAGTTGTAGAGCGAGAAATTCCCCTCGGTCGACGCGTAGTACTCGAGAATTCGGGGGATTTTGAAGCGGTTCTGAAAGGTCTCCCAGACTTCCGGCCGCAGACCGTTTCCACAGACGATGCGAAGCTCATGCTCGGTTTCAATCTCCTGATGCGGTGCGTTGACGAGGTAGCGGCATAGCTCGCCGATATATTGGAACAACGTGCAGCGCTCATCGCGCACGTCGCGCCAGAAGTCCGACGCGGAGAACCGGGTACGAATCACCACGGCGCCCCCGCCGACCAAGGTGGCGCCGGTCGCGACCACGCCCCCCACGCTGTGGTAGAGCGGCAGGCAATTGAACATGCGATCGGTCGACCGCGTGTCCATCAAGCCGGCAAACCAATGGCTCCATTGCATGACTCGGTAGTGACTGACCTTGGCGGCCTTGGGGAGGCCCGTGGTGCCCGACGTGTAGATATAAAGCGCGGTGCCGCCGAGCGGCGGCGGCGCGCACTCCGAGTCCCGCAGTTCGTCGCCCGAAAATCCGGCCAGTTCAGGCGCCAGCGGCGCGAGATCTTCCGTGCTCGGCCCATGCACGCGGCAATTGAGATCCGCGTCCAGGCGCGCGCGCACCGCGATCAGCCGCGAGGCGACGTCGCTGGCGACGATGAGCGCCCGCGGCGCGACGATGCTGATCGAGTGGACCAACGCGTCTCCCGCGAGATTGTTGTTGATGAGGGCGACAACCGCGCCGATCCGCGTCAGGCCGAGCCAGATCGCCATATATTCCGCGCAATTCGACATCATCAGGCCGACGGTGTCCTTCGGCCGCAGGCCCTGGGCGAGCCCCCAATGCGCGTACTGGTTGCAGCGAATCGCAAGCGCCCGATAGCTCAACGTGGCTTCAGTCGACACGAGTGCAGGCGCCTCATCGAATTCGTTCGCCAGGCGGCCGATCAACACCGGCAGCGTCACTCCAAGCTGGTCGATGGACGCGGTCCGCTCCAGGGCGCGGATCCACGCTTCGCGCGCGAATTTCGCATTCGCCTCCGGGGGTTGTGTCGCAGGAATATTCATTTGGCCGCTTTCTTTGGAATTGCGAACCGTACCACGACTGCCCACGGGGTTCGAGTTACACTGTCCGCACTTCTGCAACCGAAATTCGCAGCAATGAAACTGGAAACCATCGCGATTCACGGCGGCTTCGACTCGGACCCGACGACCAAGGCCGTCGCCGTGCCGATTTATCAGACGGCCGCGTACTCGTTCGACAGCGCCGAGCACGGCGCCGCGCTGTTCAACCTCGAAGTGCCGGGTTACCGTTACAGCCGAATCAGCAACCCGACGACTGACGTGCTCGAGCAGCGCGTCACCGAACTCGAGGGCGGAGTCGAATCCTTGAGCGTCGCCTCCGGGCAAACCGCGCTGTACTATGCGGCGTTGAACGCCACGGAAATGGGCCGCAACATCGTCTCGGTGCCGCAGCTCTATGGCACGACGTACACTCTCTTCGCCCACATTCTGCCGAAGATGGGCGTGCAAGTGCGATTCGGAAAATCCGACCGCGCCGCCGATCTCGAAGCGCTGATCGACGACGACACGCGTGCGATCTTCTGCGAGACCGTCGGCAATCCTGCCGGCAATGTATGCGATCTCGAAGCGCTCGCCGCGGTCGCCCATCGCCACCGCATGCCGCTGATCGTCGACAACACGGTGGCCACGCCGATGCTGGTGCGGCCGGTCGATTACGGCGCGGACGTCGTGATCCATTCATTGACGAAATTCATGGGCGGCCATGGAACCACGCTCGGCGGCATCGTCGTCGATTGCGGCACATTCTCGTGGACGGACAACGCCGCCCGCTACCCCATGTTCACGCAACCCGACGAGTCCTATCATGGACTCGTGTATACCGACCACTACGGCGCCGCCGCCTTCATCGGCCGCTGCCGCAGCGTCTACCAGCGCACCATGGGCGCCGTACTCTCGCCGATGAATGCGTTTTTATTGCTGCAAGGCATCGAAACGGTGGCCCTGCGGATCGATCGGCATGTCGAGAACGCACTCAAGGTGGCCGAATATCTCCGCGATGATTCGCGCGTCGAGTCGGTGAATTTCGCGGGTTTCGCCGATAATCCGTATTATCCCTTGGTGCAGAAATACCTCGGCGGCAGGGCGTGTTCGCTCATGACCTTCGAGATCCGCGGCGGGCTCAAAGCGGGCATGCGCTTCTACAACTCGCTCAAGCTTTTCAAGCGCCTGGTGAATTTAGGCGATGCGAAATCGCTCGCCTGCCATCCGGCGTCGACGACGCACCGGCAAATGACGCCGGCGGAGCAACTGGCCGCGGGCGTGGCGCCCGGCGGCATTCGCTTGAGCGTGGGAATCGAGCACATCGACGACATCCTCGCCGATCTCGATCAGGCGCTCGGGCGGGCCGTCGGCTAAGCTGGGCGCCCTCCGAGGCGAATGAACCAGAACCCACTGCCGGGCGCCGCTGCAGCCCTATTCCCGAGCGCGCCGGAGCGCCGCCGCATCGAGGAATGGCTAACCGGCGAACTGCCGCGCGTGTTGCTGCGGATTCAAGCGGGCCCGGTCACGCCGACCATCGACATGGCCGCCTTTCGCGCCGAACTCGAGGCCTACGATTTCGGCGAGCCCCAGCCTCTCGAGGAATTGCTGCGCTGGACCATCGAGCGCATGGAACACGGCATCGTCCAAATGGCCAACCCGCGGTATTTCGGACTGTTCAACCCCGGACCCAACTTTCCGGCGCAGTGCGCGGACCGCGTTGCCAGCCTGTTCAATCCGCAGTTGGCGAGTTCGGCTTCCTCACCCGTGCCGGTGGAATTGGAACGGCACGTGATCCGCGCGATCGCGCAGCGCGCAGCGCTCGGCGGCGACGCGACCGGGCACTTTGCCACCGGCGGCTCCGAGGCGAACTACACGGCGCTGCTCTGTGCCTTGACCGGAGCGCATCCCGGCTTCGCCGTCGACGGTGCGCGCGCCTTCGCCGGCCCCGCAAGGTTCTACACGTCACGCGACTGTCACATCGCGTGGCTGAAAATCGCCCACCAGGCGGGAGTCGGCCGTGCGGCGCTGCGCCTGGTCGATACCGACGGCCGGGGCCGCATGGATCCGCAGGCGCTGCTGCGCGCCATTGCCGAGGACCGCCTCAACGGCGCCGTGCCGGTGATGGTGGTGGCCACTGCCGGCACCACGGCCGCCGGCATGATCGACCCGTTGCACGCCTGCGCCGACATCGCGCAGCAGGAACGTCTTTGGTACCACGTCGACGCCGCCTGGGGCGGGGCGGCGCTGGCGTCGGATCGATTGCGCAAGGTGCTCGCGGGAATCGAACGCGCCGACTCGATCACCATCGATGCCCATAAATGGATGGCCACCACCATGGGCTGCGCCATATTCATCACGCGCCACGGACCTCTCTTGTCCGAGGCATTTCACGCCTCGACGAGCTTCATGCCGTCGAGCGTCTCGGGTTTCGATCCCTATCTCAATAGCGTGCAGTGGTCGCGCCGCTTCCTGGGATTACGTTTGTTTCTCGCGTTGGCGGCCGCCGGTTGGGAAGGCCTCGGTGCGCACGTGGAGCGCAGCGTGGAGGTGGTGGATAGAGTCAAGGAGCGGCTCATCGGCCTGGGGTGGACCGTCGCCAATGATTCCCCCCTGGCCGTAGTCGATGCCGTGCCGCCGGCCGACCTCGGGGACGTTCGAGACCTGGTGCGCCGGGTGGTGGCCGGAGGCCGGGCGTGGGTGGCCCCCGCCACATTCGAGGGCCGCGACGTGGTCCGGATCTGCGCCACGAATGGCGAAACGACCCTCGAGGACGTCGACGTCCTGGTCGCCGCCCTTAACGCCCGAGGCTAGGACTTGCGCAGGGAGAGTGTCCGGACGACGAGGGCTTCGATCGCCGCCACCGAATGGAAATTCTCCGGCGTGATATCCGACTGCGGAATGGCGATATCGAACTCGAGTTCGACCGCCAGCATCAGATTCACCATTTTCAGCGAGCTTATTCCTAGATCGCTCAACTGCTGCCCGACCGGGAACGGGTGAGGTAGGACCGCATTCGCGCCAAGCGTCTGTTTCACCAGAGCAACGAGCTGCTCGCCCACCCCCTCAAGCGTCTTCGAATCCACTCGGTACACTCCTGCAAAATGCCGGCCAATCATACCGTGCGGCGCGGCACGGCGTTGACATGAGACTGACAAGAATACTTTGCACAGCCTGTCACACAATATAGCCAAAGACTTGCCTATGCTGGGGGAGGCTGAATCGGACGTCACAGGTCGCGATTTAGCGGGTAGTTTTCGGTTGTCCGCCCGGGGGACTCTCCGCATAATGCCTTTGGAGACCGCCTTAAACCGTATGTGATCGGGGATAATCGATGGAACCTCAGCGAACGCCGGGTGCGGCCCGGGTAATCAGTGTCCGCCAGAACGACTTGACGGCGCGCGCCCGCGCGGCGGCTGAGGCCGCCAAAACGAACGCTGCGGCGGTCGACGCGGAGGCTCGTTTCCCCAGCGAGGCCTTTGCCGAAATTCGCAGGCAGCGCCTGCTCGGCATCCAGGTTCCACAAGCCTTGGGCGGTGAAGCCGCGAGCATCGCGGAGATCGCGGACGTGTGCTACATCCTGGGCCAGGCCTGCTCGTCGACCGGGCTGATCTACGCCATGCACCAGATCAAGATGGCGTGCATCACACGTCACACCAAGGGCCATGCCGCACTGGAACGCATTCTCGGCCGCATCGCGGCCGAGCAGCTGCTCATGGCGTCGTCAACGACCGAGGGCCAGGCCGGAGGCAACGTGCGTTCGAGCGAGGCCGCCGTCGAACATGACGGCGCGCAAGTCACCCTCGAGCGCAAGGCAACGGTCATTTCCTATGCCGTCGAGGCGGATGGCGTCGTCACCACCGCGCGCCGCGCGGCCGACGCCGCGGGTTCCGACCAAGTGCTGCTGGTCCTGCTGAAGGCGGACTACACTCTCGAGCGCTTGCAGGTTTGGGACACCCTCGGCATGCGCGGAACGCACAGCGAAGGCTTCACGCTGCGGGCGCGCGCCGCGGCCGAACAAATCATGCCGGAACCCTACGAGCGAATTCACGCGCAAACCATGGTGCCCTTCGCCCACCTGTTGTGGGGTTCGGTGTGGGCGGGAATTGCCGCCGCCGCCGTCGGCAAAGCCCAGGCCTTCATTCGTCATGCGGCCCGCGGCTCGAACGGCCAAATGCCCCCGGGCGCCCCTCACTTTACGCAGGCGGTCTCGACGCTCCGAACCTTGCGGGGTGTGCTGGCGGCCAACCTCCGCAGCTACGAAGCGATCATGTCGGATGAAAAGGCGATCTCATCTCTCGAGTTTCAGGCCATGATCACCTTGACCAAGGTGCAGGCGTCGGAACTCGCGGTGACCGCTGTGCTGAGCTCGCTGCGCGCCTGCGGTTTGTCCGGCTATCGCAATGACACCGAGTTCACCATCGGCCGGCTGCTGCGGGACGTGCTGTCCGCGCCGCTCATGATCAACAATGACCGCATCCTCGCCAATCTCGCTACGACGTCCTTGATGACGCCGTTGCCAACTTCAATCAGTGGTTGAAACTCCTATGTCCAACGTCAGCAGTCCGGGTGCCGCCGCCGTCAATGCTCCGGCCGATCCGCTTGGCTCGATCGCAGAGGGACTTTTTCGGTCCATGGGGGTCGATGGAGTGTACGCACGCACCGCGCTGTATACCCACGCCGTCGAGCGCCTCGAAGCGTACATTACGCGGCAACGGGACCCCAGCGCGGAAATCATGAATTGGAGAAATCGGGCTACCTCAAGAGCTTCCCCAATTTGCTGGGCTGCGTCTGCGCCTTGCACGGCTCCGAAGCTTCGATCCGATCGGCGGTCGACCGCTATGACAACGGCGGCGACTGGACCACGTCGGTGACCTCCTCCGATCTCGTGCTGTCGCCGGCGGCGTGCTATCCCGTATATCCCATCGTGGCTGCCCGCGGCCAGCTGCCGGCCGGCGGTTTGCAGTTCGACATCGAAGCCGACGTGTTCAGACATGAGCCGTCGCGCAGCCTGGATCGCCTACAGTCCTTCCGGATGCGCGAATTCGTGCGAATCGGTTCGCCGCACGAAATCTTGGAATTCCGCGAGAGCTGGATGGCCAAGGCACCGCTGCTCGCGGCCGACCTCGGCCTGCCGTTCAGCATCGAGGTCGCGAACGATCCGTTTTTTGGCCGCGTCGGGCAAGTTATGGCTGTCAGCCAGCGCCAGCAAGCGCTGAAATTCGAGTTGCTCATTCCCTACTATCCCGGTGCGTCGCCCACCGCGTGCATGAGCTTCAACTATCATCGCGAGCACTTCGGCCAAGTTTGGGGCATTCACGACGAGAAGGACGAGTTGGCGCACACCAGTTGCGTCGCCTTTGGAATCGACCGGCTGACCGTCGCGCTATTCGCCAATCACGGCCTGGACCTCGAGAAATGGCCGGCCAGACCTAAGGCTGCCTTGGCTCTCTGACGTTGCCCGGACGCTAACGTGCCGCTCGACCCGCGCGTCAAACGGTTCTTGGATACGCTGGCGGCGGGCAAGCCGCCCAATGCCCTTGATACCTCC
>WNFL01293915.1_pt1 | contig 36704 bp, 38 predicted proteins | sample 5400361 | NCBI WGS metagenome assembly WNFL01 (sample SAMN13153351, study PRJNA577476) | soil metagenome | isolation source: 40 cm soil on Douglas fir-dominated hillslope | place: USA:California | collected 2013-09-17
GCTTCGAACTTGCGCCACCGCGACGGGCGACGTGCGGCCGGGAAGCTCCGTGGTCATCGGGACGCTGCCCTTGTGGACCGTGACGACCGAGACTTCGGGGATTTGCGCCTTCGGGGCTGCGGTCGACTTCGATCCGCCGCAGCCCGCGATCGCGAGGGGGAGGAGGATGGAAGATGCGATGACCATCCCTCGTGCCGAGTTCATCGTCAGCGCGCCTTCAGTCGCCGAGACGTTCGGTATGGGTGTCGGCGACGAGCCCGTCCGTGCCGAAAGTCACGTCAAGCTCCGAGGGGTAGCCCCAGGTGTCCGTGAAGGAATAGATCCACAGCGCGTCGCCCGACCGCGCGTTGCCCGTGACGTTGCCCGGGGCGCCCACCAGGCTGCGAACTTCATCCTGCGAAAGGCCCGGATGGACTTGCGCGATGCGTTCGCGATCCGGCGAGGAAGATCCCAGGCCGATGGATGCGCAGGCGCCCAGCGTGCCGGCGATGCCAATGGCGAGGATGAGTTTGGGTATTTGCGCGTTCATGATTCGATTCCTTCAGGGTTGTGGAAGCTTCATTTGGCGCCGCCACGGTGCCATTGCCATTTCGAGCCGCACGCGATCCATTTCGAACGAAACAGTCTCAACGCGCCGTGTCGCGAGACGTGCGAACGACGTTCTCCAACAGCGCCGCGATGATTCCGCCCACGAGGAACGCCATCGCCTCGGGACCGTCGAACCAGGCGTTGTTCCACAGGATCGCGGTCACGGCGAGAATCGCGAGGACGACGAGCGCGAGGCTGCCGTCGTCGAAGAAGAGTCCCGCAAGCTCGCGAAGAACCTTCATGGCCGGGCCGCCCTGACCCCGGCGGACGATGCCGCGAGCAACACCGCCATGAGCGCGAGGATCGCCCCATCGCCATAGGGCCAATGCACGCCGATGCCTTCGCCGAACCAGAACATCCCGAACGCCGACACCATGATGCCAACCGCGAACTTGAGCGTGTTTTCCGGAACGCGCGAGAGTGGACGATTCAGCAAGGCCGCCGCCGCGGCGACCGCGATGCAAGCCCCGATCGCGCCGAGAGCCGCGGGGGCGAGGGCATTGCCCGCCGCGCCGATGCCGATGACGATCACGATCACCTCGACGCCTTCGAGCAGCACCGCCTTGAACGAGGTGAGGGCCGCGATCGCATCCCAGCGCTTTCCCGCGTGGCCGGCCGCGCCCAGCGCCTCCCGTTGCCGGGCGTAAAGAGCCTCTTCGTCGCGCAGGTCGATCACGCCCGCGGAGCGCAACATCGCCTTGCGCAGCCAGCGAATGCCGAAGAGGAGCAGGAGCGTTCCGACCACGACCTGGAGCATCGCGATCGGGATTGACGCAATCGCGCTGCCGAAGACGGCCACGATCACGGCGAGCACGGCCAGAGCGGCCGCCGCTCCGGAAAGCGACGAGCGCCACCCGCGCACGACGCCCGCGGCGAGCACGATGGTGGCGGCTTCGACCGCTTCCACCGCGGAAGCGACGAAGGCGGTCGCCACCGGCGCGGCTGCGTGAATCAGGTCGATGATCATGGTTTGCCGATCCTTGACGAAGAGTTCATGCGACACAGCATCGCGGGGCTTCATGTGTGCAGCGTTTCCTCGAGGAAGGGAATCGTTTCGTGTGAAACGATGAGCCGCCGTTTCGTCCGCAACGCGATGCGGCCGATATGAAACCGCGTTGAGACTCCCCGGGTTTGTAATGAGCTCACGTCAATCCGACGTACATCCGATGAGGAAAAAAGCATGAATGCCCGAACGAAGACGATTCTCCTGGCGCTCGCGCTGGTCTCCGCCACCGCTGCGCTACAGACCCAGGCTGCGGACCAAAGCGCCTTTTTCGAACAGCAGCTGGAGCAGACCGACGGCGGCAGCGCGCACTACACCGGGGCGCCGGCCGTCACGAAGGCGGAGACCACGCATCAACTCGCGGAGGACGATTGGTTCGCGGCTGAACGCAACCGCGGTGGGTCCGCGAGCCTCAAGCCCGTTCCGTTCCCCATCCCGTCCGCCACCGTGACGGCGAGCGTTTCCCCCGCAACGCGACATCAGGCCGCGGAGAACGATTGGCTGACGAAGGAGCGCGACGAGACCGACGGCAACACGGCGCCGGTTCCGTTTCGCGAGCGCATCACGACGACGACCGCCGCCGGAGAGTGAACGCTCGACCTACGGGGTGAGGGCCCTGGCGAGAGCCGCCGCAAGCTCGCGTGACTGCACCGGCTTTCTCAGGACTTCCCTCACCCCGGCGGCGAGAGCCATCTGCGTGAGCATCGGGCCCGTGTAGCCGCTGATCAAGATGACGGGCAAGCCGGTGCGCACCTCGCGTGCCGCGCGCGCCAGCGCGGTGCCGGTGAGCCCCGGCATCATCTCGTCGGTGAGCACCAGGTCGTAGGCTTCCGGCATCGCCTCGAGCGAAGCCCGAGCCGAGTGGGGATCGGAAAACGCGGCGGCCTCGTAGCCGAGGCGGGTGAGCAGCTCCGCCATCATGATCAGCAACGGCTTCTCGTCGTCGACGAGGAGGATCCGCTCCCCGTGCCCGCGCTCGATCGGTCCCTCGGCCCGCTCGACGCCGAGGCTTTCGGCATCGGTGCGCGGCAGGTAGATCTCGAAGGTGCTGCCGCGCCCGAGCTCGCTCGTCACGTGCGTCGCGCCACCGGAATCCGCAACGATGCCGTAGACGAGGGACAATCCGAGCCCGGTACCCTGGCCGACATCCTTGGTGGTGAAGAAAGGCTCGAAGATGCGCGCGAGCGTGGCGCCGTCGATTCCGGACCCGGTGTCGCTCACCGCGAGCTTCACGTAGCGTCCCGGGGAAAGCGTGGCGGGGACGAGCTTGAGCTCGTGTTCCAGATCGACGGCGTGCAGCGAAACGGCAAGGGTTCCTTCCCCTGCCATGGCGTGGACGGCGTTGGTGCAAAGGTTCATGACGACCTGGTGGAGCTGCGTCGGATCGCCGAACACCATCAGCGGCTCCTCGGGCAACACCCGCTCGACGACGATGCCGGCGGGGATCGAGCCGCGGATGACTTCGAGCGTTTCGTCGACGATGGGTCCGATCTCGACCGGTCCGCGCGCCGCGCGCTGGCTGCGGCTGTAGGCGAGGATCTGCTCGACCAGATCGCGGGCGCGGTTGGCGGCGATCAGCAGGTTGCGCGCATAGCGCTGCTCCGGGGATCCTTCCGCCGCGCTCTCCTGGAGCATCTCGCCGTAGCCGAGTATTCCTCCCAGCACGTTGTTGAAATCGTGCGCGATTCCGCCCGCGAGCCGCCCCACCGCCTCCATCTTCTCGGCCTGGCGCAGCCGCGCCTGCAGGCGCTCCTGCTCGGCCTGCGCGAGCGAGCGCTCGTGGGCGCGCCGCGCCAGCTCGCGGGCCGCCAGCGCCACGAGCGCGATCATCACGGCCGAGGTGAGCAGGGTGCGCACAATGATCCGCGCTGCTTCGGTGTGCCACGGTGCGAGCACCGTGCGTTCCGGCGCCCCGACAACGACGACGAGGGGCGAAGCCGGAACCGGCGCGCCCGACAGCAGCACCGGTTCCGACCGCGTGGTCACGAGGCCGGGGAACCAACCCGAGAGCCGACCTTCGCGTTCGATGGCGCTCAGCACGCCGCCCCGATCGGGAAGGCGCTTGCCGAACACTTCTTCATGAGGAGACGGCACGCGCGTGACGAGGACGCCGCTGCGATTGAGGAGCGCCACGAAGCCGAGCTCTCCGATATCGAGCGATCGATAGAGCCGGTCGAAGTATTCGATATCGATGATTGCCGCCAGGACCCCGGCGAATTTTCCGCTACGGTCCGTGACCGGCTCGGAAACCGCGAATGCCCAGCGATGGGTGATCCGCCCGAGGAACGGGTCGCTCACATAACGGCCTTTCACCGCGCCGTCACGCTGCTGCGTGAAATACGAGCGCTCGGAGAAGTCCGCGCCGATCTCGGAGCGCTCGTCGGTGCCGAGCAGGATCCGGCCGTCGCGGTCGAGCAGGATGAGCGCGCGGATCTGCGGAATGCCGGAGATGCGATCCTTCAGGCGAAGCGCACGAGCCGCGGGTTCGCCGATGCCGGTCGCCGAGATGTCGTTTGCCGCCGCGCGCAGCAGGAGGTCGACCGATTCGAGGGAGCGCGCGGTCTGGTCGGCGAGGAGGGCCGTGATGTTGTTGAAGTCGCGCAATGCATTGCGCTCGACGACCGCGCGCTCGTTGCGCACGTCCCAGATTGCCGACAAGACGTTGATGCCTACCAGCAACGCGCCGAGCGCGAACAGCAAGCGCCTCGGCGTCGTGCCGGAGCCCTTCGGCGAGGCGGCGGGAGTCGGCATCGCCTTCAGGCCGCGGGCGGCCCGACGAGCGCGGCGATCGCGCCGACCATGTCCGCGCGCTTGAAAGGCTTTGCAAGCGTGCACGCGGCGCCGAGCGCCACCGCCTCCTCCGGCGTCGGCCCGCGATCCGAGCGGAAGTGCGCGGAGACGGCGATGACCGGGATGCCCGGGTAGATGCGCGTGATCTCGGAAATCACCGTCGCTCCTCCGACGCAGGGCATGTGCATGTCGGTCACGACGAGGGCAGGGCGGTGGTCACGCGCCTGCGCGATTCCGGATCGGCCCTCCGGAGCCAGGGTCACGCGATACCCCGCGGCGAGCAGCCACTCGCCCAGCAGGTCGCGCAGGATGGGATCGTCCTCGATGACGAGGATCCTCCGGGTCTCACTCATGGCCTTATGATGGGCTACGGCACGCCCCATCGTTTCAGCTGAAACAATGCGCGCCGCGGTGCGGTTACGCTGACCCACATGAGAGTGGAAATCGATGTGAACGCGCATAGCGCCGATCGACAGGCCGTCGCGCCGCACGTGCTGGCGGTCGACGACGATCCCCTGATCCGGGAGATGATCGCGGACTATCTCGCCAGGCATGACCTGCGCGTAACGGTCGTGGCGGACGGACACGCCATGAACGACGTCCTCGCAGCGGAGGTGGTGGATCTCATCGTACTGGATCTGAAGCTGCGGACCGAGGACGGAATGAATCTCGCCCGGAAGCTGCGCGACGAATCCACGATCCCGATCATCATGCTCACCGGGCGCAACGACGAGGCCGACCGCGTGATGGGGCTCGAGCTCGGCGCGGACGACTACCTCACCAAGCCGTTCAGCCCGCGCGAGCTCCTGGCGCGCATTCGCGCGGTGCTCCGCCGCCGCCATGCCGAAGTGCGCCAAGGCCGCCCCGAGGGGATCCGCGCATATCGGTTCGAGGGCTGGGAGCTCAATCTCAATACGCGCCGGCTCACGGCGCCGGGCGGCGCCATCACCGTGCTCAGCAAGGGCGAGTTCAGCTTGCTCGTGGTGCTGCTCGGCGCTCCCCATCGCATCCTCAGCCGGGACCAGCTGCTCGACCTTTCGCGGCTGCACAACGACGAAGTCTACAACCGCGCGGTGGACCTGCAGATCATGCGTCTTCGCCGCAAGATCGAGACGGATCCCGCCAAGCCCCGCTACATTCGGACCGAGCGCGGGAGCGGCTACATTTTCGGCGTCAATGTCGAGACCGTTTATTGATCAGCCCAGGCCGACCAGTCGAGCGACGGCCTGGCGCACGCTCATGCCTTCGCGCAACCCGAGGCGCCGCGCGGTCTCGTTGATGTGCGAGAGGACGCCGGTGTCGTAGGTCGAGCGGCCGTCGCCGATGCGCGAGGTGTGGCACGACGCCGCGGCGGCGACAATACCGCGCTCGTCGAGCGTGGGCAGGCGCGAGAATCCCGCGCCGTCCTTTCCGCCCCCGGCGTCGTTGAAAAACGCCGCGAAGACGTCCGCGTCGAGCACGTGGTCGGGCCGCCCGCCCAATAGCGCCCCGTGCGAGCCGGTCACCACGATCTGGCGGCGGTCCTCGGGCTGGACCAGCGACACCGAATCGACGGCCCACACCGCGCGATGACCGGTGTTCGCGATGCGCGAGCGCGTCTCGCCGATCGCGGGAATCGGGCCGGCTTCGTCCTCGGCGTTCTCCGCCAGGCACGTGGCCGCCTGCTTGCACGTATGCCCGGGCAGGCAGCCGTGCTGCGCTGCGGCCTCGTTGACGGTCGATACGATCCCCGAGGCCATCGCGTCCGCGCCATCGCCGATGCGCGCGCTGCGGTAGTCGACGGCGCACGCGGGAACGCCGAGCCCCCCGAGCCATGCAACGCCTGCGATACCCGCAGAGTGCCTGCCGATCCCGGCGTCGTTGAGGATCACCGCGCGCACGCCCGCTTCGGCGGCGAGCCATGCGGCGTAGAGGCCGCCGTGAGATCCGCACACCACGACCTTCCCGCGCGCCGAGCCATCGAGGTGCGTGGCCGAATCGAACACGCGGATGTCTTTCATGGGGGCCATTCTAGGCAGGCTTGACACGGGCCGGGGTTTGTATCATTGTGATATCACTTCAATAGCCTCGAACGAGGGCACCATGTCCGCGTACCGCAAGGAAGGCAATTTCGAAAAACCGTACGGAACGGCCAACGGCATCGCCATGCTGCTGCTGGTGATCGCGCTCATCGTGCTCGAGTTCTTCTTCGTGGTGTTTCTTCGAAACCCCGTCTTCATCCTGGCGAACGCCATCGCCATCGTCTTCCTCGCCGCGGGCTTGTTCATGCTGCAACCGAACGTGGCGGGCGTGATCACGCTCTTCGGCGACTACCTCGGCACCGAGCGGCGGCCGGGATTGCGCTGGACGTGGCCGTGGAACATCCGCAAGCGCGTGAGCGCGCGTGCGCGCAACCACTCCGTCGGCACGATCAAGGTCAACGACAAGCGCGGCAATCCGATCGAGATCGGCGCGGTGGTCGTGTGGCGCGTGGAAGACACCGCCCAGGCGCTCTTCGACGTCGACGATTTCGAGCAGTTCGTGCACGTCCAGAGCGAGTCCGCGGTGCGCCATGTGGCGGCGCGCTACCACTACGACGAGTACGAGGACCACGGAGCGAACGAGGTGACGCTGCGCGCGGGCACGGACGTGGTGGCCGAGGCGCTGCGCGAGGAGCTCCACGCGCGCATGCAGCTGGCGGGCGTGAAAGTCGAGGAGGCCAAGATCACGCACCTGGCGTATGCCCCCGAGATCGCGGGCGCGATGCTACGCCGCCAGCAGGCCGAGGCGGTGATCGCGGCGCGCACCAAGATCGTCCACGGCGCGGTGTCGATGGTGGAGATGGCGCTGCGCGAGCTGTCGGAAAAGAACGTGGTGGAGCTCGACGACGAGCGGCGCGCCGCGATGGTGTCGAACCTGATGGTGGTGCTGTGCTCGGAGCGCGACACGCAGCCGATCGTGAACACCGGGACGCTCTATACCTAGGCTCCCTGACACATGGCCGAACGCAAGGCGTACCTGCTGCGCATCGACCCGGAGCTGTGGGCCGAGCTCGAGCGCCTCGCGCAAGCGGAGCTGCGCTCGGTCAATGGGCAGATCGAATACCTGTTGCGCGAAGCGCTTTCGCGTCGCGGGATCGACGCCAGGGCGCAGGCAGGCCCGGGGAAGAAGAAGCGCTGAACGATCTCAGACGGTGGGCTTGTGCCGCACGTACTCCTTGCGGTCCATCGAGCGCACCAAGACGTCGCGCTCGTTCACGCCGTGGAGGATGGTGATCTTGAATTCCGCGCCGGGCGCGCCGTTCCACAGCTTGCGGTAGAAGTCCTCGAGGTTGTCCACCGCCTCGCCGTTGAGCCTCAAGATGATGTCGCCCGCGGCGATGCCCGCCTTCTCGGCCGGGCTTTCGTCGTTCACCTGCATCACCTTGATGCGCCCATCCTCCTCGAGGGAGTTCACGCCGAGCCATGGCCGGTTGGCGTTGCGCTGCGTGCCGGTGCGCACCATTTCGTCGAGGATCGGTTGGAGGAGGTCGACCGGGACGAACATGTTTCCCGGCAGGCGCTCGCCCGGCGTCACCGCGTCCATCACGAAGAGCGAGCCGATGCCGACGAGCTCGCCATCCTTGTTCACGAGCGCGGCTCCGCTGTGGTCGAGGCGCGGAGGAGAGGTGAAGATCGCGTCGTCGATGAGGTATTCCCAGTAGCCCGCGAACTTGCGCCGCGAAACGACTGTGGCGATCGACAACGCCTGCTCCGCGCCGCCCGTCACGATCATGAGCCGGTCGAGCTGCGATACCGGGGCGGCTGTGCTCATGCGGATCGGTTTCGCCGAGATCGGCGCGATCGGACGCACCAGCCCGAACCCGGTCGCATGGTCGTAGGCGACGACCGTGGCGGGCATGGTCTGGCCGTCGGCATCCGTCACTTCGACCTGGTCGGCTTCGAGGATCAGGTAGGCGATGGTGAGGATCAGGCCGTCTTTGCCGATGAGGACGCCGGAGCCGCGCCGCTCGGCGCCGAGCGTCTCGTTGCTGCGCGCGTTGGGGATGGCTTTCACCTTGATGGCGACGACAGCGTTGGTCGCTTCGATGAGCCGCTGGTATTGCGCTTCGTCGACCTTGGGCGCCGATGGCGCGGCGGCCGAGCGGATGATTCCCGCAGCCGACGGCAGCGCCGCGATCGCCACGCAGGCGAGCGCCGCGCGCAGCAGCAAGACGTATGGGATCCGCGATGCCATCTCTCCTCCTTCGGCTTTCGCCGAGATCGATTGATTTCAGGCTATCGGGAGCGTTTGGCTTGCGCGTGACGGCGGTCTCTCCGCGGCCCGTCCATTCGGACCACGCCTGTCGGAGAAGCACTACATACAACTTCGCAATTCGTACCGGGTGCGTAGTCTGTTAGGAGCGCGGCGAAAGCCAGCCCAGCGTTTCCGCGGTCGCGCGCGACGGGCGATATTCCGCGGACACCCAGCCGCCATAGCCGAGGCGGTCGAGGAGCGCGAAGAGCGGATCGAAATCGATGCGGCCGGTGCCGGGCTCGCCGCGGCCCGGCGCGTCGGCGAACTGCACGTGGCGGATCACCGGCATCAGCGTGCGCAGGATGGCGGCCGGATCGTCGCCCATCATCACCGTGTGATAGAGGTCGCATTGCAGGCCAAGGTTGACGGATCCGATTTCAGCGATGAGCCCCGCGGCTTCGTGCTGGCGCGCGAGGAAGAACCCGGGAATGTCGCGGTCGTTGATCGGCTCGACGACGAAGTCCAGTCCCGCCTTCTTGATCTCGCCTGCGGCGAACCCCAGGTTCGAGGAGAAGATCGCGCGCAGCCGCGCGCGCTCTTCGCCGGGCTCGGCCTTTCCGGCGATGCAATTGAGCCGCTGACACCCGAGGACGCCGGCGTACTCGATCGCGCGCGCCACGCCTTGGCGAAATTCATCCTCGCGGCCCGGACGGCATGCGATGCCGAAGTCGCCCCTCGCCTTGTCGCCGCTGGGAAGGTTGAAGAGGATGCACTCGAGATCATTCTCGCGCAGGCGTTCGGCGATGGCCTTCGGGGGATGCTCGTAGGGCGACGGAAACTCGACCGCGCGAAAGCCCGCGCGGCGCGCTGCCGCGAAGCGATCGAGGAACGCGTGCTCGGTGAAGAGCCAGTTGAGGTTGGCGGCGAACCGAGGCATGGGACGATAATATAGCGTGAGTACCACCGCCCTCCCGCAATCCCCGGCCCCCGCGCAGAAATCGCCGTCGGCCGTGCGCAGCGACTTGCGCGTCGTCCGCCGGCTGCTGCCCTATCTTTGGGAATTCCGCGGCCGGGTGCTGTTGGCGCTCGCGTTCCTGGTGACGGCGAAGCTCGCCAACATCGGCGTGCCGCTGCTCATGAAGGCGATCGTCGATGGTCTTGCCGGCACCTCGGCAGGCCCGGGGCAGGTGACGGCCGCGATGGTCGCGGTGCCGGTGGGGCTCCTCGCCGCGTACGGGCTGCTGCGCCTTTCGAGCACGCTCTTCAACGAGCTGCGCGACATCGTCTTCGTGAAGGTCGCGCAGCGCGCCATGCGGCGCATCGCGCTCGAGGTCTTCCACCACCTGCACGAGCTGTCGCTGCGCTTCCATCTCGAGCGCCAGACGGGCGGCCTCACCCGGGACATCGAGCGCGGCACGCGCGGCATTTCCACGCTGCTCTCTTTCATGGTGTTCAGCGTCCTGCCCACCGTCCTCGAGATGGCGCTGGTCACGGGCTTCCTGATCGTCAAGTTCGACGTGTGGTTCGGCGTGATCACCGTCGCCGCGATCATTCTCTACGTCGCGCTCACCTTCGCCATCTCGGAGTGGCGCACGCAGCATCGCCGCACCATGAACGAGATGGACTCGAAGGCCAACACGCGCGCGATCGATTCGCTCCTCAACTACGAGACCGTCAAGTATTTCGGCAACGAGTCGTACGAGGCGCTGCGCTACGACGAGAACCTGCAACGCTACGAGAAAGCCGTGGTCACGAGCGAGACGTCGCTCGGACTGCTGAACAGCGTGCAGGCGATGGTGATCGCGCTCGCGGTGTCGCTCCTCATGTGGCGCGCGTCCGAGGGGATCGTCAACGGCGGCCTCACGCTCGGCGACCTGGTGATGGTGAATGCGCTCCTCATCCAGCTGTATATTCCGCTGAACTTTCTGGGGGTCATGTACCGCGAGATCAAGCAGGCGCTCGTCGACATGGAGAAGATGTTCCGGCTCCTCTCGGAGAATCGCGAGGTCGCCGACCGGCCGGGCGCGGAACCGCTCTCGGTCGAGGGCGCGGGCGTTCGCTTCGAGCATGTCGACTTCAGTTATGACGGCGTGCGCCCCATTCTCGAGGACGTGACCTTCGAGGTGCCGGCGGGCAGGAAGGTCGCCGTCGTCGGCGCGAGCGGGTCGGGCAAGTCGACGCTCGCGCGGCTCCTCTTTCGTTTCTACGACGTCGGCGCCGGGCGCATCACTGTCGACGGCCAGGACATCCGCGAGGTCACCCAGGCGAGCGTGCGCGCGGCGATCGGCATCGTTCCCCAGGACACGGTCCTCTTCAACGACACGATCTACTACAACATCGCCTATGGCCGCCCGGGGGCGACGCGGGACGAGGTCGAGGAAGCCGCGCGCGTGGCGCACATCTCCGACTTCATCGCGCGCCTTCCCTCCCACTGGGAAACGTCCGTGGGAGAGCGCGGGCTCAAGCTCTCCGGCGGCGAGAAGCAGCGCGTGTCGATCGCGCGCACGCTTCTCAAGAATCCGCCGATCCTGGTGCTGGACGAAGCCACTTCGGCGCTCGACTCGAAAACCGAGAAGGCCATCCAGGCCGAGCTCTCCGAGATCTCGCGCAATCGCACCACGCTCGTCATCGCGCATCGCCTCTCGACGATCGTCGATGCCGACGAGATCCTCGTCATGGACCACGGGCGCATCGTCGAGCGCGGGTCGTTTCGCGACCTGCTCGTGGCGAACGGGCGCTTCGCGGAGATGTGGCGCCTTCAGCTCGAGGAAAAGAAATCGCCGCCTCCGGAGGCCGAGACCGTAGCCGGCCCCGACGATCGAGGCACGCTCAACGCTTGAAGTCGAGCACGGTCTCGTAGGTGCGCCGCTCCGCCCCGGTGTCGAAGCGCCAGCGCTGCAGCGAGCGGATCGCTTCCGGGTCGAAGACGCGCGGCGGATCGGCGGCCAGAATCGTCACGCGTGTCACCGTGCCGGCCGCATCGATGTCCAGGCGTGCGCGCACGGTGCCGCTGCGAATCCCCTGGTTCGCGGCCGCGGGCGGAAAATAGGTCGCCGCGCGCGCGATCGGCGTCGGAGGGGGTGAGCCCCCGGCGATCAATCGTGCCTTGCCCGCGAGGGCGGAAAACATTCGTGCGAGAACCACTCGCGGCTTGAACGACAAGACCGTCGCCTGGCGGATCGCCGGATCCGTCGTCCCCGCGGCGGCCTCGCGCGCTTCTTCGCCCACCCTGAAGATCTCGTGCTCGCGTCCATTCTTGTCGGTATGCGTTCCTCCGGAGGCAAAGAGCTGCGGGTGGGCCTCCGAGAGGCGCGAGATGACATCGTGGAACGAGCGCGAGACGACGATCTGGCCCGGTTGCGCGAAGGTGACGATGCGCTCGGCCACGTTCACGGCATCACCCACGATGGCCGGGTTGCCGCTCATGCCGACCGAGAGCTTCACCGATCCCAGGTGGATCGCGATCCGCGCGGGCGCCGATCCCGGCGCGCCGCCGAGCTCGCCCGCGGCGGCACTCATGGCGTCGCGGAGGCTCAACCCGACCTTGAAGCACTCGTCCGGATCGCCGAGGAAGCTGATGAGCGCGCCGTCGCCGGTATCGAGGATGACGCGGTTCTTCGCCGGCACGCGCTGCAGGGCTTGCACCAGGATGGCGTTGAATCGCTTCTTGACGGCGCTTTGATCCGCTACCGAGCGCTTCGAATAGCCGACCAGGTCGATGCAGATGACGCTGCCGATGAATGTGCGGCTAGTCGTGGTCGCGTTCATGTCGCCGCCGCGAAGCTTGGATCAGGAATCGCCACGCCCGAAATTCGTGAAGCCCGTCAGCAACCGGCGACGCATTTCCCCTTGCCATCGAATTCCATCGTGCGTCCGCTGATGGCCAGGTGCGGCGTCGGCCTCAACAGCTTGATGAGCGCTGCGGCACGCGAAGCGGGTATCAGCTTTCCGCCCTCGGTCACGGCTTCGTTCGGGTGGGACAGGATGACTGAAGCGGGCCGGACGAGCTCGTTCATGGCGTAGGCCCCCGACATCACGGTCACCGCGCTCGGCCCGAGGTTCAGCACCGCGAGGTTCGCCTTGTGGTACTCGTTCACCACGGTTTTCATCTCGCTGTGCAGCCCCGTGTCTCCGGAAAGATACGCGGTAAGTCCGTTGGTGAATTTCACCACGTATCCGGTCGGCGGCCCGAGAACCAGGCCGGTGTTGTCCGCCCCAAGGCTGGCACGCTGCGCTTCCGAAAGGAGCGACAGCGGAACGTTGTTCGCGTGCGAGGCGTACACGATGGTGATTTCCACGCCCTGAGCCGCATTCGCCGCCTTCGCGACGAACGCGCCGCCCAGGTGCGTATTGGAGCGGCACGCGGCGGCCACCGGGACGGCGGTCACGCCGGCTGTCTGGGGGCAGACGCCCACGGGCTTGCCGCGGATACCCTGCACCTTGCCGCCGATGAATGTGCCCATGTCGCTGGTCATCACGATCGCGGCGTTCTTGGCGGCCACGATTTCCGCGGTCGTCGAGTTCGGTCCCGCCGGCACCCTTCCCGAGTTCGCGCACTCGCCGGCCGCGAGCTCTTTCAGCTTCTGGTCGCCGATATGGTCACCATGCGCATGGCTGAGCAGCACGGCGTGAATGTCGCCGAGGCGCTTGTCGTCCGCGCCGGTCACGGTGTGGCCGGCGTCGTAGAGGATGCGCACTCCGCTCGGGTCCTCGAACAGGGTCGCGCGGTCGTTCGCGCACAGCTCGCCGGGATGCGAGCCGACTGGAGTGATCTTCACGTTCTGGGCGATGGCCGGGGTCATTGCCAGGACAAGGGCGATGGTTGCGCTTGCGCGTGCGATTTTCATGGTTTGCTCCAGAGGTCGTTGCGAGAGCTCGACTGCTAGTCTAGCCGCGGCGCGGCGAGGAAGCGCCTCAGGGCATCGAGGGTGGCGCGCGGCGCCTCGCTCAGCATCGCATGCCCGGTGTCGAGCGCGACGAAGCTCGCGCCCGGAATCTCCCTGGCGAGCGCCTCGCCCGCCTTGAAAGCCGTCATCTGGTCGCGCTTGGCCGCGACGACGAGGGTGGGGACGTCGAGCGCGCGGATCGCCTCGGTCGGCGGGCGATACACGTGGCACGCTTGCAGGTCCGCGTGCTGCACGCCGGCGGGCGCGCGCGCGTTGAGCTGCCGGCTCGCGCCCAGGAGCGAGACGCCCGGCACCGCGCTCTGGGACAGCAGGGAATTGCGCGCGTGACCCCAAACCGTTTCCATGTCGAAGGCCACCGGCGAGTCGTCGCGCGCGGCGGCGAGGAACGCATCGCTCACCTGCATCGGCATCGCCGTGCCGATGAGCGCGAGGCGATCGACGCATCGCGGATGGCGAAGCGCCGTATCGAGAGCCACGAGCGAGCCCATGCTATGGCCGACGACGTGGGCGCGGTCCTTCCCGGCCGATTCGATGAAGTGCGCGATCCAGTCCGACATCGCCTCGATCGAAGCGCGCGGCGTGCCGGGACTTCGCCCGTGCGCCGGCAGATCGACGGCGAGCACGGCGAAGCCATGGTGCGCGAAATAGCGCGACTGCCATTGCCAGACGCTGTGGTCGAGCGCCACGCCGTGAATGAAGACGATCACGGGAAGCGCCGGGTCGTAGCCCTTGCCGCCGGTGTAGGCGTAGGCGGGATAGCCCTGGACTATGAATTGCATCTACTTTTGAGAAGCATGGAGCGCTCGTCCGAGGTCCTCGATCAGATCATCGGCGTGCTCGAGTCCGATCGATAGCCGCACGGTGCCCGGGGTGATGCCGGCCGCGGCGAGCGCGGCATCGTCCATGCGGAAGTGGGTCGTGGTCGCGGGATGGATCACGAGCGACTTCGCGTCGCCGATGTTCGCGAGGTGGGAGAAAAGCGACAGGCGCTCGATGAAGCGACGCCCCGCGTCGCGTCCCCCCTTCAGCTCGAAGGACAGGATCGCGCTGCAGCCGCGCGGATAGAGGCGTTGAGCGAGGCCGTGGTCCGGGTGCGAGGCGAGCGACGGATGGTTCACGTGAACCACCGCCTCGTGCTTTGCCAGGTACTCGACGACTTTCGCCGTGTTCGCGATGTGCCGCGGCATGCGCAGCGGCAGCGTCTCCAGCCCCTGTAGGATCTGGAACGCCGTCATCGGCGCCATGCACGCGCCGAAATCGCGCAGCCCTTCGCGCCGCGCGCGCAGGAGGAACGCCGCGGCGGTCGACTCCTCCGCGAAGACCATTCCGTGGAAGCCGTCGTAGGGCTCGGTGAGCGTCGGGAATTTGCCCGAGGCGAGCCAATCGAATCGGCCGCCGTCGATGAGGACGCCGCCGATCACTACGCCGTGCCCGGACAGGAACTTGGTGGCCGAGTGCACGACGAGGTGCGCTCCCATCTCGAACGGGCGGCCGAGGAGCGGGGTAGTCACCGTCGCGTCGACCAGCAGGGGAATCTTCTGCTCGCGCGCGAGCTCTCCGAGGGCGGGAATGTCGAGGACGTCCACCGCCGGATTGCCCACGGTCTCGCCGAACAAGAGCCGCGTTTCCGGCCTCAAGGCGCGCCGCCACGCGCCGATATTCCGCGAAGACACGAAGGTCGTGGTGATCCCGAAGCGGGGGAGCGTGTATGCCAGCAGGTTGTGGGAGCCGCCGTAGAGGCTGGCCGAGGAGACGACATGGCCTCCCTGGCCCATCAGCGTCACAAGGGCGAGATGAAGGGCCGCCTGTCCGCTCGCCGTCGCGATGGCGCCTGCCCCATCCTCCAAGGAGGCCATGCGCTCCTCGAAAACCGACACCGTGGGATTAGAGAGCCGGGAGTAAACATGGCCTGGCTGCTCCATGTTGAAGAGCGCCGCTGCCGTGTCTGTATCCGGAAAGACGTAGGCGGCCGTTTGATAGATCGGCACCGCGCGCGATCCCGTGGCCGGGTCCGGCGATTGCCCGGCGTGGACCGCCAGGGTATCGGGATGCAGGGGTTTCGGGCCAGAATGGGCCATGAAAATCAATTATTTGGATTGTAATTCGGAATGTTTCATCAGATGTTGTCACACCCCCCGGTTGTTTGCTATGTTAGCGCCTACCTTTCAAGGATTTAGCGCCGCGTGAAACGTATTTCAGCCGTTCTGTTGATGGCCCTGATCGCCGCCGGCGCGCAAGCCGCCGACAAGGCGACGGCGAAGCCGCGCGCGACGAAGGCGTCGGCCGTGGTCGATTTCAACAAGGACGGCGACCCGATCCTGGGTTCGAGCAGCGTCCTGGTCCTCGACCCGGCGACCGGGCAGACCCTGTTCTCGAAGAATGCCGATCATGTCGCGCCGATCGCCTCGATCACCAAGCTGATGACGGCGATGGTGGTCCTCGACGCGAAGCTCGACATGGAAGAGCCCCTCCAGATCACGAGCGACGACATCGACCTCGTCAAGAACACGTCGTCGCGCCTGCCGATCGGCTCGCATTTCCGCCGTGACGACCTGATGCGCCTCGCGCTCATGGCGAGCGACAATCGCGCCGCCTCCGCGCTCGGGCGCCACTTCCCCGGCGGGCTGCCCGCTTTCGTCGACGCGATGAACGCGAAGGCGACGACCCTCGGCCTCGCGCAAACGCACTACGTCGATTCGTCGGGATTGTCCCCGGGCAACGTCTCGAGCCCGCAGGACCTCGGCAAGCTCGTCACCGCCGCTTCGAAGTACGCGCTCATCAAGGAGTACACCACCACGCGCGCGGTGAACGTCACGCTGCCCGATTCGAAGCGCACGATGAAGTTCGTCAACACCAACGGCCTGGTGCGCGCTTCCGACTGGAACATCGGGCTGTCCAAGACCGGCTACATCTCCGAGGCGGGCAAGTGCCTCGTGATGCAGGCGATGATCGCCAACCAACCGATCGTGATCGTGTTGCTCGATTCGTGGGGACGCCTCACGCGCATCGGCGACGCGAACCGCATCCGCAAGTGGCTCGAGAAGCACCCGAGCAAACTGGTTAGCGGCTAACGCGCCAAAAGAGGGCGCGCCGGTTCATTTTGGTGCGTTCTTCCTCGAAGTTCTCCGCACCACCCTCAGATTGTTCCTATGGATCAGGGCCCTGATCGTGCCCTGATCCCTTTGGCACAAACATCGCTTTTACCTTCCCGAAGCGAACGCCGGCCAACGGCGCCCCGCATCGCCAAAAACTCTCACCAGGGAAGGAACTTCATGAAACGTCGCTCGGTATTCAAGGCGCTCGCGCTTGCCGCGGTTCTCGCCACCGCGGGATTCGGCTCCACGGATCTGCTCGCTCAGGCCAAGACCGTGAAGGTCGGCGTCCTGCATTCGCTCTCGGGAACCATGGCCATCAGCGAGACGGTTCTCAAGGATGTTGCGCTGATGACTTTCGACGAAATCAACGCCAAAGGCGGCGTGATGGGCTACAAGATCGAAGCGTCGGTCGTCGACCCGGCCTCGAACTGGCCTCTCTTCGCCGAAAAAGCGCGCCAGCTCATCACGCAGGACAAGGTCTCGGCCGTTTTCGGATGCTGGACGTCGGTGTCGCGCAAGTCCGTTCTTCCGGTCTTCGAGGAGCTGAACGGGCTGCTCTTCTACCCGGTGCAGTACGAAGGCGAAGAGCTCTCCAAGAATGTCTTTTACACGGGGGCCGCGCCGAATCAGCAGGCCATCCCCGCAGTTGAATACCTGATGAGCAAGGAAGGCGGGGGCGCGAAGCGCTGGGTGCTGCTCGGCACGGACTACGTGTACCCGCGCACCACGAACAAGATCCTGCGCGCGTTCCTCAAGTCGAAAGGCGTAGCCGACAAGGACATCGACGAGAAGTACACGCCCTTCGGCCACAGCGACTACCAGACGATCGTCGCGGACGTGAAGAAGTTCGCCGCGGGCGGCAAGACCGCGGTCGTATCCACGATCAACGGCGATTCCAACGTTCCGTTCTACAAGGAGCTGGGCAACCAGGGGCTGAAGGCGACGGACGTCCCGGTCGTGGCGTTCTCCGTCGGCGAAGAGGAGCTTCGCGGCGTCGACACCAAGCCGCTCGTGGGGCACCTCGCCGCGTGGAATTACTTCATGTCGCTCAAGAACCCGGTGAACGACGAGTTCAAGAAGAAGTGGGCCGAATACTCCAAGGCGAAGAAGCTGCCGGGTGCGGACAAGCCGCTCACCAACGATCCGATGGAGGCGACTTACATCGGCATCCACATGTGGAAACAGGCGGTCGAGAAGGCGAAGAGCTTCGACACCGACAAAGTGATCGCCGCGATGGCCGGCCAGACCTTCAAGGCGCCTTCGGGAATCACCTCGAAGATGGACGAGAAGAACCATCACCTGCACAAGGCGGTGTTCATCGGCGAGGTGAAGGCCGACGGTCAGTTCAACGTCGTGTGGAAGACGGCCGGCCCGATCAAGGCCCAGCCCTGGAGCCCGTTCATTGCCGGCAACGACAAGAAGAAGGACGAGCCCGAGGTCGCCGCGAAGAAGTGATAGCCTGAAAAAGAGTGAACGCAACGACGGCGGCGCGTAGGCGCCGCCGTCGTTTCCGGTCCCGGGGGACACGATGAGACTGTTGCGCGCGATCTTCCTGCTGGTGCTCCTTGCCTCGGGGTTGCGGGCAATGCCCGCGCTCGCGCTCGACGCATCTACCGTCGCGAAGCTCGCATTCGGGGAAAGCGACGAGAAAGTCGCCGCCGTCGCGGCCCTGGTCGCCTCGGGCGAGGAGCGCGCAATGGCGATCCTGCAGGCGCTCACCGAGGGCGAAGTGCAGACTGCGGGCAAGCAGGTCCTGATCGTGAAGGGGGAGAGCGCGACCGACGCTGTGACCGGCGCCGGCGTTCGGCCGCTTCCCGAAGGTCGCGAAGACGTCGTCGTGAATAACCGCCTGCGCCACGAGCTGGAAGGCGCCATCGCGGCGCTGCGGCTGGTGTCGCCGGATCGTGCCATTCGCCTCGCGGCGGCAAAGGAGCTTGCGAGCGGCGCCGGCGCCGACGACGCGATGCTGCCGCTTGTGAGGAAAGCGCTCGCGAAGGAGACCGACCCGGACGTGAAGCCGATCCTTGAGCGCATCGCGGCGACCATGGAGCTCAAGGGCGGCGACAAGGCATCGCGCCTTGCCGCGATCAAGACGCTGGGCGCATCCAGCAATCCCAACACGAAGATGCTGCTGCTCGCAATCCTCGAGCGCACCAAGGACGGCGGCTACGCGGAGCCCGACGCGGACGTGCGGCGCGAAGCGCAAGCAAGCCTTTCGGCGGTGGAGGGCCGCCTCGCCTGGGCCGGCCGCGTGGGACTCTTCTTCTCGGGCGTGAGCCTCGGATCGATCCTGCTTCTCGCCGCCCTGGGGCTCGCGATCACCTACGGGCTCATGGGCGTCATCAACATGGCGCACGGCGAGCTCATCATGATCGGCGCCTACACGACCTATGTCGTGCAGAACGTTTTCCGCGCGAATTTTCCGGGAGCGTTCGACGCCTACCTCGCCTTCGCGGTCCCCGCGTCGTTCATGGTTTCCGCGCTCGTGGGGATGGCGCTCGAGCGCTCGGTGATCCGCTGGCTCTACGGGCGGCCCCTGGAGACGCTGCTCGCCACATGGGGCATCAGCCTCGTCTTGATCCAGGGCGTGCGCACGATCTTCGGGGCGCAGAACGTGCAAGTCGAGAATCCCGCCTTCATGTCGGGCGGGGTCGAGATCCTCGCCGGCGTCGTGCTTCCATGGAGCCGCATCGTCATCATCGCCTTCACGGCCGTGGTGCTCGTCGCGATGGGAATGCTGCTGCGGCGCACGCGCCTCGGGCTTTTCGTGCGCGGCGTCACCCAGAACCGCGCCATGGCGGCCTGCGTCGGTGTGCCGACCGCGCGCGTCGACACCTGGGCCTTCGGGCTCGGCTCCGGCATCGCCGGGCTCGCCGGTTGCGCGCTCTCGCAGATCGGCAACGTCGGCCCCGACCTCGGCCAGTCGTACATCGTCGACTCGTTCCTGGTGGTCGTCCTGGGCGGCGTCGGGCAGCTCGCCGGGACGGTCTATGCCGCGCTCGGGCTCGGGTTCGCCAACAAGCTGCTCGAGTCGTGGCAAGGCGCGGTGCTTGCCAAGATCGCCGTGCTCGTCTTCATCATCGTCTTCATCCAGAAGCGCCCGCAGGGACTCTTCGCCCTCAAGGGAAGGGTCGCGGAAGCATGATCGGGCAGCGCCTCTACGGGACGAAGGGGTGGCTCGGGATCGTCGCCGCGGCCGCGGTCGTGTTCGTCTTGTTCCCGGCGCTGAATCTCGTCTTGCCGCCGGCGAATCCATTCCATGTCACCGCGTTCGGGGTGACGCTCGGCGGCAAGATCATGTGCTACATGATCGTCGCCATCGCGATGGACCTCGTGTGGGGCTACGCCGGCATCCTCTCCCTCGGCCACGGACTTTTCTTCGCGCTCGGCGGCTATGCGATGGGCATGTACCTCATGCGCCAGATCCGCGACGAGGGACAGTACCGCGTGAACATGCCCGATTTCATGGTGTTCCTCGACTGGAAGGAATTCCCCTGGACCTGGTGGAACAGCGAAAGCTTCCTCTGGTGCATGTTCCTCGTGGTCGCCGTTCCCGGCGTGCTCGCCTTCGTCTTCGGCTACTTCGCTTTCCGCTCGCGCGTGAAGGGCGTGTACTTCTCGATCATCACGCAAGCGCTCACCTTCGCCGCGATGCTCCTCTTCTTCCGCAACGCGACGGGCTTCGGCGGCAACAACGGCTTCACCGACTTCAAGCGCATCCTCGACATCCCGATCACGACGCCGCAGACGCGCATGGCGCTCTTCGCGATCACCGGCGCGACCCTCATCGCGACGCTGCTTCTCGCGCGCTTCATCGTCACCTCGAAATTCGGCCGCGTGCTCGCGGCGATCCGCGACGCCGAGGCGCGCGTGATGTTCTGCGGCTACGACACGCTCTGGTACAAGCTCTTCGTGTGGACGCTGTCGGCGGTGTTGTGCGGTGTGGCGGGAGCTCTCTATGTCCCGCAGGTCGGCATCATCAATCCGAGCGAGATGTCGCCGGCCAACTCGATCGAGATCGCGATCTGGGCGGCGGTCGGCGGCCGCGGCACGCTCGTCGGCCCCATCATCGGGGCGGGCCTGGTGAACGGCGCGAAGACCATCTTCACCGTGGCCTTTCCCGAGTTCTGGCTCTTCGTGCTCGGCGCGATCTTCATCTTCGTGACGCTCTTCATGCCGAACGGCGTGGTGGGTTTGCTGAAACAATTGAGGTGGGGCACCCCGTCATCATGAATCTCACGGAGCCGCCAGTCGTGAGCGAAGGAAAGCTTCCCGATCCGGATCACCGACCATGGCCATGGTGGCCGTCGGCGCTGAACGAGCGCCATCAGCGCGAGGCCGAGGCGGTCGCATTCGCGCGCGACGTCGGGCACCCGGAGGAGTTCGGAGATCTCGACCTTTCGCACGGGGTCGTCCTCTACCTCGAAGATATTTCGGTGACCTTCGAGGGTTTCCGCGCGCTCGACAAGCTGTCGCTCGCGATCGACGCCGGCGAATTGCGCTGCATCATCGGGCCGAACGGCGCCGGGAAGACCACGATGATGGACGTGATCACCGGGAAGACAAGGCCGGATTCGGGGCGCGCCTTCTTCGGCCAGACGATCGACCTGACACGGCTCACCGAGGCCGAGATCGCCCACGCGGGGATCGGGCGCAAGTTCCAGAAGCCCACGATCTTCGAGCACCACAGCGCTTTCGAGAACCTCGAGCTCGCGATGAAGGCCGACAAGCGCGTTCGCCGCACGCTCTTCGCCAAGCTGCCCTCCGAGGATCGCGACCGTATCGCCGTCACGCTCGAGCAGATTCGCCTCGCGCCGAGCGCCGACCGCGAGGCGGGCCTCCTCTCGCACGGCCAGAAGCAATGGCTCGAGATCGGGATGCTCCTCATGCAGGAGCCGAAACTGTTGCTGCTCGACGAGCCGGTCGCGGGGATGAGCGACGAGGAGACGGAACGCACGGCGGAGCTCTTCGTCTCGCTCGCCGGGCGCCACTCGCTCGTCGTGGTGGAGCACGACATGGCCTTCATCGGCCGGATCGCGCGCAAGGTCACGGTGCTCCACGAAGGCCGCGTCCTCGCCGAAGGAGCGCTCGACACCGTGCAGAACGATCCGCGGGTGATCGAGGTGTATCTGGGCAGATAGCGTGGAAAGGAAGCGGTGGAATTGGAACACAGAGGCGCACAGAGGAAACCTTTATGAAATCCATGATTTGTTCGAGCTTTGAATGGAGAGTCTTGCCTGATGGGGGTTCCTCTGTGCGCCTCTGTGCGCCTCTGTGTTCCAATTCCACCGCTCGAATTTCGCTGCCATGTTGACCGTCAGCCGCTTGAACCAGTACTACGGCGGAAGCCACATCCTTCGCGACCTGGACTTCGAGGTCCCTGCTGGAAAGGTGACAGCCCTTCTTGGCCGAAACGGCGTGGGCAAGACGACGCTGCTGCGCACGTTGATGGGCGTCGTTCCCGCGGCGACGGGCGAAGTGCGCTTCGGCGATCGCGACCTCACGCACGCGAAGCCGTACGAGCGGGCGCGCGCCGGAATCGGTTACGTGCCGCAGGGGCGCGAGATCTTTCCGCGGCTCACCGTCGAGGAAAACCTCGAGATGGGGCTTGCGACACGGCCGCGCGGTGAAGCGGTGCCGCCGCGCATCTACGAGCTCTTCCCGGTCTTGAGGCAGATGCTGCGGCGTCGCGGCGGGGATCTCTCCGGCGGCCAGCAGCAGCAGCTCGCCATCGGCCGGGCTCTTGCCATGAGTCCGACGCTCCTCATCCTTGACGAGCCTACAGAGGGCATCCAGCCCTCGATCATCAAGGACATCGAGCGCGCCATTCGCGCGCTCGCCTCGACCGGCGAGCTCGCGATCCTGTTGGTCGAGACGTACTACGAATTCGCCCGCTCGCTTGCCGACCAATACCTGCTGATGGAACGCGGCGAGATCATCGCGCGCGGCGCGGGAAGCGACATGGACAAGGACGGCGTGCGCGGATTGCTCGCAGTATGATGCGCGGATGCCGCGAGACGTCACTCCTACCGAGGCCGCCTGGCGCGCGCGGCTCTCGCTCGGCTACGAGCGGCGCGATGAGCGCACGGTTCTCGCCGAGCGGCGCCACGAGGGCCCGCTCGTGGTCCAGAAGGCGCTCTATCCGGAAGGCGACGCCGTCTGCCACACGATCGTCGTGCATCCGCCGGGAGGAATCGCCGGCGGCGACGAGCTGACGCTCGATGTGCGCGCGGCCGAGGGCGCCCATGCGCTGCTCACGACGCCGGGCGCGGCCAAGTGGTACCGGAGCGCCGGTCCGTGGGCCCGGCAGCACGTGCGCATCGATGCCGCCGCGGGCAGCATCGTCGAGTGGCTGCCGCAGGAAAACATCGTCTTCGACGCGGCGCTCGCAACGCTGCGATTCGAGGCTTGCCTGGCTCCCGGCGCGCGCCTCGTCGCGTGGGAGATCCTCTGCCTCGGCCGCACCGGCTCCGGCGAGCGCTTTTCGCGCGGCACGGTACGGCTCGACATGCGCGTCGTGCGCGGCGGTCGCGCGCTCTGGATCGAGCGCGGAACGCTCGAGCCGGGTTCGCCAACAGTCGAATCGCCGGTGGGGCTCGGCGGCTGCACAGTCTGCGGGACGCTCGTCGTCGCCGGATGCGAGCTCGCCGACGAGGCGCTCGCGGCGTGCCGATCCGTGGCTCCGCTCGAAGGCGAAGGCGCGGTCACGCGCATGCCGCATCTCTTCCTCGCGCGCTATCGCGGCGATTCGAGCGAGGCCGCGCGGCGCTATTTCGTGGAGTTGTGGGGCGTGTTGCGGCCGCACGCCGCGGACCGCGCCGCGTGCGAGCCGCGCATCTGGCGCACATGACCCCCAAGAAACGCATCCGTGGACTGACCGAGCTGCTGCTCCACGCGAACTACGCGGACCAGATGATGACGATCGACGCGGCGCTCTTCCTGGAAAGCGCGGATGAAGCCTACTGGGTGCAGGAGGCCGTGTTGCGCGGCATCGATCCGCGCCGGCCGAAAGCGTGGAAGGTGAGCCCGCCGCGCGACGGGAGCGGGCCCTTCGGCTCGCCCACGCCTTTCATGGGGCTCAAGGTGTCGCCGGGAGAATTCGCGGGAACGAATCGCGTGCTCGGCGTGGAAGCGGAAATTGCCTTTCGTTTAGCCACGGCACCGAAGGCGAAGGGAAAGAGAGTGGACATCGCCGCGGCGGTCGAGGAAGCGTTCGTGCTGATCGAGCTCTGCGAGACGCGTTTCTTCAATTGGGAAGACGCGCCGGCGTTGTGCCGGCTCGCCGATTTCCAGTCGCACGGCGGTTTCGTGCTGGGGAGCGGGACGCGCGAATGGCGCCGCATCGATTTCTCGAAGCAGGCGGTCGAATTGTCGGTGAATGGCAAGAGCGTCGCGTCGCGCGTCGGTTCCCATCCTTCCGGAGATCCGCTCGGCCTGGTGGAGTGGGCCGCGACCCATTGCGCGGCGCGCGGCATGCCGCTCGCCACCGGCGATATCGTGACCACCGGCACCTGGACCGGCCTTACGCTCGTCGCGGCGGGCGATGAGGTCGTCGCGCGCTTCGAGGGCATCGGCGAAGCGACACTGCGAATGGCCGCGTGATGGCTACACTCAATCCCGGGACTATCGCGCTCCTCGTCCTGTTGCCGCTCGTCGTGTGGCGCATGTACTCGCGGTTTCGCCGGCTCGTCGGGCGGCAGAAACTGTCGCGGGTCCGGCCGTGGATCACGGCGACCGTCTTTCCCGCGCTGGTTCTCCTCATCGCGTGGGTGGCCCATTTTCATGTCGAGCGCCTGGCGTGGCTTGCGGTTGGAATTACGCTCGGCGCCGCGTGCGGGGTCTACGGGCTTCGCCTCACGCGTTTCGAATCAACGCCCCAGGGCCTTTTCTATACGCCGAATGCGCACCTGGGAATCGCCCTCTCGCTCCTCATGCTCGCGCGCATCGGCTATCGTTTCTTCGAAGTGATGTCCGCCGGACCGCTCCTCGCACGCGACAACTCGGATTTTGTCCGCAGCCCCCTGACGCTCGTGATATTCGGCGTCCTTGCGGGCTACTACGTCGCGTACGCGATCGGCCTGATCCGCTGGCGGCGCAAACAGGGGTAACGCCATGGAGCTCACGCCGCGCGAGAAGGACAAGCTGCTCATCTTCACCGCCGGGCTCCTCGCCGAGCGGCGCAAGGCGAAGGGGCTCAAGCTCAACTATCCGGAAGCGGTCGCGTTCATCAGCGCGGCATTGCTCGAGGGAGCGCGCGAAGGCCGAAGCGTGTCCGACCTCATGGGATGGGGTGCGACGCTCCTCAGGCGCGACGACGTGATGGAAGGCGTTCCCGAAATGATTCCCGAGATCCAGGTCGAGGCCACATTCCCCGATGGAACGAAGCTCGTCACCGTGCACCATCCGATTGCCTGAGGACAGACCATGATCCCCGGAGAAGTGAAGGCGAAAAACGGCGAAATCGAGATCAACGTCGGGCGCGCGAAGATCACGCTCGAGGTCACGAACACCGGCGACCGTCCGATCCAGGTCGGCTCGCACTATCACTTCTTCGAGACCAACGACGCTCTGCGCTTCGATCGCAAGAAGGCCTATGGCTGCCGATTGAATATCGCAGCCGGCACGGCTGTTCGTTTCGAGCCCGGACAGAAGCGCACGGTCGAGCTCGTCGCGCTCGCCGGCGACCGCAAGGTCTTCGGATTCCAGGGCAAGGTGATGGGGTCGCTCAAATGACGAAGATCTCGCGCCAGGCCTATGCGGAGATGTTCGGTCCGACCACGGGCGATCGCGTGCGCCTCGCGGATACGGAGTTGTGGATCGAAGTCGAGAAGGATTTCACCGTCTACGGCGAGGAGGTGAAGTTCGGCGGCGGCAAGGTGATCCGCGACGGAATGGGCCAGAGCCAGCGCGTGTCCGCCGAGGTCGCCGACACGGTCATCACCAACGCGCTCATCGTCGATCACTGGGGCATCGTCAAGGCCGACATCGGTCTCAAGGGCGGGCGCATCTGGAAGATCGGCAAGGCCGGCAATCCCGACATCCAGCCGGCGGTCACGATCCCGATCGGCGCGGGAACCGAGATCATCGCGGGCGAAGGAATGATCGTCACCGCGGGCGGCATCGACAGCCACATCCATTTCATTTGCCCGCAGCAGATCGACGAGGCGCTGATGTCGGGCGTGACGACGATGATCGGCGGCGGCACGGGGCCGGCGACGGGCACTTACGCGACGACGTGTACGCCCGGACCCTGGCACATCCACGCGATGCTCTCGGCGGCCGAAGCTTTCCCGATGAATCTGGGCTTCCTCGGCAAGGGCAACGCGAGCCAACCGCAGCCGCTGCGCGAACAAGTGGCCGCGGGCGCGATCGGCCTGAAGCTCCATGAGGACTGGGGAACGACGCCGGCGGCGATCGACTGCTGCCTCTCGGTCGCCGACGAGATGGACGTGCAGGTGGCGATCCACACCGATACGCTGAACGAATCGGGATTCGTCGAAGCGTCGATCGCCGCGTTCAACGGCCGCACGATCCACACGTACCACACCGAGGGCGCGGGCGGCGGACACGCGCCGGACATCATCAAGGTCGCGGCGCTCGCGAACGTCCTGCCGTCGTCGACCAACCCGACGCGCCCCTACACGGTGAACACGATCGCCGAGCACCTGGACATGCTCATGGTGTGCCATCACCTCGATCCCGCGATCGCCGAGGATGTCGCTTTCGCCGAGTCGCGCATCCGCAGGGAAACGATCGCCGCCGAGGACATCCTGCACGACCTCGGCGCCTTCTCGATGATGTCGTCGGACTCGCAGGCGATGGGCCGCGTGGGTGAGGTGATCATCCGCACGTGGCAGACCGCGCACAAGATGAAGGTGCAGAGGGGGCACTTGGGGGACAGGGCGCATCCGGCTTCGAGTAGCGACCTGTCCCCGCGGCGACCTCCGCACGACAACTTTCGCGTCAAGCGCTACATCGCGAAATACACGATCAATCCGGCCATCGCGCACGGCATTTCGCACGCCGTCGGCTCGATCGAGGCAGGCAAGATCGCGGACCTGGTGCTGTGGAAGCCTGCCTTCTTCGGGGTGAAACCGTCGCTCATCGTGAAGGGCGGCATGATTGCCGCGGCTGCGATGGGCGATCCCAACGCGTCGATCCCGACGCCGCAACCCGTGCACTACCGCCCGATGTTCGGCGCGTTCGGGCGCGCGCTGTCGACCTCCGTCACCTTCGTCTCGCAAGCGGCGCTGAAGAATCCCGCGCTGCGTTCGCTCGGTCTCGCGCGGCCGCTGGAGGCAGTGCGCGACACGCGCGCGCTGGGGAAGAAGGACATGGTGCACAACGCGTGGCGGCCGAAGATCGACGTCGATCCCGAAACCTACGAAGTGCGCGCCGACGGGGAGCTGCTGGTGTGCGAGCCGGCGAAGTCGCTGCCGATGGCGCAGCGCTACTTCCTCTTCTGATGATCGAGGTCCGCGCGCGCTTCGATCGACGCGGCGAGGTGCCGCTGTACGGGCGGCTGCGCCTGCCGTTCGACCTGCGGCAGAAGAGCCGTCAGCGGGCGAAGCTGGAATCGGGCGAAGAGGTCGCGATCACCCTTGCGCGCGGCGAAGTCATGCGCGGCGGCGATCTCGTGGTAGCCGCGGGCGGGCAAGTGATCGAGGTGGTCGCGGAGCGGGAGAGCGTCATGCACGTCGAATGCGAGACCGCGCCGGCGCTCGCACGAGTCGCCTACCACCTCGGCAATCGCCACGTTCCCGTGCAAGTCGGCGAGGGCTGGTTGCGCTTCACGGCCGACCCGGTGCTCGCGAAGATGGTCGAGGGCCTGGGCGGCAGGCTGAGCCTCATCGAGGCGCCGTTCGAGCCGGAGGCCGGCGCGTATGCGCCGCACCACCGCCATGACCTGGGGGGTGCCCCCCACGGGGACAGGATCGACGACTCGGGGCACGGCGGGCGCATCCACGAGTTCAAGAGCCGCGAATGAGCGACACGCTCGCGCTCGTTCGTCTCCTGCAGCTCGCGAGCCCCGCGCTCCCCGTGGGCGCCTACAGCTACTCGCAGGGGTTGGAGGGTGCAATCGAGTCGGCCATCGTTCGTGATGCCGCGACGGCCGAGCGGTGGATTGGCGATGTACTCGCGCTCTCCATCGCGGGAATGGAAGCGCCCGTGTTGCTGCGCCTGATCGAGGCGTGGGATGCGGCTGATCTCGCGGGCGTCGTGCGATGGAATGAAGTGTTCGTCGCGAGCCGCGAGACGGCGGAGCTGCGCGCGGAGACGTTGCAGATGGGCTACTCGCTTCGCGAGCTCGCGGTCGAGTTGCGCCTCGAAAACGCGCAGGCGATGGATGCGATGGATGAGATCTCGTTTCCGGCCGCGTTCGCGTTCGCGGCAGCCGCGTCGCGGATCGACGCGCGCGAGGCGCTCGCCGCCTATCTCTTCACGTGGGTCGAGAACCAAGTGCTCGCCGCCCTCAAGGCCATTCCGCTGGGCCAGACGGATGGGCAGCGGCTGCTGCGCGACATCGCCGCGACGATCCCCGCCTGGGTCGAGCGCGCCACGACGCTCGCCGACGACGAGCTTTGCAACTTCGCGCCCGGGCTCGCCATGGTGTCGTCGCGGCACGAAAGCCAGTACAGCCGGATCTTCCGTTCCTGAATGCGCTTCATGCTTCGCTAGAATGGGCGCCGCATGAAGATCCCGATCCTCACGTACCAGCCGATGCACATCGACGGGAACGACTATCGCGCCAACGACTTGAGGGCGCTCGCGTCGGACCTGCGGCAGATCACCGAGGCGGGCTTCAGGATCGTGCCGCTGCGCACGGTGATCGATGCGTGGCTGGATGACCGGGAGCTCGGCGGCAAGCTCGTGGCGTTGGCCAGCAACGCGGGCGCGGACTTCGACTACCGCGATCTCGCGCACCCCAAGGCGGGGATGCAGCGCAGCGCAATCAACGTGCTTCGCGACTTCGCCGCCGAGAATCCCGGCAAGCAGGAAGAGTTGCACATCACCAGCTTCGTCATCGCCTCGCCCGAGGCGCGCGCGACGCTGGACTCGACCTGCATGATCGGCGAGGGCTGGTGGTCCGATGCGTGGTGGAAGGCGGCGATCGAGAGCGGGCTCATGCATATCGCCAACCACAGTTGGGACCATAACCACGAGACGTTGCCCGAGGCGTTCTCGCAGGGCGTGGCGCGCGGCACGTTCCTCCCGATCAATTCGAAGAGCCTCGCCGACTACGAGATCCGGCGCGCGGCCGATTTCCTGCGTACGCATGCGCCCAATCCGGGCACCGGGCTTTTCGCGTATCCGTACGGCGAGGCGAGCGCGTACCTCACGCAGGAATACTTCCCGAGCTATGGCGAGGAGATCGGCATCAAGGCCGCGTTCACCGACCAAGCGGGGCTCTTCGAGCCGGACGCCGATCGATGGCGGATTCCGCGCTTCGTGTGCGGAAGGGATTGGACTTCGCCCGCTGGACTGCAGGCGATCCTCGATGCGGCGGCCGATGCGCCTGTCCGGGCACGGATCTCCCGGCACGACCCCTCGGCGCCGGACGCCACCGCGGGCAGCGAGTTCTCCTCGTTCCTCACGGCATCGGTCGAGCGCATTCCTGGCTGGCTGCACAACGAGGCTGCCTTGCTTACAGCGCACCTGGCCGGTGCCCAGCGGGCGCTCGGCATTGCCGGGCCGACGCTGGAGATCGGGGTCTTCAAGGGAAAATATCTTTCGGTCCTGTACAAGCTGTCGCGTCCCGACGAGATCGTCGTCGGCGTCGACCTCTTCGTCGGCTCGGCCAGCGTGATGCTCGATGTGCACAGGGTGCGATCGAACATCAAGGCCGCATGCGGCGACCACGCACGCCTGAAGGTGGTGGTAGCCGACAGCCTGCAGCTCACGAGCGAAAGGCTCTCGGACGAGGTGAATGGCACGCCCTTCCGATTCATCAGCATCGACGGCGGGCACACGAGGGAGCTCGTCCTGCACGACCTCGAAGTGGCGTATCCCCTGCTGCAGGCAGGCGGGATAATGGCGCTCGACGACGCCTTCAATTTCACGACACCGGGAGTCGCCGAGGGCATCGCGGAATTCTTTTTTCGGCACACGCCCGCCCTGGCCCCGTTCGCCGTTTGCTACAACAAGCTGTTCGTGACGACCCCGGATTTCCACGCCAGGTACTTCGCCGAAACGCTGAAATTCCTCGATGGGGTGACGTGGCTTCCAATGCACGAGCGCACGCTCGCGCGGCGCAGGGAGAACGCGGCGAGCGGCTTCGCGCCCGCGATGTTCGGGTACGAGGTCGTCTGCTTTCTCTAGGGCATAATCGCACCGGCAATGAATGACATCGCGCGGTTACACGGTCCCCTTCGCGTCGGCATCGGCGGCCCGGTCGGCTCCGGCAAGACCGCGCTCACGTTGGCGCTCTGCCGCGCGCTTCGCGACCGGCACGAAATCGCCGCGGTGACCAACGACATCTACACCGAGGAGGACGCGCAATTCCTCGTGAAGAACGAGGCCCTCGCCCCCGAGCGCATCATCGGCGTGGAGACCGGCGGTTGCCCGCACACCGCCATTCGCGAGGACGCCTCGATCAATCTCGAAGCGGTGGCGCGGCTCAACCGGCGCTTTCCGGACCTCGACCTCATCTTCATCGAGTCGGGCGGCGACAACCTCGCGGCGACATTCAGCCCGGAGCTTTCGGACCTCACCCTCTACGTGATCGACGTGGCCGCGGGCGACAAGATTCCGCGCAAGGGCGGTCCGGGCATCACCAAGTCCGATCTCCTCGTGATCAACAAGATCGACCTCGCGCCGATGGTCGGCGCCTCGCTCGAGGTGATGGCGCGCGACGCCCGCAAGATGCGCGGCGAGCGCCCCTTCGTCTTCACGAACTTGAAGACCGGTGAAGGACTCGACGGCGTGATCCGCTTCGTCGAGACGCAGGGGTTGCTCGAGAACGCGTAGCCACAGGCGCTCGCCATGCTGCTCTTCCTTGCGATTCTGGCCCAGCTCGCGCCGTCCGCTCCCGACGTGCGCACGGACATCGTCGTCACCGCCACGCGCCTGCCGCAGGAGGGGCTCAACCTGCCGGCGGCGATCGACTCGATCGATGCGCGCGCGATCCGCGAGGACAGGCCCCAGGTGAATCTCTCGGAGGCGATCAATCGCGTTCCGGGCATCGTCGTGCAGAACCGGCAGAACTACGCGCAGGACCTGCAGATCTCGTCGCGCGGTTTCGGCGGGCGATCGACCTTCGGCGTGCGCGGCGTGCGCCTCATCGCCGACGGCATCCCGGCGACCATGCCCGACGGCCAGGGACAGGCGGCGTCGTTCAACCTTTCGTCGGCGGAGCGGATCGAGGTGCTGCGCGGTCCGTTCGCGAGCCTCTACGGAAACGCATCGGGCGGCGTCGTGCAGATCTTCACGGCCGACGGGCCGCCCGAGCCGACCGCGACGGCAACGTTTCTCAGTGGAAGCTACGGAACGTGGAAGGCCGGCGTACAGCTGGGCGGTCGCTGTGAACCTGGCCGGTGCTTCGCAACCACGGGGACGATCAATTACATCGCCGATGCGTCGCGCTTCGAGACCGACGGATATCGCGATCACAGCGCCGCCACGCGCGATCACCTCAACGCGAAACTCAAGGCGGATCTTGGCGGGGGACGCCTCACGATTCTCGTGAATGCGCTCGATCAGCCGGATACGCAGGATCCCCTCGGGCTCACGCGGGCGCAATGGGACGCGAACCCGCGCCAGGCCGATGCGTCCGCGCTCCAGTTCAACACGCGCAAGAGCATTCGCCAGGCGCAGGGCGGCGCCGTGTACGACGCGGATGTCGCGGGGCTGCAGTGGAATGCGAAGGCCTATGCGGGCGATCGCCAGGTGACGCAATTCCTCGGGCAGACGGGCGACACGCCGCTGGGAGCGGGCGGCGTCGTCGATCTCGATCGCGGCTACGGCGGCGCGGGATTGCGCGTCTCGAAGATCCTGGGCTCGCCGCAAGCGCCGCTCACGCTGACCGCGGGAACCGATGTCGATCGCATGAAGGAGCGGCGCCGCGGCTTCGTCAACAACTTCGGCACCGCGGGCGCGCTGCGCCGCGACGAGGACGACACCGTCACCAACACGGACTTCTACGCCCAGGGCGAGTGGGCATTCCTGCCGTTGTGGGCATTGAGCGGCGGCGCGCGCCACAGCCGCGTGCATTTCGATTCGCGCGACTACTACATCGCCGGCTTGAATCCCGACGATAGCGGAAGCATTTCGTTTTCGCGCACGACGCCGGTCGCGGGACTTCTCTTCAAGGCGACGGAACGTCTTAGCGTGTACGCGAACGCGGGCGACGGATTCGAGACGCCGACCTTCGCGGAGCTCGCCTATCGTCCCGGCGGCGCGACCGGCCTTAACTTTGCGCTGCGTCCAGCCAAGAGCCGCCACCTCGAGGTGGGGGCGAAGGGAAGCGTCGTGGCAGGCACCCGCTTCACGCTCGCCGCGTTTCGCATCGACACGCGCGACGAGATCGTGGTGAACACGGCCTCGGGTGGACGCACCGATTTCAAGAACGCCTCGCGCACGCGGCGCGACGGCTTCGAGGCGTCGTTCGAGGCGCGCGTCGCCGCCGTGGAGCTCGCCATCGCGTACACCTACCTCGACGCGCGCTTCACCGAGGCGTTCTCGAGCGGCACGCCGCCTGCAGTTGTCCCGGCGGGGTCGCAGCTTCCGGGCGTTGCGCGCAGTGTTTTGCACGCGGAAGCGGCGTGGCGCCACGCGCCGAGCGGCTTTCACGCCGCGGTCGAGGTGCATTCGGCGGCGAAGATCTACGTGAACGAGCTCAATGTCGATGCGGCGCCTGCCTATACCGTCGCGAACCTTCGTGCGGGCTTCGCGCAGCGCGTGGGGACCTGGCAGCTTTCCGAGTTCGTTCGCGTCGACAACGTCGGCGACCGGCACTACGCCGGCTCGGTCATCGTTTCCGAGGCGCGCGGGCGCTTCTTCGAGCCCGCGCCGGGCCGAAACGCCATGGCGGGGTTGCAGGTAAGCTCGACGTTCTGATTCGACTCGAAGGTTCTTGCGGCGATGCGCATCGCGATGATGGGATCGGGCGGCGTGGGCGGCTTCTTCGGCGGCCGACTCGCCCATGCCGGTTATGACGTGACCTTCATTGCGCGCGGCGCTCACCTGAAGGCGATGCGCGCGAGCGGCCTCACCATCGAAAACGAGCCGCAGGGCGACATCCACATCGCGAAGGTGAAGGCGACCGATGATCCGGCCACCATCGGGCCGGTGGACCTGGTGATCCTCTCGGTGAAGCTCTGGGATACCGAATCGGCCGCGCGGGCGGTGAAGCCGCTGCTCGGGCCCGGCACCGGAGTCCTGTCGTTGCAGAACGGCGTCGTCAAGGACGACATCATGCGGCGCGAGCTGGGCGATGCGGCGGTCATGGGCGGCGTCTGCTACGTCGCGACGCATATCGCGCGCCCCGGGGTGATCCACCAGACCGGGACCATGCAGCGCCTGATCGTCGGGGAGTACGACGGCCGTCATTCGGAGCGAGCGCGCTTCCTGCACGAAGCGCTGCTCGCGAGCGGAGTGAAGGCGGAGTTGAGCGACGACGTGCGCCGCTCGATCTGGGAAAAGTACGTGTTCCTCGTCGCGTTGTCCGCCACCACGACGACGATGCGCCGCCCGATCGGGCCGATTCGCGAGAATCCGCAGACGCGCGCGTTCCTCCTCGACATCATGCGCGAGGCCGTCGCCGTCGGCCGCGCCCTCGGTGTCGCCCTTCCCGAAGACTTCGCCGAGCAGCGCCTCGCTTTTGCCGACGGCCTGCCGGCCGACATGACTTCCTCGATGCACCACGACCTCGAGCGCGGCAATCCGCTCGAAGTGCAATGGCTGAGCGGCGGCGTCGTGGAGCTCGGCCGCAAAGCCGGCGTGCCGACGCCCGCGAACCGCGCGGTGTGCGACATCCTGGCGCTGCACGCAAAGGGGAAGCATTGAGGCGATTGACCGTTCGCGCCCTTCGAACGACGGCGGTGGAAGTCCCGATGCGCTACGCCCTCGGCACGAGCCGCGGCGCCATTCGCGCGGCGCCGCTGCTGTTGATCGACCTGGAGACGGAGGAGGGCGTCACCGGAAGGTCCTATCTCTTCTGTTACCTGCGGGCCGCCGCGCCGGCGATCGCGGCGCTGGTCGCCGAGGTCGAGCGAATGGTCAAGGGCGAGGCCGTCGATCCCGAGGCACAGTTCGAGATTCTCGCAAAGCGCTTCACGCTGATCGGCGTGCAGGGCATCGTGCGCATGGCGCTCGCGGCGTTCGACGTCGCGGCATGGGACGCGCTCGCCATCGCCGCCGGCCAGCCCCTTGTGACATTGCTCGGTGGAACACCCCGACCCGTTCGCGCCTACAACAGCAATGGCCTAGGGCTGATGGAGCCGCGGGCGCTCGCCGGCGAGGCCGAAGCGCTTCTCGAGCACGGTTTTCGCGCGGTGAAGCTTCGCCTCGGATACGAGACGCTCGCCAAGGACCTGGACGCGGTGCACGCGGTGCGCGAGCGCGTCGGCGCCGACATCGCGATCATGGTCGACTACAACCAGGCGCTCTCCGTCGCCGAAGCGCTCGAGCGCGGACGCGCCCTCGACGCCGAGGGGGTGTACTGGCTCGAGGAGCCGATCCGCCACGACGATTACCGCGGCGCGGCGCGCCTCGTGCGCGAGCTCTCCACGCCGGTGCAGATCGGGGAAAACTTTTCCCTTCCGCAGGCAATGGAGGAAGCGCTCGAGCAGGGCGCGTGCGATTTCGTCATGCCGGACCTCGAGCGGATCGGCGGCGTCACCGGCTGGCGGCGCGCGGCGCGGATCGCCGAAAAGCGCGGAATACCCATGTCGTCGCACTTGTTTCCGGAGGTGAGCGCCCATCTGCTCGCGGTGACGCCCACCGCGCATTGGCTGGAATACGTCGATTGGGCGAGCCCGATCCTCGAGGAGCCCGTTCGCATCGAGAGCGGCGCCGCGGTCGTGCCTTCGCGGCCCGGCAATGGCCTTGCCTGGAACCGCGACGCGGTCGAGCGCTACCGGATCGCCTGACCCATGTTCCTTGCCGGAATCGACATCGCGGTGCCCGAGCGGCGCTACACGCAGAAGCAATGCTGGGAGGCGTTGCAGCGCGCCGATCGCCCCGAGCTCAATGCGCGCGTCCGCTCGATCCTGCAGGGTATCCTCACGCACGACAACGGCATCGAAACCCGCGCGCTCGCCCTCGATTCGCTCGACGACGGCTTCGATCTCGACCCCGACACGCTGCATCGGCGCTTCGTCACGCATGCGCCGCGCCTCGCTTCGCAGGCGGCGGCCGGCGCCCTCCATGAAGCGGGCCTCTCGGCCGATCGCATCGACGCGGTCGTGGTGAGCACCTGCACCGGCTATCTGTGTCCGGGACTCTCGAGCTACGTCACCGAATCGCTGGGCCTTCGCCCCGACGTGATCGGCCTCGACCTCGTGGGCCAGGGCTGCGGGGCGGCGTTGCCCAATTTGCGCACGGCGGACGCGCTGGTCGCGTCGAACCGCGCCGAGCATGTGCTCTCGATCTGTGTCGAAGTATGCAGCGCCGCGTTCTATCTCGACAACGACCTCGGCGTGCTGGTGAGCGCGTGTCTTTTCGGCGATGGCGCCGGTGCGGCGGTCTTCTCGCGCGAGGCGCGTGCGGATGCGCGCCGCGTGGAATGGACGGCGGCGGCCTCGATCACCGATCCGTCCGAACGCGACGCGCTGCGCTTCGAGCAGCGCGGCGGCATGCTGCGCAACATCCTCACGCTGCCGGTGCCGCGGCTCGCGGCCGAGCACGCCGAGAGCCTTCTCGGCGAAGTGCTCGAACGCGAATCGATCTCGCGCGAGGCCGTGAGCGGATGGATCCTGCACGCCGGCGGGCGCAAGGTGCTGGAAGAGCTGCAATCGCACCTGGCGCTCGGCGCCGACGAGACTCGCTTCAGCCGCGCGATGCTGCGCGAGTACGGCAACCTGAGCAGCCCGTTCGTGCTCTTCGTGCTCAAGGCCGCGCTCGACGCGAAGGCGCCCGGCGGATGGTGGTGGATGTCTTCCTTCGGCGCCGGCTTCAGCTGTCACGGCGCGCTGCTCCGCGTGGCGTAGATGGAAGGCGCCCGCGTGGTCGAGGCCGAGTGGCTCGACGAGCTGCCGCCCGCCGATCCGCGCGCGCTGCGGTCGCGGCGCGATCTCGTGCGCATCAACGCGCTCATGGGGAACGCGCGCATCGTCGCGGCCGAGCTCGCGCGCGCCGGGAAGCTTCGCTCGATCGCCGAGATCGGGGCCGGTGACGGATCGTTCATGCGCAAGGTTCTGCGCTCGCTCGGAGCGCGCGATGTCGAGGTCCATCTCGTGGATCGCCAGCCTCTCGGGACGATTACCGCGGACGTGTTCGATTGGCTCTCGGATCCTGCCTGCCCGCACGTCGACGTGATCGTCGCCAACCTGTTCCTGCATCATTTCGAAGCGCCGCGCCTTGCGCGCCTCCTCGAGCTCATCGCGCAGCGCACGCGAGCGTTCATCGCGTGCGAGCCGCGGCGCTCGGCGCTGGCGTTGGGCGGCGCGCGACTGCTGGGCCTCGTCGGCTGCAACGACGTGAGCCGCCATGACGCGGTCGTGAGCGTCCGCGCGGGTTTTTCCGGAGGCGAGATCTCGGCGCTGTGGCCTCGCGACCGGCCGTGGAATCTCGAGGAACGTGAGCGCGGTGCATTCAGTCACAGTTTCGTGGCGCGGCAAACATGAAGCCATTCGACGCGCTCATCGCCGGTGCGGGCCCCGCCGGATCGACGGCTGCGATCCTGCTCGCGCGCGCGGGCTGGAAGGTCGCCATCGTCGAGAAAGCCGTCTTTCCACGCCGCAAGGTCTGCGGCGAGTACATCTCGGGCGCGGCCTGGCCACTCCTCGCGGAGCTCGGCGTCGCCGCGCGCGTCGCGGCGCTCGCCGGCCCGGAAGTGCGGCGCGTGGGCCTCTTCGCGGGCGATGTCGTGCTCGCCGCGCCGATGCCCAATGCCCGCGCCGCCGGCCGCGCTCTCGGCCGCGACCATCTCGACACGATCCTCCTCGA
>WNFL01411237.1_pt1 | contig 36649 bp, 35 predicted proteins | sample 5400361 | NCBI WGS metagenome assembly WNFL01 (sample SAMN13153351, study PRJNA577476) | soil metagenome | isolation source: 40 cm soil on Douglas fir-dominated hillslope | place: USA:California | collected 2013-09-17
ACGCTCGGCGCGCTGCGAAAACAGGTCGGCGAACTCCACAAAAAATACCTAGAATTCGCCAGGCCGTGATCACCTACGAGTACCCGCTCAACGAGCGTATCCGCACCCTGCTGCGGCTGGAGGACCTGTTCGAGCGCTCGCGCCACTTCATCGCGCTCACCGATCCCCATGACCACCATATGGCGCTGCTCACCCTGTTCGAGATCCTCGAGGTCGCGAGCCGCGCGGACCTGAAGTCGGATCTGCTCCAGGAGCTCGAGCGCCAGAAGCAGGTGCTGCTGACGTTCAAGAACAACCCGGAGATCTCGGAGGACGCGCTCTCCGGCGTGGTGAAAGACATCGAGCAGGCTTCGTCGGCGCTCTTCGCGATGACCGGCAAGATCGGCCAGTATCTGCGCGAGAACGACTGGCTGATGTCGATCAAGCAGCGCACCGGGATCCCGGGTGGGGCCTGCGAATTCGACCTGCCCTCCTACCACTACTGGCTGAACCGGCCCTCCGAGGAGCGCACCGGCCAGCTCGCCGCGTGGACCGGGCCGCTTTATCCGCTGCGCGACGGCACCGCGATCATCCTCAGGATCCTGCGCGAGTCGGGCAAGCCCACGCCCGTCAAGGCCGCGCAGGGCGCGTTCCAGCAGATGCTCGGCGGCAAGACTGCGCAGATGATGCGCGTGCGCCTCGCTCCCGACGCACCGTGCGTGCCCGAGATCAGCGCCAACAAATACATGCTGAACATCCGCTTCCTCGCGCAGGGCGGGGAGGACACGCGCACGCGCACTGCGGACTGGGACGTGGATTTCGAGCTCACGTTTTGCAACCTGTAAGAAAAGTTTCCTGCCCGGCCTGCGGCAAGCAGACCGTGTTCGGCCCCGACAACAAGTGGCGGCCGTTCTGCAGCGAGCGCTGCAAGACGCTCGACCTCGGCGACTGGGCCGCGGAGCGCTACCGCGTGGCGTCGGAGGAAAAGCTCGAAGACGCGGACGACGAAAAGAAACGCGACGACCCGGCCTAGTGCATCGGACCCCGGTAGCGCCTCAGCGCCAGGCGCCCCGGATCATCGCTACGCCGTGCGCGCCGGCGCGCCAGGCCGGCTCGAGGTCTTCATCGCCCAATCCGCCGATCGCGTACACCGGCACGCTCGATCCCGCGATCAGCGCCGCAAGCCCGTCCCAACCCAGGGGAGGACCTCCCGCGTGGGAGGCCGTGAGCCTCACTGCGCCAACGGCGACGAAATCAAGCTCAAGCTCCATGGCTCGCTCGAGCTCCGCACGCGTGTGGCAGGACGCAGCCGCCAGCATGTCTTGGGGCCGCTCCTTCAACTTCACGAGCTCGGCGGCGGTGAAGTGGACCCCGTCCGCTCCCCGCGAGGCCGAGAGCGCGCGCGCCTTGACCATTACCTTGCAACCGAACCGGTGCGCCAGACCGATCGCTTCCTTCGAGAAAGCGGCGCGCGCCTCGTCGGCAAGCTCCGGCTCCCTCAGTTGCACGAGCTTCAGGCCGCTTTCCAGCCGCTTCCTAAGCAGGGCGAGCATCGCCGGCACGCCGCGGCGCGCGGCGTCCGTAACGGCGTATTCAACGGGCAGCGCGAGCGAAGCAAGCACGGGCGCGTTTGCGGGCAGCATGGGCGCGGCCATGGGCGCGTCGATCCGCTGCCATGCGATCGCCTGCTGCTCGCGCGGATGCGCCTCGCCCGCCCAGTCGAGCACCTTGAAGAAGTTCAACCTGACGGTCGCGTGGGGGTAGGTGAACACGCGCGTGATCCATGGATAGGCGCGCACGACGTCGATGCCGAGCTCTTCATGAAGCTCGCGGGAAAGCGCTTGCTTGGCATCTTCGCCAAGCTCGACCTTGCCGCCGGGAAATTCCCAGTAGCCGGCGTAGACCTTGCCCGCCGGGCGCTGAGCGAGGAGGAAGGCGCCATCGGGCCGCTGGATCACGGCCGCCGCTACGTCGACGATCACTGCGCGCCGATCACTTCACGACGATCACTGCGAGAGGATCACTGCGCGGCGATCATTTTTTTTTCGGATGACGTCCGGCCCAGTCGCGCGCGAACTGGTAGGCGACGCGGCCGCTGCGCGAGCCCCTCTGCAGCGACCACTGCAGGGCCTCTTCCTTGGCTTTATCCTGCGAAGCGGCGTCGAAGTGCTTCAGCCAATGCCCGACGATCTCGAGATACTCGTCCTGGTCGAACGGATAGAAGCTCACCCACAGCCCGAAGCGCTCCGAGAGCGAGATCTTCTCCTCGACCGTCTCGCCGGGATGGATCTCGTCGCCGATGTACTTGGTCTCGAGGTTCTCCGTCATGTACTCGGGCATGAGGTGGCGCCGGTTGGAGGTCGCGTAGATCAGCAGGTTCTCGGAGGTGGTCGAGATCGAGCCGTCGAGCGCGACCTTGAGCGCGATGTAGCCTTCTTCGGCGCCGTGAAAGCTCAGGTCGTCGCAGAAGAGGAGGAAGCGCTCGTCGCGCGGCGCCACCTGGTCGACGATGTAGGGCAAGTCGACGAGATCGTTCTTCTCCACCTCGATCAGCCGCAGGCCCTGCTTGGCGTATTTGTTCAGCAGCCCCTTGACGATCGAGGACTTGCCGGTGCCGCGCGCGCCGGTGAGCAATACATTGTTGGCCGGCTTGCCGTCGATGAACTGGCGGGTATTCAGCTCGACGCGCTCGATCTGCTTGTCGATGCCGCGCAGATCCGACAGGCGGATGCGGTGCACGTGCCGCACCGGCTGCAGCCAGCCCGCATTCCCGCCCGAGACGGTTCGGCGGCCGCTCGAGCGCCAGCGGAACGCCACGCTGGATTTCCAGTCGGTCGCCGGCGGCGCCGGCGGCAGCAGCTGGTTCAGACGCTCGAGGAGCTTCTCCAGGTCCTGGCTCACGTGCGGTATTCTGCATTGATTTTCACGTAGTCGAACGACAGGTCGCAGGTCCAGACCGTCGCCTGCGCCTTGCCGCGGTTCAGCACCGCGCGCACCGTGAATTCGGGTTTCTTCATGGCGGCGATGCCCTGCTCTTCCCGGTAGGCCGGGTTGCGGCCGCCGTTCTTGGCCACCAGGACTCCATCGATGTAGAGATCCACCTTGGAAGTCTGCAGGTCGTCGATGCCCGCGTAGCCGATCGCGGCGAGGATGCGGCCGAGGTTCGGGTCCGAGGCGAAGAACGCGGTCTTCACCAGCGGGGAATGCGCGATCGCGTACGCGACGCGGCGGCATTCGGCGGCGGCGCGGCCCTTCTCGATCTTCACCGTCACGAACTTGGTCGCGCCCTCGCCGTCGCGGATGATCGCCTGCGCGAGCTGCTGCGACACCTCGACGATCGCTTTTTCGATCCTGGAGAGATCGTCCTTCGACCGGCAAACCGGCCCGGCGCCCGTGGCCACGAGGACGAAGGCGTCGTTGGTGGACGTATCGCCGTCCACCGTGATGCAGTTGAACGACTGGTCGGCCGCGTTCCTCACGCATCTCTGGAGCGCTTTTCCCGAAAGCGCGGCGTCCGTCGCGACGAAGCCGAGCATCGTGGCCATCTTCGGATGAATCATCCCGGCGCCCTTCGCGATGCCCGTCACGACGGCCTCGCCGCTCGAGAGGCGGACCTTGCGGGAGAACGCCTTCGGCACGGTATCGGTGGTCATGATCGCCTCGGCGGCCGAGAACCAGTCGCTCCGGTCGGCGAGGGCCTGCGGCAGTCCGGCGACGATCCGGTCGACCGGCAGCGGCTCCATGATGACGCCCGTGGAGAAAGGCAGCACCTGCGCCGGCTCACAGTCGACCAGGTGCGCGAGCGCGTCGCACACCCGCAGCGCCCGCTTCATGCCGTCGTCCCCGGTGCCCGCGTTCGCGTTGCCGGTATTGACCACCAGGGCCCTGGTTTTCGATTTTTTCGACAGATTTCTCTTGCAGACCGCCACCGGCGCCGCGCAGAACCGATTCTGCGTGAATACCGCGGCGACCTCAGACCCTGGCGCGAGCCGGATGACCAGCAGGTCCTTCCGGTTCGCCTTGCGCACGCCCGCCATGGCGACGCCGAGCTCGACGCCGGGGACGGGATGCAGGGTGCTCGGATCCGGTGGGGGGAGATTGACCGCCATCAGCAATGAGCGGTCAGGTCAATTTCCCGTGGCAATGCTTGTACTTCTTCCCAGAGCCGCAGGGGCAGGGATCATTGCGACCGACCTTCTGGACGTGACGCACGACGGGCTTCTGCTTGACGGCGACGTTCGCGTCGTCGCTTTCCTCCGGCTCGGTCCCGTTCATGCCGCCGGAGTCGGCGTGCTGCGGCCGGATGTTTTCCACGTGCGACTGGTCGTCGGGCTTCAGGTCTTCCTTAGTGCCGATCTGGACCATAGTCAGGTTCTTGGTCACCTCCAGCTTCACCGCCTCGACCATGGCGCCGAACAGCTCGAAGGCCTCGCGCTTGTACTCCTGCTTCGGGTTCTTCTGCGCGTAGCCCCGCAGGTGGATCCCCTGGCGCAGGTGATCGAGAGCGGCGAGGTGCTCGCGCCAGTGCGCATCGAGGATCTGCAGCGTCACGTAGCGCTCGTACTGGTGGAACGATACCTCCGCGCCTGCCGGAACCTTCGTCGCGTAGGCCTCGTCGGCCTTCGCCCCAATGCGCTCGACCAGGATCGCCTCGTTCAGGTCGGGCTCCTTGTCGAGCCAGCCGCGCAACGGCAGCTCGAGGGCGAGCTCGGCTTTCAGCGCGCTCTCCAGCCCCGCGATGTCCCATTGCTCCTCGACGCTATCCTCGGGAACGTAGACGCGAAACAGATCCGCGATCACGCCTGCACGCAGCTCGGCGATGCGCTGCGACACGTCGTCCGATTCGAGCAGCTCGTTGCGCAGCGCGTAGATCGTCTTCCTCTGGTCGTTGGCGACGTCGTCGTACTCGAGCAGCTGCTTGCGCATGTCGAAGTTGCGCGCCTCCACCTTGCGCTGGGCGCTCTCGATCGAGCGCGTCACCATCGAATGCTCGATCGCCTCGCCCTCGGGCATCTTCAGCATCACCATGATGCGGTTGATGCGATCGCCCGCGAAGATCCTGAGCAGCGCGTCTTCCAGCGACATATAGAAGCGCGAGCTGCCCGGATCACCCTGGCGGCCGGAGCGGCCGCGCAGCTGGTTGTCGACGCGCCGCGATTCGTGACGCTCGGTGCCGATGATGTGCAGCCCGCCGCTCTTCACCACCTGGTCGTGCAGCTGCTGCCATTCGCCGCGCAGGGTGTCGACCCGCTTCTTCTTCTCCTCGGGCGGCAGGTTCGGCGTCGCCTCGACCATGTCGCATTGCTTCTCGACGTTGCCGCCGAGCACGATGTCGGTGCCGCGGCCGGCCATGTTGGTGGCGATCGTGATCATGTGCGGCCGCCCGGCCTGGGCGACGATCTCGGCCTCGCGCGCATGCTGCTTGGCGTTCAGCACCTGGTGCGAGAGCTTCTCCTTGGTGAGCAGCCCCGAGATCAGCTCCGAGTTCTCGATCGAGGTCGTGCCCACGAGCACCGGCTGGCCGCGCGCCTGGCAGTCGCGGATGTCGTTGATGACGGCCTGGTACTTCTCCTTGGCGGTGCGATAGACCTGGTCGAGGCGGTCCTCGCGGATCATCGGCACGTTCGTCGGGATGACCACGACCTCGAGCCCGTAGATCTCCTGGAACTCGTAGGCTTCGGTGTCCGCCGTCCCGGTCATGCCGGCGAGCTTGCCGTACATGCGGAAATAGTTCTGGAAGGTGATCGAGGCGAGCGTCTGGTTCTCGTTCTGGATCTGGGCGTTTTCCTTCGCCTCGACGGCCTGGTGCAGGCCGTCCGACCAGCGCCGCCCGCTCATCAGGCGTCCGGTGAACTCGTCCACGATGATGACTTCGCCGTCCTGCACGACGTAGTGCTGGTCGCGGTGGAAGAGATGGTGGGCGCGCAGCGCGGCGTAGAGCTGGTGCACGAGGTTGATGTAGGCCGGCTCGTACAGGCTCGCGCCCTCGGGCAGCAGGCCGACGCGCGCCAGGATCTGCTCGGCCTTCTCGTGCCCGGCTTCCGAGAGGATGATCTGGTGGTTCTTCTCGTCGACGAAGAAATCGCCGGGAGGATCGGGCTGATCCTGCTTCTTCTCCTCCTTCTGGCGGGTGAGAAGGGGCGCGACCTCGTTCATCCGGTGGTAGATCTCGGTGCGGTCCTCGGCCTGCCCGGAGATGATGAGCGGCGTGCGCGCCTCGTCGATCAGGATCGAGTCCACCTCGTCGACGATGGCGTAGGGCAGGCCGCGCTGAAAGCGCTCCTCGACGTGCATGGCCATGTTGTCACGGAGGTAGTCGAAGCCGAACTCGTTGTTGGTGCCATAGGTGATGTCGGCGGCGTAGGCCTGGCGCTTGTCCGCAGGCTCCATGTCCGGCACATTGACCCCCACCGTCAGGCCGAGGAACCCATAGATCTTGCCCATCCACTCGGCGTCGCGCTTCGCCAAGTAGTCGTTCACCGTCACGATGTGGACACCCCGACCGGTGAGCGCATTGAGGTACGCGGGGAGCGTCGCCATGAGGGTCTTGCCCTCGCCGGTCTTCATCTCGGCGATCTTGCCGTTGTGCAGGACCATGCCGCCGATCAGCTGCACGTCGAAGTGGCGCATGCGCAGGGTGCGCTTCGCCGCCTCGCGCACTACCGCAAAAGCTTCGGGAAGGAGCTCGTCGAGGGTCGCGCCGTCGGCGTGCTTCTTCTTCAGCTCGCCGGTTTTTCCACGCAGTTCCGGGTCGGAGAGCTTCGCCATCGCGGGCTCGAGGGCATTGATCTGGGCCACCTCCCGCGAATACTGCTTGAGCAGGCGCTCATTGCGGCTGCCGAACATCCGCGCGGGGACGCTCCACAAAACCTCGAAAACCCGGCGAAGAAAATTTAGGATCTTTAGGGGCATCAACGGACGCAAGAAGGCAAAGCGCCTCCCGGACCCGCAAAAACCGCTGATTTTATCCGGAAAACCGGACTACTTGGCCCGCGCGGCCTGCTTCGGAACTACTTGGCCCGGGCGGTCTGCGTGTTGGACACCAGGAACTTCGCGGGGTTTTGCGCCGCGCCCCGGAATCGCACTTCGAAGTGCAAGTGCGGGCCGGTCGAGCGGCCGGTGCTGCCCGACAGCGCCACACGGCGCCCGCGCACGACTACATCCCCCTCCTTCACGAACAGCTTGGAAAGGTGGGCATAGCGCGTGACCAGGTCGTCGCCATGGTCGATGTCGATCATCATGCCGTACTGCGGATGCAGGCCGGCAAACTGCACAACCCCGCCCGCCGCGGCGACCACCGGGGAGCCCTGGTCGGCGAGAAAGTCGATGCCTTCGTGCATCGCCCATTGTCCGGTGAACGGGTCGATGCGCCGGCCGAAGCTGGACGCCTGGTACGGCGCCTCCACCGGCATGATGTTCGGCAGCAGCTTCTTCTTCACCGCCGCCTCGAAGAGCTGGGCCTCGAACACCCCGAGCATGTCGTTGCGGTTCTCCACGTGGCGCGATACCACCGCCAGCTTCTCGCCGAACTCGGCCAGCGACAGGTTCTGCGGCGGCATCAGGGTAGGCGCCGCGCCGCCCAGTCCGGGAGCCTCGGAGAAGCGGAATTCCTGCGCACGCAGGCCGGCGAGCGACGAAAGGCGCTCACCGAGGGCATCGAGGCGTGTGAGCTGGGCCTGCATCTCGCCCAGCTTCACCGCCATCGCATTGAGATTCTGCTGCAGAAAGGTGCGGCCGCGCTCGGCTTCGGCCTCCTGCGCGGCCAGGACGAGCCGCTGCAGCACGGGGATGCGGAATTCTGCGGCGTAGCGCAGGGTGAACCAGTAAACCGCGGCGGTGGACCCGCAGAGCAAGGCGAGGCTGAGCACCGCCATGCCCGCCAGGTGCACGAGCGATAGATTGACTGATCTCGCCTTTGCGAGTCGATCCGAGATCAGGATAATCTGCACGCTACTCCCTCCCGAGTCACGCCACAGTCCCCAGTGAAACTACCTAAAATCGACCGGATCCTCTCGGCCGACAACGAGCTGCAGCCTGTTATCGCGAAGACGCGCGAAATTCGCGCGCTCGGCGGGCTTCTTGACGGGTTCTTCCCGCCGGACCTGGCCCGTCAGGTCCGTGTCGCGAACTGCAGGGAGGGTGAACTGGTACTGATTGCCGCAAACTCCGCGGCAGCCGCCAAAACCCGGCTCCTTGCCCCGTCCCTGGGTCGCTACTTGGCAGAGCAGCACTGGCAGGTTAATTCAGTTTCCGTAAGGGTGCAACCTACGGCGCCAGAAGGAGAATTTGGCCGACAAGCGGTCACCAAATCTGTGCATTTGTCCACACAAAACCTGGCCACCCTGACCAGTCTTTACACGAGCCTGCGGGATTCGCCGGCGAAGCGGGCTTTAGCCCAACTTCTCGAGCACCACCGTGCCGGCCGGCCGCCCGTTACACCGCCAGAAGGCGCTCCCCGAACATCAGCAGCAGGATCAGGACGATCACGAAAAGCGCGGCCTTGAACAGGCCCCAGCCGAACCGCAGCCATTTGCGCTCGCCGGTCGCAAGCCACAGCAGCACGCAGACGCCAAGCGCGATTGCGAGCAGCAGCCCGACGATCCGGACGACGAGCACTACGTGAAGGCGGCCTGACCGGCGAGACGCACGACCGCGGCGGGAGTGTCTTCGACACGCTCGAAGGTGGCCTTCTCGAGAGCGCCGGCATCGGCAAGCAGCGCCCGCACCAGGCGGTTATTGAGGGCGTGGCCGGACTTGTGGGCGCTGAACGAGCCCAGCAGCGCGCCGCCGAGGAGGTAGAGATCGCCTACGGCGTCGAGCAGCTTGTGGCGGATGAACTCGTCGGCAAAACGCAAGCCCTCCGCGTTCAGCACGCGGTATTCGTCGAGCACGACGGCGTTGTCGAGGCCGCCGCCCAGCGCTAGACCGTTTTCCCGCAGCTCCTCGACCTCGTGCATGAAGCCGAAGGTGCGCGCCCGCGCGATTTCCTTGAGGTAGGAGGTCTCCGCGAAGTCGAGCGTGACCGACTGGGTCGAGCGCTCGATCACCGGGTGCTTGAAGTCGATGGAGAAAGCCAGCCGGTAACCTTCGTAGGGATCGAGCCGCGCCCACTTGTCGCCGTCCTTCACTTCCACGCGCCGTGTCACGCGCAGGAAGCGTTTCGGCGCGCGCTGCTGCTCAAGCCCTGCCTGCTGCACGAGAAGAACGAAGGGGGCGGCGCTGCCGTCCATGATCGGGACTTCGGGGCCGTCCAGGTCCACATGCACGTTGTCGACACCCAGGCCGCCTAGCGCGGACATCAGGTGCTCCACGGTGTAGACCTTCGCGCCGTCGCGCACAAGGCACGAAGAAAGGCGCGTCTCGCCGACGAGCTCTGCGCGCGCGGGAATGTCGACCGGAACCGGCAGATCGATCCGGCGGAATACGATGCCGGCATCGACCGGCGCCGGACGTAGCGTGATTCGCACTTTGCGGCCGGTGTGCAAGCCGACGCCGGAGGCGCTAATGGACGATTTCAGCGTGCGTTGGCGGAGCATCGTGCGCAGGAATAGGGTAAGACCTTGCTGTAAGTGCTTGCTAAGTGCTTGGCAGAGCGTGGATTCTAACAGGTGCGGCAGCGCCGCACGAGGTCCGCCGCGGCAAAAAGCCGGACGGATCCGCCTTCGGCAAGGGTGAAGGGGATCCGTCCGCTTTTTTTCCGGCTAGTCGGCCTGCTTTCTGAGAAACGCCGGGATGTCGTACTTGTCGACACCGGATTGCTGCAAGGCTTCGACTGTAGATGCACGGTTACGGCGGATGACCGCGGGCGCGTCGAGCTGGTTGTAGTCCACCGCGCCCTGATTGCCGTTGTAGGCGGGCATGTTGTCGGTGCCGGTCTTCTGCGACACCACCAGCTGCGGCTTGGGCTGGCGCGCGGCGCTGGCCATGCCGAGGCCCGTCGCGACCACCGTCACTCTCAGGTTGTCCGCCAGGCTGTCGTCGTAAACCCCGCCGTAGATAATGGTGGCATCGTCCGCGGCGAAGCTGCGCACGATGTTCATCACCTCCTTGGTCTCCCGCAGCTTGAGGCTCGCCTTCGAGGCGGTGATGTTCACCAGCACGCCTCTCGCGCCGGCGAGGTTGACGCCCTCGAGCAGCGGGCAGGCGATCGCCTGCTCGGCCGCGATGCGCGCGCGGTCGATGCCGCTGGTCACCGCCGAGCCCATCATCGCCATGCCCTGCTCCGACATGACGGTGCGCACGTCCTGGAAGTCGACGTTGACGAGGCCGGGGTTGTTGATGATTTCCGCGATCCCGGCGACGGCGTTGTTCAGCACGTCGTCGGCCGCCCGGAACGCATCCTCCTGCGTCACGTCCTCGCCGAGCACTTCCTCGAGCTTGTCGTTGAGGATCACGATGAGCGAATCGGTGTGCGGTGCGAGCTCCTCGAGGCCCTGCTCGGCGATCTTCATCCGCTTCGAGCCTTCGAACGTGAAAGGCTTCGTCACCACCGCGACCGTGAGGATGCCCAGGCCGCGCGCCACCTCCGCGATGACCGGTGCGGCGCCGGTGCCGGTGCCGCCGCCCATGCCCGCGGTGATGAACACCATATGAGCGCCCGCTACGGCCTCCTCGATCCGGTCCCGGTCGGCGAGCGCGACGCTGCGCGCCTCCTCGGGCTTGGCACCCGCGCCCAGGCCGCTCGAGCCGAGCTGGATCTGGTTGCGCGCCTTGTTGCGGGAGAGCACCTGCGCGTCGGTGTTGACGGCGATGAACTCCACGCCCTCGACGCCCTGCTCGATCATGTGGTTGACGGCATTTCCACCCGCGCCGCCGACCCCGATCACTTTTATGATCGGTCCGGTTACCTGACTATCGACTATTTCGAACATGTTGTTTCCTCCTTGCCGGATTAAAAATTTGCGTCTGCCTCTTAAAAGTTGCGTTGAAACCACTGCCTCATGCGCCCCAGAACGGCTTTGACCGATCCGCTCTGGCGCGAAAGCTGTCCGTGCTGCACCTGGGAAACGCCTTCCTGCAACAGCCCGACCGCGGTGGCGAAGCGCGGGTTGCGCACCACCTCCGCCAGGCCGCCCTGGTACTTCGGCAGCCCGATGCGCACGGGCATGTGGAAAATCTCTTCGCCGAGCTCGACCATGCCGTGCATCGTGGAGGAGCCGCCGGTGAGGACCACGCCGCTCGACAGCAGCTCCTCGAAGCCCGATTCGCGCAGCACCTGCTGCACCAGCGAATACAGCTCCTCCACGCGCGGCTCGATCACCTCGGCGAGGGTCTGGCGCGACATGGAGCGCGGCGCGCGCTCGCCGATGCCGGGCACCTCGATCATGTCGTTCGCGTCGGCGAGCTGGCGCAGCGCGACGCCGTGGCGCGTCTTGATCGTCTCGGCGTCGACCGTGGGCGTCCTCAGTGCCATCGCGATGTCGTTGGTGATCTGGTCGCCGGCGATCGGGATCACCGCGGTATGGCGGATGGCGCCGTGCGTGAAGATGGCGATGTCGGTAGTGCCGCCGCCGATGTCGATCAGGCACACGCCGAGGTCCATCTCGTCCTCGGAGAGCACCGCGCGCGACGAAGCGAGCGGCTGCAGGATCAGATCGTTGACCTCGAGACCGCAGCGCCGCACGCATTTCACGATGTTCTGCGCCGCCGATACCGCACCCGTGACAATGTGCACCTTCACCTCGAGGCGCACGCCCGACATGCCGATCGGCTCGCGCACGTCCTCCTGGCCGTCGATGATGAATTCCTGACGCAGGACGTGGAGGATCTGCTGGTCGGTGGGGATGTTCACGGCGCGAGCTGTATCGACCGCGCGCTCGACGTCGAGCGCGCTCACCTCGCGGTCCTTGATCGCGACCATGCCGGTGGAGTTGAAGCTCTTGATGTGGCTGCCCGCGATGCCCACGAACGCCGAGCCGATCTTGCAATCGGCCATCAGCTCGGCCTCCTCGAGCGCGCGCTGGATCGCGGCGACCGTCGCCTCGATGTTGACCACCACGCCCTTCTTCAGCCCTTTCGACTCGTGGCCGCCCATGCCGAGGATCTCGAGCGCGCCGTCGGGACGCAACTCGGCGACCAGGCAGGCGACCTTCGAGGTGCCGATGTCGAGCGCCACGATCAGGTTTTTGTCGTCCTTCGCCATCAGCTCCTCGGCCCGGGAATCGAATCCGGCATGCGCAGCGCGAACCCGTTCGGGTAGCGCAGGTCCACGTATTCGTGTTTTTTCCGCATTTTTTCCAGCGCCACGTCGTAGACCTCGACGAAGCGTCGCAGCCGGCTCTCCGCCGCGTCGGCGTCGCGACCCAGCATGATGTTCAGGCCGCTGCCGAGGCGCAGCTGCCACGCGTATCGCGGCGTCAGCACGACGCGCTCGAGCGGCGCGCCGAGCGGCGCGGCGATCTCCGCGAAGCGCCGGTAGCGGCGCGCGACTTCGCGCTCGGTGCCCGCGGGCCCGACGAACTGCGGCAGCAGCTGGTCGGTCCTGCCGAAGAAGCGCTCGCCGTAGCTGTTGACCAGCGAGTCGTCGCCCCAGCGCGCGAGCGCCACGTGCTCCTCGAGCGCCACCTCGAGCCGGTCCGGCCAGATCCTGCGCACCGAGGCGCTTCGCACCCAGGGCAGCTTCTCGAGGCCCATGCGCAGCTCGGCGGGCGAGACCGCGAAGAAATTGCCGCGGATGCGCTCGCCGGCGACCGCCCGAATTTCGGCTTTCGACGTTCTCTGGACCGCGGTTTTGACCTCTATCTCGCGAATCGGAAACCATTCCGAGCGCATGAGCAGCCAGATCCCCGCAACAGCAAAGGCGAGGGCAGCGACGCCGACCAGCGCGCCGGCGGCCATGTTCAGAAGGCGCGGGTTATCCCACACGCGCGCTCTCCAAAATCTTTATGCACAAATCTTCGTAGGACATCCCGATGGCGCGCGCCGCCATCGGCACGAGCGAGTGGTCGGTCATGCCGGGCGAGGTGTTGACCTCGAGCAGGTACGGCGCGCCCGCCTTGTCGAGCATGAGATCGACGCGTCCCCAGCCGCTGCAGCCGATCGCGCGGAAGGCGCGCAGGCAGAGCGCCTGGATCTCGCGCTCCTTCTCGAGCTGCAGGCCGCAGGGCACGGTGTATACCGTGTCGTCCGAGATGTATTTTGCCTGGTAGTCGTAGAAGTCGCGTGGCGTCTCGAGCTTGATCAGCGGCAGCGCCTGGTCGCCGAGGATGGCGCCGGTGAGCTCGATCCCCTCGATGAATTTCTCCATCATCACCACGCTGTCGTAGTTCGCAGCGAGCGCGTACGCCTCGTCGAGCGCATCCGCCGAGCGCACCTTGCTCATGCCGATCGACGAGCCTTCGTTGGCGGGCTTCACCATGATCGGCAGGCCGAGGCGCTCCGCGACCTTCTTCCAGCTCGAGTCCTTGCCGACGATCTCGTAGGGCGGCGTCGGGATGCCGGCCGCCTGCCACAGCAGCTTGGTGCGCTGCTTGTCCATCGCGAGCGCCGAGGCGAGCACCCCGCTGCCGGTGTAGGGGATGCCGAGCCACTCGAGGATGCCCTGGATCGTACCGTCCTCGCCGAAGCGCCCGTGCAGCGCGATGAAGACGCGCTCGAATCTCTGCTTCAGCAAGGCGTCCAGGTCCTTTTCCGAAGGATCGAAGGCGTGCGCGTCGACGCCCTTCTTGCGCAGCGCGGCGAGGACCATGCCGCCGCTCTTGAGCGACACCTCGCGCTCGGCCGACTTGCCGCCCAGCAGCACCGCCACTTTTCCAAAATTCGTCCCTGCTTTCATTTCGCTTCACCCACGATTCGTACCTCTGGAACGAGATCCACTCCCGTCTTTTCCAGCACCGTCCTTTTGACTTCGAGAATCAACCGCTCGATGTCGGCGGCGCTCGCGGCGCCTTCCGGGTTGACGATGAAGTTCGCGTGCTTCTCCGACACGCGGGCGCCGCCGCGCGCGATCCCCTTGAGGCCGCACGATTCGATGAGCCGCGCGGCGTGGTCGCCGGGTGGGTTGCGGAACACGCTCCCTGCGTTGGGCAGCTGCAGCGGCTGAGTGGCGATGCGCCGGGCGAGAAGCTCCTTGATGCGCGCGCGCGATTTCTCGCCATCGCCGGCGGGAAGGCTGAATTGCGCGGACACGAACCACTCCTCTCGTTGCGTCTTGAGGCGGCAATGGCGGTAGCCGATTTCGTACTCGTCTTTTTTCCTGCGAAAGATTTCGCCCGAGCGCGAGATCGTGGCGACCTCCTCCACGATCTCCCAGGTCTCGGCGCCGTAGCAGCCCGCGTTCATCGCGAGCGCGCCGCCGACCGTTCCGGGGATGCCCGCCAGGAACTCGGCGCCCGCGAGCTGGTGCAATGCGGCGAAGCGCGCCACCTTGGGCGCGGCGACGCCCGCCAGCGCGTGCACCCGGCCGTCGCGCATCTCCGGATGGAGCTTTGCCGCGTGAAGTGAAACGACGCTCCCGCGCCATCCCCCGTCGCGCACCAGCAGGTTCGAGCCCAGGCCGATGAACAGGACCGGCTCGTCTTCCTTCGTCTGCTTGAGGAACGAGGACAAGTCGGCAAGATCGGCGGGCGCGAAAAAACGCTCGGCGCGCCCGCCGGCGCGCCAGCTCACGTGCCGCGACATCGGCTCGTCGCGCCTCAGCTCGCCGCGCAGATGTGGGAAGTTGAGGGGCTCGGCCATGTTCATGTCAGCTGGGCCGGGACATTGCCGATCGAGCCGGCGCCCATGGTGAGCACCACGTCGCCGTCGCGGGCCGCGCGCCGTATCGCCTCCGGCATGTCGGCGATGTCCTCGACGAACACCGGCTCTACCTTGCCGTACACGCGCAGGGCGCGAGAGAGAGTGCGCGAATCGGCGGCAACGATCGGCGGCTCGCCCGCCGGGTAGACCTCCGCCAGCAGCAGCGCGTCGGCGGTCGACAGGACCTGGACGAAATCCTCGAAGAGGTCGCGCGTGCGGGTGTAGCGGTGCGGCTGGAACGCAAGCACGATGCGGCGCTCGGGAAACGCGCCCCGCGCCGCTTCCAGCGTCGCTGCCATCTCGGCCGGGTGATGGCCGTAGTCGTCGATGAGCGTGAACGCCCCGCTCCCGTTCCCGTCCTCTTTGCGCAGCGCGACCTCGCCGTAGCGCTGAAAGCGCCGGCCGACGCCGCGAAACTCCGCGAGTGCCTTCAGGATCGCCTTCTCGGCGATGCCAAGCTCGGTGGCGACCGCGATCGCGGCGAGCGCGTTGAGCACGTTGTGCCGCCCCGGAAGATTGAGGGTCACCTCGAGCGCGGGCGCCTTCTCGCGCAGGGCGCGAAACCGCATGCGGCCGCCGTCGTGGCGGATGTTCTCGGCGCGTACCATCGCGTCGGCGCCGGTGCCGTAGGTCAGCACCGGCTTGGTCACGGAAGGCAGCAGGGCGCGCACGTGCTCGTCGTCGACGCACAGGATGGCGGCGCCGTAGAAAGGCAGGTTTTGCAGGAACTGCACGAAGGCCTGCTTCAGCCGGCCGAAATCGTGCTGATAGGTGTCCATGTGGTCTTCGTCGATGTTGGTGACCACCGCGATCACCGGCTGCAGGTGCAGGAACGAGGCGTCGGACTCGTCCGCCTCGACCACGATGAAGTCGCCGGCGCCCAGGCGCGCGTTCGAGCCCGCGGCGGTGAGACGGCCGCCGATCACGAAGGTCGGGTCCAGGCCGCCCTCGGCGAGCACGCTCGCGACGAGGCTCGTGGTGGTGGTCTTGCCGTGCGTGCCGGCGATCGCCACGCCCTGCTTCAGGCGCATCAGCTCCGCGAGCATCAGCGCGCGCGGCACCACGGGGATACGCTTGTCGCGGGCCGCGACCACCTCTGGATTGTCGGCCTGCACCGCGCTCGACACCACGACCGCGTCGGCGCCGTCGATGTTCTGCTTCTGATGCTTGAGCGAAACGCCTACGCCGAGCGAGGAAAGGCGCCGCGTCACCGCGCTCTCGGCGAGATCCGAGCCGCTGACCTGGTAGCCGAGATTCGCCAGCACCTCGGCGATACCGCTCATCCCCGAGCCACCGATGCCGACGAAGTGAATTTTGCGCACCTTGTGCTTCATGCGGCCTTCCTCAGGGCGAGCTCCATGCACCTTTGGGCGACTACCCGCGCGGCCTCCGGCTTGCCGAGAACGCGCGCGTTCCTGGCCATCTGCAGCAGCTTCGCCCGGTCGAGGGAGCGAATGAGCGCCGCCAGCCGCTCGGGCGTGAGCTCAGGCTGCGGCAGCAGGATCGCGGCGCCGCGGTCGGCGAGGAATCTCGCGTTCGCCGTCTGATGGTCGTCCACCGCGAACGGAAACGGCACGAGCACGCTCGCGAGCCCGCCCGCCGAGAGCTCGGCGACCGTCACCGCGCCGGCGCGGCAGATCACGAGATCTGCCTCGGCGTAGCGCCGCGCCATGTCGTCGATAAAGGCCACGAGCTCGCCGCCGACGCCCGCCTCCGCATAGTGCTTCTGCAGCGCGCCGAGGTGCCTTTCGCCCGACTGGTGCACGACGAGCGGCCTTTCGTCCAGCAGGGAAATCGCCTTGGGAAGCGCTTCGTTCAACGCCTGCGCGCCCAGGCTGCCGCCGACCACGAGGATCCGCAGCGGGCCGGTCCGGTCCCGGAACCGGCTCTCGGGAAGCGGCAGCGCCGAAATCTCGGAGCGCACCGGGTTGCCGGTCCACTCCGCGCCCTTCAACGCGTCCGGGAAGGCCACCATCACCTTGTCGGAGATCCGCGCCAGGACGCGATTGGCAAGGCCGGCGATCGCGTTTTGCTCGTGCAGCGCGAGCGGCCGGTTCAGGAGCGAGGCCATCATGCCGCCGGGGAAAGCGACGTAGCCGCCCAGCCCCAGTACGACGTCAGGCTTCACCCGCAGCAGATGGCGCGCGCTCTCCCAGAACGAAAACAGCAGGTTCGCGGGCAGCACCAGCTTCTGCAGGAGCCCTTTGCCGCGCGCCGCGCGCGCGCGAATCAAGGCGGTCCGATAGCCGCGCGGCGGGACCAGCCGCTCCTCCATGCCGCCGCGCCCGCCCATCCATACGACTTCCCAGCCCGCCGCGCGCATCTCCTCCGCGACCGCGAGGCCGGGGAAGATGTGGCCGCCGGTACCGCCGGCCATGATGAGGATTGTCTTACTCATGCATTCAATCCCCGCGCGAGTTGGCGGTTCTCCCAATCGATCCGCAGGAGAATCGCGAGCGCGACGAAGTTGACCAGTAGTCCCGAGCCGCCGTAGCTCATGAGCGGCAGGGTCAGCCCCTTGGTGGGCAGCAGGCCCATGTTGACGCCCATGTTCACGAGCGCCTGGAAGCCGATCCAGATGCCGATTCCCTGCGCCACGAGCGAGGCGAAATGGCGCTCGTTCTGCGTCGCCTGCCGGCCAATGGCAAAGGCGCGTGCAACGATCCAGACGAAGAGGCCGATGACGAGCGCGACGCCGGCGAAGCCGAGCTCCTCGGCGATCACGGCGAGTAGAAAGTCGGTGTGCGCCTCGGGAAGGTAATGAAGCTTCTCGATGCTCGCGCCCAGCCCGACGCCGAGCCACTCGCCGCGGCCGAAGGCGATCAGCGCGTGCGAAAGCTGGTAGCCGCGCCCGAGAGGATCCGCCCAGGGATCCATGAAGCCGAAGATGCGCTGCATCCGGTACGGCGAGGAGACGATGAGCAACGCCGAGCCGGCGGCGAGCATGCCGACCAGCGCCGCGAAGTGCCGGCCGTTCATGCCGCCGAGGAACAGGATGCCGAAGGCGGTGACGGCGATCACGATCAGGGCGCCGAAGTCCGGCTCGCGCAGGAGCAGCCACGACACGAGCAGCATGACCGCCAGCATCGGCAGCAGGCCCTTCTTGAAGCTTTTCATGACGGGATGCTTGCGCGTCGTGTAGTCGGCCGCGTACAGCACGGCGGCGAGCTTGACGAGCTCGGAGGGCTGCACGCTGATCACCGGCAAGGCGAGCCAGCGCCGCGCGCCGTTCACGTCGCGCCCGAAGCCCGGGATCAGCACCAGCACGAGCAGCGTCACGCAGACCACGAAGAGCCAGGGCGCCGCCTTCTGCCACCAGCGGGCGGGAATCAGGAAGACGGCGATCGCCGCGCCGAGCGCCGTCGACAGGAACACCGCGTGGCGCGCGAGGTACCAGGCGGCGTTGTTGCCCGTATAGCGGCTCGATTCCGCCGTGGCGATGGAGGAGGAATAGACCATCACCAGCCCGGCGGCCGCGAGAAGGAGCGCCGCCCATGCGAGCGAGCGGTCGTATTCGGCATCCGGGGCGTTGCGCGCGAAGACGTAAGTCTGGCTCATGAGAGCCTCTGCACTGCGGCGGCAAACACATCGCCGCGATGCTTGTAATCGCGAAACATATCGAAGCTTGCGCACGCCGGGGACAGGAGAACGGCTTCGCCGGGCTCGGCCAGCGTCGCCGCTTTTTCCACCGCTTCATCGAGAGTCTTGCAGCGCTGGAGCGCGACGCCGCTCGGGCCGAGCGCGCGCTCGATGAGCGGCGCGTCGCGGCCGATGAGCAGGACCGCTTTCGAAAATTCGGCCACCGGCGCAGCGAGCGGTGAGAAGTCCTGGCCCTTGCCTTCGCCCCCGAGAATCAGGACCGTGCGCTTGCCCAGTCCCCGGAGGGCGGCGACGGTCGCTCCCACATTGGTTCCCTTCGAGTCGTCGTACCACTCGACACCGTCGAGGGCACGAACCAGCTCCAACCGGTGCGGCAGGCCCTTGAAGGAGCGCAGGCCAGCGCCAAGCTCCTGGAAAGCGACACCGGCGCTGCGCGCGAGCGCGCACGCGGCGAGCGCATTGGCGACGTTATGCGCGCCGTGAATCGGCAGCGCGGCCTTTTCCAGGATGATCCTGTCGCCGAGCGCGAGCGCGCCTCCAAGCACGCCGAAGTCGTCGTCGCGCGTGGGCGCATCGAGGCCGAAGGTCACGACTTTCCGGTTGTGCAGCGCCATGGCCATCGAGCGCGCGTCGTCGCGGTTCAATATCTGCTCGCCGTTGCCGAGGAAGATGCGCGCCTTCGCCGCGCCGTAGTCGTCGATGCCGGCGTAGCGGTCGAGGTGGTCTTCGCTGAGGTTGAGCAGCGTCGCGGCGTTGGGCTTCAGCGACCACGTCGTCTCGAGCTGGTAGCTGGAAAGCTCGAGGACCCAGACCGCCGGCAGATGGCCCGAGTCCTTTCTCTTCGCGAGCGCGGAAAGGACGCCCGGGCCGATGTTGCCCGCCACCTCGCAGTCGACACCGGCGGCGCGCAGGAGATGCCCGGTGAGCGCTGTGACAGTGGTCTTGCCGTTGGTCCCGGTGACGGCGAGCACCTTCGACGCGGTCTTCGCCCGCACATGCCAGGCGAAGAGCTCGATATCGCCGACCACGGGCACGTTCCTAGCCGCGGCTTCGTGGACGATTTTTTCGTCGAGGGAAAGGCCCGGGCTGATGCAAAGCAGATCCACGCCCTCCAGGAGCGACTCCTCGAACCGCCCCGGATGGAACTCGCCCTTGAAATCCTTGAGTCCAGGCGGCGAGGCGCGCGTGTCGGCGACACGAGCACGGCCGCCTTCGCGCTCGACCCAGTGCGCGACCGAGAGACCGGTATCGCCCAGGCCGAGGACCAGGACGTTCTTGCCTTCCAAGGAAAAAGGCCTTGGAGAGGAAAGCGACGTGAATGCCGGCTCGCGCATCATCTGAGCTTCAGCGTCGAGAGGCCGAAGAGCACGAGCATCATGGTGATGATCCAGAAGCGCACCACCACCTGGCTCTCCTTCCAGCCCTCGAGCTCGTAGTGGTGATGCAGCGGCGCCATGCGGAAAATGCGCTTGCCGCCGGTGGCCTTGAAGTAGAAGACCTGCAGCATCACGGAGAGCGTCTCGGCGACGAACACGCCGCCCATGATGAAGAGCACGATCTCCTGGCGGATGATCACGGCGATCGTGCCGAGCGCCGCGCCGAGCGCGAGCGCGCCGACGTCGCCCATGAACACCTCGGCCGGATAGGCGTTGAACCAGAGGAAGCCGAGCCCGGCGCCCGCCAGGGCGCCGCAGATCACCGCGAGCTCGCCCGCGCCGGCAATGTAAGGCAGGCCCAGATACTTCGAGAACACGGTATGCCCCGCGACATACGCGAAGATGCCGAGGGCGCTTCCCACCATCACGGTCGGCATGATCGCGAGGCCGTCGAGGCCGTCGGTGAGATTCACCGCGTTCGAGGTGCCGACGATGACGAAGAAGGTCAACACGATGAAGCCGAGCGTGCCGAGCGGGTATGCCACGAACTTGAAGAACGGCACGATCAGCTGGTTCAGCGACGACATGTTCGGGTTCTGCGCGAGCAGCGCGAGATAGCAGGCCGCGGCGAGGCCGACGAGCGATTGCCAGAAAAGCTTCGCCTTCGCCGAGAGGCCCTTCGGATTGCGGTGCACGACCTTCCGGTAGTCGTCGATCCAGCCGATGATGCCGAAGGCGAGCGTCACCAGCAGCACCACCCACATCAGCCGGTTCGAAAGATCGCCCCACAGCAGTGTCGTCAGCACGATCGAGACCAGGATGAGCGCGCCGCCCATCGTCGGCGTGCCCGCCTTGGTGAGATGCGAGCGCGGCCCGTCGTCGCGCACCGCCTGGCCGATCTTGTAGGCGGTGAGCTTGCGGATCACGTAGGGTCCGAGGATCAGGGAGATGGCAAGCGCCGTGAGGCAGGCGAGCACGGCGCGCAGCGTGATGTAGTTGAAGACGTTGAAGAGCCGCACGTCCTTCGCCAGCCATTGCGCGATCTCGAGCAGCATTCAATGACTCCCTTGTGTTGTGCTGCCGGTCAGCGCGCTCACGATTCTTTCCATCCGCATGAAGCGCGAGCCCTTTACCAGCAGAGTTGTTTTTGGTTGCGCGCTTTCCCGCACGACATGGATCAGATCTTCAACAGACTTCGCGTGATAGCCTGCCGCGCCGAAGGCTTCCACCGAGAATTTCGTCGAGTCGCCAAGCGCGAAAAGACTCGATACGTTCACGGACCGTGCATAGGCGCCAACCTCGCGGTGGAACTCCGGACCCTGGGTTCCGACTTCGCCCATGTCGCCGAGCACCAGCACCGTGGGCGCGGGACAGGAGGCGAGGACATCGATCGCCGCGCGCACCGAATCCGGGTTGGCGTTGTAACTGTCGTCGATCACGGTCGCGCCGCTCACCGCCTTCTTGACCTGCAGCCGGCCGGTATACGGTCGGAAGCGGGTGAGCCCGTCGCCGATGCTTTTCAGTCCGATGCCGGCCGCATGGGCGCACGCCGCCGCGGCAAGGGCGTTGCGCACGTTGTGCAGCCCCGGAATCGCCAGCGTCGCGCCCGCTTCGCCTCCCGGAGTCCTGAAAACAATCTCGCTCTCGAGCGCGTTCAGCGAGTAGCCGCAGCTCACCGTGGCTTTCGCATCGACGCCGAAATCCACGACGCGCCGCGACCCGGCCGCCCGCCGGAAGAATGCGGCGTGCGCGTCGTCGGCGTTCACGACTGCCACGCCGCCCGCCGGCAGTGCGTCATAGACGCTCGCGTTCTCCGCCGCCACCTCGTCCACCGAATTCATGAACTCCAGGTGCTCGCGTTGCGCGTTGTTCACCAGCCCCACGGTCGGCGCGGCGAGCCGCGCGAGATAGGCGATTTCGCCCTTGTGATTCATGCCGAGCTCGATCGCGCACCAGCGGTGCTTGTCGCGCATGCGAAGCAGGGTGAGCGGCAGGCCGATGTCGTTGTTCAGGTTGCCGGCGGTGGCGAGAACGGCGTCGTCCCCGGCGTTGGCGCGCAGGATCGAGGCGAGCATCTCCTTCACCGTGGTCTTGCCGTTGGAGCCCGCGACCGCGATGAGCGCCGGCGCGAAGCGAGCGCGCCAGGCGTGCGCCAGGGCCCCGAGCGCGAGCTTGGTGTCATCCACCACCGCGACCGGCAACGGAAACTCGCCGCCGTACGCGTGATCGACCATCGCGGCGGCGGCGCCCGCTGCCTTCGCCTGCGCGAGAAACGCGTGCCCGTCGAAGCGCTCTCCGCGCAGGGCGACGAAGAGATCGCCCGCGCGCAGGGCCCGCGTGTCCGTCGAGACGCCGGTGAAGGACGGATCGCCCCCGCTTGTGCGGCCGGCGACGAAACTTGCGGCGTCACGGAGATTCATCATGGCGCCCCTCGCTTTGCGAGCGTGGCGCGCGCGACCGCCGCGTCGGAGAACGGCAAGCGCTTGCCCGCGATCTCCTGGTAGTCCTCGTGCCCTTTCCCGGCGATGAGCAGGACATCCTCGAGCGCGGCGGCTTGCACGGCCTGCTCGATGGCGAGCGCCCGATCGGGCTCGACCTCGTGGGCTTTCGCGATCCCTTTTTCGATCTGCGAGATGATCTCGAGCGGATCCTCGCCGCGCGGATTGTCGGAGGTGACCAGCACCCGGTCGGCGAGCCGCGCCGCGACCTCGCCCATCAGCGGCCGTTTCGCGGCGTCGCGGTCGCCGCCCGCGCCGAACACCGCGAGCAGGCGGCCGCCGCGCTCGTCGGCGAGGGGCCGCAGCGCCTGCAGCACTTTCTCGAGCGCGTCCGGAGTGTGCGCATAGTCGACCACGACGAGCGGGCGGTCTGAGATCTTTTCCATGCGGCCGGGGACCGGCGGCAGCGTTCCGAGAAGATCCGTGCCTTCGCGAAACGGCAGACCGTAGGCCATCAGGCAGCCGAGCACGCCCAGCGCATTCGCGGTGTTGAAGCGGCCGAGCTGGTTGATCGCCGCGATGCCGCGTCCCCAGCTGGATTCGATTTGCACCCGGCCCGGGCCGGCCGGGCGCGCCGCGATGAATTCCTGCACGCCTTTCGGAACCCCGGCGAGGCTGTAGCCGATGGTGCGCACGCCGCGCTCGTTCAACCGTTCCGCGAGCTGCGCGCCGAGCGGATCGTCGAGATTCAGCACCGCCGCGCCGAGCCCCGGCGTATCGAACAGCAGCGCCTTCGCCTGCGCGTACGCCGCCATCGAGCCGTGGTAGTCGAGGTGATCGTGCGACAGATTGGTGAAGAGAGCGCAGTCGAAAGCGATGCCGTTCACGCGCCCCTGCGTCAACCCGTGCGAGGAAACTTCCATCGCGACCGCCTGTGCCTTCTGCGAGACGAACTCCTTCAGCAGGCGATGGACCTCGAGCGCATCCGGCGTCGTGTTGAGCGCCGGCTGGAGTGCGCCGGGAATGCCCGAACCGAGCGTTCCGATCACGCGGCTCGCGACATTTTTCTGATTGAGCGAGGCCGCGACCCAATGGCTGCACGAGGTCTTGCCGTTGGTTCCGGTCACGCCGCACATCCAGAGCGATTCCGAAGGCCGGCCGTAAAACTCGTGCGCCATCGCACCGGCTCGCTGCTTCAGCCCGCGCACGGGCGCGTTGGGCACGCGCCATTCGGGACGCCAGTCGAAGCGCTCTTCTTCCCAGATCACCGCCGCCGCTCCCTGCGCGACGGCGCTCGCGATATGCGCGCGGCCGTCGGCGCCCTCGCCCGGATAGGCGAAGAACGCCACGCCCGCGGACGAGCGGCGGCTGTCCGACGAAAGCCGCTCGATCATCGCCCCGTCGGCCGCAAGCCGCGCGAAGAGCTCGGTGTATTCCACAGCGGGGCCCTCATGTGCTTTCCCTTGCATCGTCTCCTTCGCCCGGAAGCTGCAGCGGCTCGAGCGGCGCGTCGTAGGGCACGCCGAGCATGCGCAGCGCGCCCTGCATGACCTGCGCGAAGACCGGAGCGGCGACCACGCCGCCGTAGTACTGGCCGCCCGAAGGCTCGTCGATCATCACCGCCAGCACCACACGCGGCGCCGACGCCGGCGCGAGGCCAACGAAGGAGGAAAGGTACTTGTCCGCGGCGTATGCGCCGTTTTCCTGCTTGTGCGCGGTCCCGGTCTTGCCCGCGACGCGCCATCCCATGATGCGAGCCCGCGGTCCGGTGCCGCCGTTCTGCACCGCCAGCTCGAGCATGGCGCGGACCGCGCGTGCCGTTTCCGTTGATAGCACCTTCTCTCCGGTCGCGACCGTCCCGGTTTTGACAAGCGTGAGCGGAACCAATTCCCCGTCCCTCGCGAATACGCTGTACGCCCGCGCGAGCTGCAGCAGGCTCACCGAGATGCCGTGGCCGTAGGCCATGGTCGCCTGCTCGATCGGCCGCCAGCTGCGGTAGTTGCGCAGCTTCCCCGTGGCCGCCCCCGGGAAGCTCAGCTCCGGCGCGGCGCCGAAGCCCACCCGCCGGAACAGATCCCACATCGCTTCCCGCGGCAGGCCGAGGGCGATCTTCGCCGCGCCCACGTTCGAGGATTTCTGGATCACCTGCGCCGCCGTGAGCACCGAAGCCGGGTGCGCGTCGTGGATCGTGTAGTTGGCGATGGTGAGGCGGCCCGGCGCGGTCGCCACCGCGCTCGCCGGCGCGAGCTTGCCGGTCTCGAGCGCGACCGCAATCGTGAACGGCTTCAGCGTCGAGCCGGGCTCGAAAGCATCGGTCACCGCGCGATTCCTCAGCTGGCCACCGCTGAGGCGCGCGCGATTGTTCGGGTTGTACGACGGCACATTCGCGAGGGCGAGGATCTCGCCGGTGCGCACATCCAGCGCCACCAGCGCGCCCGCTTTGGCATGGTGATGCGCCACGGCCGCCTGCAAGGCGCTGAACGCGAGACTTTGTATCTTGGAGTCGATCGACAGAGTCAGATCGTTGCCGGGCTGCGCGGCGCGGATCGATTCCACGTCCTCGACGATCTGCCCGAGCCGATCCTTGATGACGCGCCGGCTGCCGGGCTTGCCACCGAGGCTGTCCTGATGCGCGAGCTCGATGCCTTCCTGGCCGGCGTCCTCGATCCCGGTGAAGCCGACTACGTGAGCGGTCACTTCGCCCGCGGGGTAGTATCGCCGGAATTCGCGCTGCTGATAAATGCCCCGTATCCGGAGAGCTTCGACGGCTTCGGCGGTTTCGGGGGAGATTTGCCGCTTGAGATAAACGAAGTCGCGCGCCTCGGCCAGCTTTCGGTTCAGCTCGGCAACATCCATCGCCAGCAAGCCGGCGAGCTTGCGCCGGCCGGCCGTGGAGAGCTCGACATCGGAGGGAATCGCCCAGATCGACTTCACCGGTGTCGATACCGCGAGCGCCTCGCCGTTGCGATCCAGGATCCGGCCGCGCGTGGCGGGCACTTCAAGAACCCGCGAGTAACGGGCCTCGCCCTTCTCCTGCAGAAAATCGGTCTTCAGCGCCTGCAGGTACGCCGAGCGCAAAACCAGCAGCACGAACGCCGCAAGCAGTGCCGCCAGCACGAAGCGGGCGCGCCACACGGGAAGGCGCACGAGGCCCATCGTTGCCGCTTGTGCGCCGCGGCTCACCGGAGCTTTTCTCTCGAGACCACCCGCACGCGCCTCGGGTCGGGCGTGCGCATCCCGAGGGTTCCGGTGGCGATTCGTTCGACCCGCTGGTGCAAGCCCCAGGTGCTCGCCTCGAGCTGCAGCCGGCCGTAGTCGACGTCGAGCTCGCGGGCGCGGTTCTGCTCGCGCTCGAGATCGGAAAACAGCTTCCGCGCCCGGTGCTGGGAAGTGACGAGCCCGATCGCGCAAGCGACGAGAACCGCGAGGAGGAGGAGGTTCAGTTTCGCCACCGCGCGTCGGGCTCGATTCGAACGTTCATGGAAGGCAGATAAGGCGCCGCCGTGCGCTCCGCCGCCCTCAGGATGGCGCTGCGCGAGCGCGGGTTCGCCCGCGTCTCCGGCTGGGAAGGCTTGATGGCGCGACCGGTCAGCTTGAGCGCCGGTTGTGGCATTTCGCTGGCACGCAGGGGAAGCCCCCGGGGCATCTCCGGGCGCGCTGCGGCCTGCATGAAGCGCTTCACAATCCGGTCTTCCAGCGAATGAAAGCTGATCAGCGCCAGCCGCCCGCCCGGGGCGAGACGCAAAAGCGCCTGCGGAAGCATCACCGACACTTCCTCAAGCTCCCGATTGAGGTGAATCCGTAGAGCTTGAAAGGTGCGCGTCGCCGGATCCTGGCCCGGCTCCCGTGTGCGGACCGCCTCACCCACGAGATCGGCCAGTTGCCGGGTGCGGAGGAGCGGCTCGCGGCGCCGAGCAGCAACAATCGCCGCTGCAATCTGTTTAGCAAACCGTTCTTCCCCATAGTCTCGGATGACCTCCCTTATTTGTTGTTCTTCTGCGGTCGCGAGCCATTCGGCGGCGCTAAGCCCAGCTTGCGGATCCATGCGCATGTCCAGAGGCCCGTCGGCGCGGAACGAGAAGCCGCGCGCCGGGTCGTCGAGCTGGGGCGACGACACGCCCAGGTCGAACAGCATCCCGTGCGCCAGCGGCAGGCCCGCGGCGTCCAGGATTTGCGAAAGCGAGCTGAAGGCCGCCCGGAAAAAACGGAATCTGGAGTCCTTCAACGCGTGCGCCGCCGCCTCGGCGTCCGGGTCCCGATCGAGCGCGATCAACCGTCCATTGGCGCCGAGCCGCTCGAGGATCGCGCGACTGTGGCCGCCCCGGCCGAACGTCCCATCGACATAGGCGCCGTCGGGCCGGATGGCCAGGGCGGTAAGAGCTTCCTGGAGTAGGACGGGCTCGTGCATGGCGCCTCACAGCGAGAAGCCCTCCATGCCCGGCGGCGGCGCGCCAGTCCCGGAGAGCGCCTGACCGAGCTTGGCGCTCCAGATTCCGGAATCCCAGAGCTCGAAGTAGCGGCCCTGTCCGACCATCATCGCTTCGCGCTCGAGCTTCGCGTGCTGGCGCAGCGCGGGCGGCAGCAGGATGCGCCCGGTGCCATCGGCGGCCACATGCTCTTCGAAGCCGAGAAGCACCCGCTTCCACCAGCTTGCCTGAGGGTGAAAGCTCGGAAACGCCTCGACCTGGGCGCGGATCGGCTCCCATGCGGGCGCCGGGTAAATCAGGACGCAGCCATCCGGATGCGCAGTGAGCACCAGCGAGCGCCCGCCGTCGAGCAAAGCATCCCGATGACGCGTGGGAATAGCGATACGCCCCTTCGCGTCGAGCGTGATGACCGCGGCTCCGTGAAACGCAGCATCCATCCCTGTTTCACCACTTTTTTCTACCTTTCCCCACTGTACGAGGAAAACAGGGGGCAGGTCAAGCTGTTTTTCCAAGCTGGACAAGCACTTAGGTGCGTTTCATGTCGCCGATTCTCTACAATCTATTATTGATTTAAGTCAATTAGTTACGATTCCTTGTGAAAGTGCCGCTTTAAGAGAGCCTGCGACGAAATAGGCGCGCGGAGGCGATGCGATAATTTCCGCCCCCATGATCGATAAATTCGTCGCCAGCCCGGAGGCAGCGCTCGCCGACATCCCCGACGGGGCTACCGTGATGATCGGCGGCTTCGGCAACGCAGGCATGCCGGCAGCCCTGATCGATGCTCTGATTGCGCAAGGCGCGCGTGCGCTCACCATCGTCAACAACAACGCCGGCAACGGCGACACCGGGCTCGCCGCGCTGCTGAAAGCGAAGCGGGTGCGCAAGATCCTGTGCTCGTTCCCGCGCCAGGTGGATTCCTGGCACTTCGATGCGCTCTACCGCTCGGGCGAGATCGAGCTCGAGCTGGTGCCGCAGGGCACCCTCGCCGAACGCATCCGCGCCGCCGGCGCCGGCATCGGTGCGTTCTACACGCCCACTGCCCACGGAACGAAGCTTGCGGAAGGAAAAGAGACGCGGCGCATCGGCGAGCGCGACTACGTGCTCGAATATCCGATTCAGGCCGACTATGCCCTGATCAAGGCGGACCGTGCCGATCGCTGGGGGAACCTGGTTTATCGCAAGTCGGCGCGCAACTTCGGCCCGATCATGGCCGCGGCCGCGAAGTGCACCGTCGTTCAGGTGCGCGAAACGGTGGAGCTCGGCGCGCTCGACCCGGAAGTGATCGTGACGCCGGGGATCTTCGTGAAGAGGATCGTGCGCGTGGCCGGCTCGCTCCGAAAAGCCGCGTGATGAAAAAACTCGACCGCAAGCAGATGGCCGCACGCGTGGCGCGCGATATTCCCGAAGGGGCGTACGTCAACCTCGGAATCGGCCTGCCGACGCTCGTCGCCGACTATCTGCCGAAGGGCCGCGAGATCATCCTGCACAGCGAGAACGGCGTCCTCGGCATGGGACCCAAGCCCGCGGCCGGCGAAGAGGACGAAGACATGATCAACGCCGGCAAGGAGCCGGTGACGCTCCTAACAGGCGGCGCCTTTTTCCATCACGCGGACGCCTTCGGCATGATCCGCGGCCGCCATCTCGACTTCGCGGTGCTCGGCGCCTTCCAGGTCTCGGCGGCGGGCGACCTCGCCAACTGGCACACGGGCGGCGCGGACGCCATCCCGGCGGTGGGTGGCGCGATGGACCTCGCGGTGGGCGCGAAGAAGGTCATGGTAATGATGGAGCACCTCACCAAGCAGGGCGAGAGCAAGGTCGTCGAACGCTGCAGCTACCCGCTCACAGGCGCGCGCTGCGTCGACCGCATCTATACGGATCTCGCGGTGATCGACGTGAAGCCGGACGGGCTCCACGTCGTAGAAATCGTCGATGGCTTGAGCTTCGAGGAGCTCCAGCGCCTGACCGGCGTGCCGCTGAAGCGCCTCGCGAGCGCCGCCTAGGCGGCTCTCACTGCGGCTTGATGCCGGCGCCTTTCACCACGCGCTCGTACTCGTCCTTCTCGCTGCGCACGAAACGCCCGAACTCTTGCGGCGACATGTCCATGAGGTCGTTGCCGCCGTTATGCAGTCTCTCTTTCACGGTCGGGTCCGCGAGCGCCTTGCGAATGTCGCCGCTGATCTTGTTGACGAGATCCGCCGGCATGCCCGCGGGACCCCAGACGCCGAACCATAGCGGCGCATCCGCCCCTTTGATGCCTGCTTCACCGGTCGTCGGCACATCCGGCAGCGTGGGATTGCGCTTCGGCGTGCTCACCGCGAGGGCGCGCACCCGGCCGCCTTTGATGTGCGAGAGCGCGGCGGAGATCGGCGCCCAGTAGCAGTCCACGGAATTGCTGAACATCGCCTGGATCACCTCCGGCGTGCCCTTGAACGGCACCTGCGTGACGTTGATCTTCGCGGCATCCACGAATTTTTCGGTATTCAGGTGCGTCCCGCTGCCGATGCCGGCGTGTCCCCAGTTGATCGATCCGGGCTTCGCCTTGGCGGCGTTGACGAGATCCATGAGGCTCTTGTAGGGCGATGACGAATTGACGATGAGCACGTTCGGCTGGATCGCGAGCGGCGCGATGTCGGTGAAATCCTTCATCGGGTCGTACGGCAGCTTGGCGTAGATCGAGGGCGTTATCGAGTGCGCGCTCGAGTCGATGAGCAGCGTATAGCCGTCCGGGGCGGCCTGCACCACGACCGCCGAGCCGATCTGCCCGCCGGCGCCGCCGCGATTCTCGGGCACCACCGGCTGGCCCCAAATCTCCGCGACCTTCTGCATCACGATTCTGCCGACGATGTCGGTCGAGCTTCCGGGCGTGAACGAGATGATCACGCGCACGGCCTTGCTGGGGTAAGGCTGCTGCGCGTGGCTGGACGGCGCCGCCGCGGCGAGGGCCGCAAAAATGAGCGTCTTGAGAACCTTCATTTACTTCCTCCGTTCGTTATGGTCTGGCGTCGCGTCCTGCGGACTTTCGCTTCAATCATATCAACCCCCGAGCCGCCGGAAACCATCCGGCGCCCGGTGCAACCGCTCGCAGCCGCTTTCGGTCACGAGCACCAGCTCGCCGAGCTGCACCCCGGCCCGCCCGTCGCGCGTCACGACGTTCGGCTGGACCACGATCGTCATGCCCGGCGCGAGCGTTCGCTCGGGCAATGGGCCCGCCGGGCGGCTGGCGCTGCCGAGCACCGGCGGCAGGTAGCCGCCGACGAAGCCGTGCACCAGATCGTCGCAGGTCGTGAAGCCCGCCTTCTCGATAACGCCCGACGCCTCGACCAGTGCACTTGCCGGCGCGCCTTTTTTCGTCGCTTTGAGTATGCTCGCGAAAGCCTCCTCGGCCACCGCGTACAGATCGCGGTAGAGCGCGGTGGGTTCCGCCTCGACGGTGAAGCTGCGCAACACCTGGCCGGGGTAATCCCAGAAATTCGCGCTGATCTCGCAGAACACGACGTCGCCCTCGCGAACGGGCCGCGCCGACGGATATTGCGCCGGCACGCAGCAATCGGGCTGCGCCATGGACGTAACACCGAAGTAGTGGATCCACGTCGTGCCGCCCTCGCCTACATACGCCTCCTCGCAAAGGCGCCAAAGCGAGCGTTCATCCATTCCTTTCCGGGCATTCTTGAAGATGGATTCGATCGCCAGGTCCGAGAGCCAGGCGCCGACGCGCACCCAGTCGAGCTCCTCGTCGGATTTCACCATCCGCAACTCGACATACGCGGGGTTCAGATCGACCAGCTCGAAGCGCTCGCCGAGCCGACGCAGCTTGGCCGGGCCCAGAAGCCCGACGAGCCCGACCTTCTTCGAATTTCTCTTGGAGAGCTCCGTCGCGAGCGCGTCGATCGTCGAAGCGCCGCCCCAGCGCACCTCGCATTGCGCGGCGATGCGCCGGGCGAGCGGGACGTGGTTGTAGTGCTGGATGAAAAGAACCGGCGTGCGCGCGGCGTCGACGACCGCGATCGCCTCCGCGGTAACGGGCCATCCGGTCAGCCAGCCCACGCCACCGCCCGCGCGCTGCTCGCCGCACACCAGAACGAGATCCACGCCGCTGCGCTCGGCGAGCGCCGCCATCAAGTCGCGCCGGCGACGCATCTCGCCTTCGGAAAACCGCGGGTAGTCCTGCTCGAGGAGCGCCCGCAGGCGCGCCGGCGGCTGCGGTGCCTCCGCCAAGATCAGGCGGCTTTCGTTCCCGCGCCCTTGTTCGCCCAGTAGCTGCCCGCGGCCTTCGACCGGGCAAGCTCCTCGGCATCGGTAAAGCCGGGCGCCATGGAGGCGGTCGTTCCCGGCAGCACCTGGTGATGATCGATATTCAGCAGGCGCAGCCAGCTCTGCTGGCCCAGGGTGAGGCCGACGAAGCAGCCGAGCTCCACCAGCTCGGGCTCGCTGAAATTGCGGTGCATCCGCTCCCAGAACGCGTCATCGGCGTCGAGGCGGTAGGTGATCGCCTCCGCGTACGCGAGCGCCGCCTTCTGCCGCTCGTTGTAGCGCGCCGATTTCTCGAACTGCATGAGATCGCGCACGTCCTCCTCGACCATGCCGCTCGCCGCCGCCTTCATCGAGCGCTGGTTCCCGCAATATTCGCAGGTGACCGCGCGCGACACGTACAGCCGGCACAGCTCCTTGATCGGATGGGCGAGCACGCCGTGCTTGAAAATATCGCGCCAGGAATTGGCGAAGAACCAGAAGCAGGCCTTGACGTGCGCGCGCACCGCCGAGCTTTCGGGCCGCGGCGTGCCCTCGCGCTGACAGCGCTCCATCTCGGCGCGCATTTCTGCGTCCATGGCATCGAGGCTTATGTAGCTGATTCTTTGCTTGGTCATAAAACCTGCCTCCAAGTCAGGATGAGAGTCCATCTCCCACTGTCTTATTCTCGGACTGCAGCTCGACTCCGGCAGCCTTCGCCTCCATGACGAGCAGCGTGGAGAAATCCTTGTCGGTCATGCCGTGGCCGATCATCTGCTGGATGAGATCGCGCGTGATCGTGGCGAGCGGCATCGGCACCTCGAACTCGCGGGCCGCGTCGAGCCCGAGATCCATGTCCTTGCGCAGCAGATGCGGCGTGAACGTGACGCTGAAATCCAGATTCACGAACGCCGGCGTCTTGTAGCGGCTGAAGGTCGAGCCCATCACGCTCTTGTTGAGGAAGTCGAGAAAGGCGTGGCGCGGCACGCCCGCCTTCTGCGCGAGCACCGTGATCTCGGCGAGCGACTGGGTGACCACGCCGAGGTACACGTTGTGGCAGATCTTGACGATGCGCGCGAGCTCGCCCTCGCCCACGTAGCTCGAGCCCTGACCCATCATGTCGAGATACGGGCGCGCCTTCTCGTAGGCGCTCTTCGGGCCCGAAACGACGAAGGTGAGCTTTCCCGCCTTGATGACTTTCGCGTTGCCGCTGACCGGCGCCGCCAGGTACTCGATGCCCTTCTTCTTCAGGAATTCCCGCAGCTCGGCGGATCCCTCGAGCGAGATGGAAGAGCACTCCACGACCATCTTCGGCTTGCTCTTCGGATCGGCGAGCGCCTTGCCGATCACTTCCTTCACGTCTTCGTAGGTCGAGACCATGCAGAAGAGGATGTCCTTCGTCGACAGCTCCCCGAGCTGGTTCACGATCTTCGCGCCGTACTCCTTGAGCGGCTCGGCCTTGGCTTTGGTGCGGTTCCAGACGGCGATGTCGCAGCCGCCCTTGGCGAGGCGCGCAGCCATCGCGTAGCCCATCCGGCCGGCGCCGATCCAGCCCAGCGTTTGTTTGTCAGTAGGGGTTGGCAATCGGCAGGTCCTCTGCGGGGTAAAGCGTGATGATCTTGGCGCCGGTCGGCGTGAGGATGATTTCTTCCTCGATGCGCGCGGCGGAAACGCCGTCGCTCGCGGGGCAATAGGTCTCCACCGCGAACACCATTCCCGCCTTGAGCTCGATCGGCTCGCGGAAGGAATTCAGGCGCGAGATGAGCGGCCGCTCGTGCAATCCGAGGCCCAGGCCATGGCAGAAGTTGAGCCCGAACGCGTCCATCTCGCTCGAGAAGCCGGCTTCCTGCGCCTTGGGCAGCTTGGCCGCCACCTTGTCGCTGGACATGCCCGGCTTCAGCATGTCGATGACCCGGTCCATCCACTCGCGCGCTTTCTTGTAGGCGGTGCGCTGAGGCGATGTGGCGCGGCCGACGCTGAACGTGCGGTAGTAGCAGGTGCGATAACCCATGAACGACTGGATCACGTCGAAGAACGCCTGGTCGCCCGGGCGGATCAGCCGGTCGGTGAAGTTGTGCGGATGCGGCGAGCAGCGCTCGCCCGAGATCGAGTTGATCGCCTCGACGCAGTCCGAGCCCATCTCGTAGAGCCGCTTGGTGGCGAGCGCCACGATCTGCGACTCCTGGATGCCGGGCTTCAGCGCCTCCGCGATATCCTGGTAGACGCCGTCGACCATCGCCGCCGCCATGTTGAGCAGCGTGAGCTCGTCGACGTTCTTGACCTCGCGCGCCTGCAGCATGACCTGCTGGCCGTCGCGCACCTCGATGCCTTCCTTTTGCAGCGCGAACAGCATCGGCGGCTCGACCACGTCGATGCCGACCGGCATGTTCGCCACGCCTTCGGCGACGAGGATCGACTTGATCTCCTTCGCGGCGTCTTTGAAGAGCGTCAGGTCCGCGCCGGTCGCGCCGCGCATGCCGAGAAGGCCCGCGCGGCAATGGTCGGTGTGCAGCCAGGGCGCATAGAGCTTGTGGTGGCGCGCCGCGCTGCCGAAGTCCCAGATGTAGGGATCGCCGCCGCCGGTGAGCAGCGAATAGCGCGTCAGCTTGTCGCGTGCCCATTCGCCGATGACGGTGCTCGTGGTGTAGCGGATGTTGTGCTGGTCGAAGCAGAGCAGCGCGCCGAGCCCCGACTGCGCCAGCGCGGCGCGCGTTCGCGCGAGGCGATAGTCATGCAGCCGCCTGAAATCGATGCGCTCCTCGAAATCGACCTGCGTGCGCCCCGGCGCCTGCAGCGGCCGGTCCCAGCGGTGCTTCGGATCGATGTCGTCCGGCCGGACGATTTTCGGTTCCGGCCGTGCGGGTTTTTTCGCCATGCAATCTCCTCCGCCGCGATTCTAGCCGAAGCCTCGTCTAGAATCCGAGCCCACTCTTTCGACGCGACCCCTCATGAGCGAAACGCCGGTATCCCCTTCCAAGCTCACCGAGTTCGTCGCCGCCTGCCTCGAGAAGCTCGGACTCGCGGCCGCCGATGCGCGGCTCGTCGCCGAAACGCTCGTCGCAAGCAATCTGCGCGGCGTGGACAGCCACGGCGTGGTGCGGCTTCCGCATTACGCGACGCGGCTGCGAAACGGCACGGTCAAGGCGCGCCCGCAGATCGGCGTGCGGCGCACCGGCCCTTCCGCGGCGAGCGTCGAAGGGGACGCCGGCATGGGTCAGCTCGTCGCCGCGCGCGCGATGAAGGAAGCCATCGCCCTCGCGCGCGAGTCCGGCGTTGGCGCAGTGAGCGCGCACAACAGCTCGCACTGCGGCGCCTGCGCCTGGTTCGTCGAGATGGCCGTGAAGGAGGGCATGATCGGCATCGCGCTGACGCACACCGATTCCATCATGGTGCCTCCCGGGATGAAGCGCATCTTCCTCGGCTCCAATCCGATCGCCTTCGGCGCGCCGGGCGGACGCGAGCCGCCGGTCATTATCGACATGTCGACGACCCACGCCGCGTGGGGCAAAGTAATCGTCGCCCGCCAGGAGGGCAAGCCGATCCCGCCCGACTGGGGCATCGACGCCCAAGGCAAGCCGACCACCGACGCCGGGCGGACCGTCGGCCTCGCGCCCACTGGCGGCCACAAGGGCTACGCGCTCGCGCTGATGATCGAGATCCTCTGCGCACACCTCGCGGGAGTGCCGTTCGGCTTGCATGTGACCAAGATGTACGGCGAGCTGGGCAAGCCGAGGAACCTCGGGCATTTCATGCTCGCCCTGGACATCGCCCGATTCACCGACCTGGGCACGTTCCGTTCTCAAATAGACCTGTTCGTCGAAGAAATCCGCGCGGAAGACCCGGCAGATCCGTCGCGCCCGCCGCTCGCTCCCGGCGATCCGGAACGCCTGAGCGCCGCGCGGCGCGCCAGGGACGGCGTGCCGCTAGGTGAAGGCGTCCTTGGCGAGCTGAACGCGCTCGCCGCCGAGCTCGGGGTCGCCGGCCTCTGAGCTTTCAGCCGCCGCGCGCGAGCGCGTCGATGCGCTCGGGCGCGAGCTCGAGCTTTGCTGCGGCGGCGCGGATCTCGTTCCAGGTCTCGGTGTCCACCGGGACGCCGTCGCGTTCCCGCGCTGCGCGCATTTCCCGTTCCGGCTCGCCCGCGATGCGCACGCGGTCGGAGCCGGGCGCCGGCCGCGATGCGCGCATCCACTTCAGATAAGCGCGCGCATCGCGCTCGAAGGCTTCCATCGTGCCGAGCTTGCGCGGATCGATGAGCACCGAAAGCATGCCGTTCAGCACACGGCGCTGGGTCTTGTTCTCATGCGAGGTCGTGCCGCCGCCGGTCAGCGCGCCGCCCAGCAGCTCGCAGGCGACCGCCAGCCCGAAACCTTTGTGCTCGCCGAAGCAGAGCATGGCCCCGAGCGGCGGCACCACGCCCCAGCGCGGATCGTCGGTCGGGTTACCGTCGCCGTCGATCAGCCATCCGGGCGGGATCTTCGCCTTCTTGTTGTGGGCCACGCGCAGCTTTCCCTGGGCGACCGCGCTCGTCGCCATGTCGAGGACGAACGGCGCTTCGCCGGGAAGCGGGATGGCGATGCACACGGGATTGGTGCCGAAGCGCGGGTCGGCGCCGCCGAACGGCGCCACGCGCGCGAACGACAGCACGTTGACGAAGTGCATCGACACCATGCCTTCGGCGACCGCCATCTCCGCCCAGTGCCCGATGCGGCCCAGATGATGCGAATTGGCGAGCGCGGTGATCGATGCGCCCTGCTCCTTTGCGCGCGCGATGGCCATGCGCGTCGCCTCGAGCCCGATCGTCTGTCCGTAGCCCGCGCCGCCGTCGAGCACGAGCAGCGAGCCTGCGTCGAGCTTCACCTGCGGGCGCTGGTTCACGACCAGGCCGCCTTCGAGCAGAGCCTCGACATAGCGCGGCATCATGCCAATGCCGTGCGAGTCGTGGCCCATGAGGTTGGCGGTCACCAGGTTCTCGGCGACCAGCCTTGCTTCGCGCTCGTCGCTGCCGCCGGCGGCGACGAGCGCTTCGATCGCCCTCGTGAGGGGTTCTTTCTTGAAAAGCAGCGCCATCGGTCAATCCGGCTTGATGGCGCCGCGGTTCACGACCTTCGTCCAGCGCTCGGCTTCCTCCTGCATGAACCGGCCGAGCTCCTCCGAGGTGCTCGCGACGACGTCGAAGCCGATCTGCGTCATGCGCTCGCGGATCTCCGGGGAGCGCAGCGCCCGGACCGACGCATCGTTCAGCTTCGCCACGATTTCGCGCGGCGTCTTCGCTGGCGCCGCGACCGCCTGCCAGGACGTGACCACGAGGTCGGGGAAGCCCGCCTCGACGGTCGTCGGCACGTTGGGAAGCTGGGGATGCCGAGTGGCGGCGGTCACGGCGAGCGCCTTCATCCTGTTGGCGCGGATGTAATTGGTGACCGCCCCGAGGTTCTGGAAGGAGATGTCGACCTGGCTTCCCATGATGTCGGTCTGGCAGGCCGCGCCCCCGCGGTAAGGGACATGCACCGCGAAAAGGTTCGAGCCCTGCTTCCAGAGCTCGCCCGTGAGATGGTCCGACGAGCCGGTGCCGCTCGAGCAGTAGGACAGCTTGCCGGGATTTTTCTTCGCGTACTCGACGAGCTCCTTCATCGAGCTCGCCGGCAGGTCGGGGCGGGTAATGAGCACGTTCGGCGTCGTGACGGCGAGCGTGACGGGCGCGAAATCGCGTGGGCCGTAGCGCAGATCCTTGAACAGCGCCGAATTGATGGAGAACACGCCGATCGAGCCTACAAGAATGGTGTAGCCGTCGGGCTCGGCCTTGGCGACGAACTCCGCCGCGATCGCGCCGTTCGCGCCGGGCTTGTTCTCGACGATGCCCGGCTGGCCG
>WNFL01264704.1_pt2 | contig 36647 bp, 27 predicted proteins | sample 5400361 | NCBI WGS metagenome assembly WNFL01 (sample SAMN13153351, study PRJNA577476) | soil metagenome | isolation source: 40 cm soil on Douglas fir-dominated hillslope | place: USA:California | collected 2013-09-17
CGTCGTCTATATATCGCCGCTGAAAGCGCTGTCGAACGACATCCAGAAAAACCTCGACGAGCCGCTAGCCGGGATCCGCAGGGAGTTGTTCGAATCCGGCCTGCCGGACGTGGACATTCGCACTGTGGTGCGTACCGGCGACACGCCGCAGGCGGACCGCGAACGCATGCGCCGCAAGCCGCCGCACATCCTGGTGACGACGCCGGAATCGCTGTACATCCTGCTGACCAGCGTGTCGGGTCGCAAGATGCTGGCGAGCACGCGCACGGTCATCGTGGACGAAATCCACGCCATGGCGCCGAACAAGCGCGGCGCGCATCTGGCGCTTTCCCTCGAACGTTTGCAGCATCTGACCGGCGGACAACTGACCCGTGTGGGCCTGTCGGCGACGCAAAAGCCGATCGAGGAAGTCGCCCGCTTCCTGGTGGGCGGCGGCCAGTCCGGCGGGCTGTTCGATTCCAACGCCTGCACCATCGTCGACACCGGCCACGTCCGCAAGCGCGATCTCGCCCTCGAAGTGCCAGAATCGCCGCTCGAAGCGGTCATGTCGGCCGAAGTGTGGACCCAGGTTTACGACCGGCTCGCGGAGTTGATTCGCGAGCACCGTTCGACCCTGGTGTTCGTCAATACGCGGCGACTCGCGGAGCGCGCCGCCCGTGCCCTGTCTGAGCGCCTGGGTGAAGACCAGGTCACATCCCACCACGGCAGCATGGCGCGCGAGCAGCGGCTGAACGCGGAACAGAGATTGAAGCGCGGCGAACTCAAGGCGCTGATCGCCACTGCCTCCCTCGAACTGGGCATCGACATCGGGCATGTGGACCTTGTCTGCCAGCTATCCACACCGCGCCGGATATCCGCACTGCTGCAACGGGTCGGCCGGTCGGGTCACGCGGTTGGCGGACTGCCGAAGGGCCGGCTGTTCCCGGTGTCGCGTGACGACCTCGTCGAATGTACTGCATTGCTCGACGCGGTAAGGCGCGAGGAGCTCGACCGGGTCGTCATTCCCGACAAACCGCTGGACGTGCTGGCGCAGCAGGTTGCCGCCGAGGTGGCTTCGGGCGAATGGGATGAGGAAGAACTCTATAACTTGCTAAGGCGGGCATGGCCTTATCGCGAACTCACGCGGGAGGAATACGGTGAAGTCCTGCAGATGCTGGCGGAAGGCTTCTCGACGCGCCGCGGCCGCAAGCGCGCGCTGATCCACCGCGATGCGGTCAACCGGAAATTGCGGCCGCGTGACGGGTTGCGACTGACAGCGGTCACCTCCGGCGGCACGATTCCCGATACCGCCGACTACGCCGTCGTGCTGTCGCCGCAGGACATCATCGTCGGCACGGTCAACGAGGATTTCGCCGTCGAGAGCCTGTCGGGCGACGTGTTCCAGCTCGGCAATACGTCGTATCGCATTTTGCGGGTCGAGGCCGGTCGCGTGCGCGTAGAGGACGCGCAGGGCATGCCGCCTTCGATTCCGTTCTGGCTCGGCGAAGCGCCGGCACGCAGCGACGAAGTGTCTTCCGCCGTATCGAGATTGCGCGCCGACGTCGCGGCGCGGCTGCCGGATGTGCAGGCCACGATGGACTATCTGGCCGAAGAAGTCGGCATAGGCGCGGATGCCGCCACCCAGTTGGTCGACTACCTGGGCAGCGCGAAGGCGGCGCTCGGGCTGCTGCCCACGCAGCAGCGCCTGGTCATGGAGCGCTTCTTCGACGAAAGCGGCGGCACGCAACTCGTCATCCATTCGCCTTACGGCAATCGCATCAACCGCGCGTGGGGGCTGGCCTTGCGCAAGCGTTTCTGCCGCAAGTTCAACTTCGAGCTGCAGGCCGCGGCGACGGAAGATGCGATCATTCTTTCGCTTACGGCCACGCACAGTTTTCCACTCGAGGAAGTCGCGCGCTACCTGCATTCCAACAGCGCGCGCCAGGTGCTGATCCAGGCTTTGCTCGATGCGCCGATGTTCCTGACGCGCTGGCGCTGGGATGCCTCCATCGCGCTGGCATTGCCGCGCTTCCGCGGCGGCAACAAGGTTCCGCCGCAACTGCAGCGCATGGAGGCGGAGGATCTGGTCGCGGCTGTGTTCCCCGACCAGCTTGCCTGCCAGGAAAACATCGTCGGCGACCGCGAGATACCGGACCATCCGCTGGTGAAACAGACCATCGACGATTGCCTGTTCGAGGCGATGGACATCGAGGGCTTCGAGAATCTGCTGCGCGCGATCGAACGGGGCGAAGTGGAAATCGAAACCCGCGACCTGGTCGAGCCTTCGCCCCTCGCACTCGAAATCCTGTCGGCCCGTCCTTATGCCTACCTCGACGACGCACCGCTGGAAGAGCGGCGAACGCAGGCGGTGGTCAGCCGCCGCTGGCTCGACCCGGAAAGCGCGGCGGATATCGGACGGCTCGATCCGGAAGCAATCGCCCGCGTCAGGGAAGAGGCCTGGCCGCAAGCTGATTCGGCTGACGAACTTCACGATGCGCTCGGCTGGCTGGGTTTGCTCACGACGCGGGAAGTGGCGCGGCAACCGCAATGGACGCCGCTGCTCGATGAACTCATCCGTGACAAGCGGATCACTCGAGTCGTGCCCGACGGTCTACCGGATAGCGCGACGCTTGTTGTCGCAGCACAGCGTCTGCCCGAATTCAACGCCGCGCATCCAGCAGCTCTGGTGATGCCGCCGATTGTCGTGCCCGCTGAATACGCGAAGGCCTGGTCGCGCGAAGAGGCGTTGGTGGAAATCGTGCGAGGTCGTCTCGAAGGCCTGGGTCCCGTTACGGCGGCGGAGCTTGCCGAGTCAATCGCCGTACCGGCAAGCGATATCGATGGCGCCTTGCTGGCGCTCGAAGGCGAAGGTTTCGTCATGCGCGGCAGTTTTACACCGGGAGCCGGCACCGAATGGTGCGAACGCCGGTTGCTGGCGCGCATCACCCGCTACACCGTCAAGCGCCTGCGGCAGGAGATCGAGCCGGTTTCCGAGGCGGATTTCATGCAGTTCCTGTTCGACTGGCAGCACGTCGGCGAGCGCATGGAGGGTCCGGACGCGGTTGCGGCGGTGGTTTCCCAGCTTGAGGGATTCGAAGCCGCCGCCGGTTCGTGGGAAACCGAACTGATCCCGGCACGGGTTTCGGGATACGAGCCTCACTGGCTCGACGATCTGTGCCGTGCGGGCCGCGTGGTATGGACGCGGCTGGAAGCGCCGAAGATGGATGCGTCGCGCACGCAGGGGTCGAGTCCCGTGCGCAGCACGCCGATCACCTTGCTGACGCGGAAGAATCTCGGCGTCTGGACTGCGCTGGCGAAAACATCCGATCCACAGTCGGTGCGCATCAGCACGCGCGCGCAAGCGGTCGCCGACTACCTGGCTCAGCACGGCGCTTCCTTCTTCGACGACATCACGGACGGCCTGGATCAGCCGCGTACTTTCATCGAAGACGCATTGCGGGAATTGACTGCCGCCGGACTGATCAACTCGGATGGCTTCAGCGGACTGCGAGCGCTCTTGCTGCCTGCGGATCGCCGCAAACCGATCGGTGGCGGACGCCGCCGGCGTACCGCGGTATTCGGCGTCGAAGATGCCGGCCGCTGGGCTTTGATCCGGCGCAAGCCGGCGGCCAGCAGCACCATTACTCTTGAACGGGAAGCCGCGGAACAGATCGCCCGAACCTTGCTGAAGCGTTACGGCGTGATTTTCTGGAAAATGCTGGCGCGCGAGGCCGACTGGTTGCCGCCCTGGCGCGAATTGCTGATGGCCTGCCGCCGGCTGGAGACCCGCGGAGAAATCCGCGGCGGCCGTTTTGTGGCTGGCTTTTCAGGCGAGCAGTTCGCGTTGCCCGAAGCGGTCGGTGTATTGCGCGGCGTGCGCAGCGCGGAGAAATCCGGGCGACTGGTGGTCGTGAGTGGCGTCGATCCGCTCAATCTTGCGGGCATCGTCACGCCCGGCCCGCGCGTGTCGGCGATCTACAGCAATCGAGTGATGTATCGCGACGGTGTTGCCGTTGCGGCGCTGATTGCGGGGGACGTGCAGTATTTCGAGAAGGTCGACCAGGAAAAAGCCTGGATGATGCGCAATACGCTGTTGCGGACGCATGCGCCGGAGGAATTGGCGTCGCTGATGTGACTAAGACAGGATTAAGTCTCACCACGCGCCGCTCGCGGCGCGTGGTGAATAGATTGAATTGTCAGAGAGTCGGTTTCTTGTCGAAGAGGGTGTAGTGAACGTCGTCTTCGATGGACTCGATTTCGACCTTCTCCACCTGCGCAGCATCCGGCCCGCGCTGCGCCCACTCGATCAGCCGACCGACCTCGAACGCATCCCCCTGTGCAACCGCCTCGACGGTTCCGTCCGCGCAATTGCGCACCCATCCGGTCACCTTGAGTTGCTCCGCGCGCTGCCGCATCGACTCGCGGAAGAAGACGCCCTGAACTCGGCCGGAGATGCGAAGGCGGCGGGTGATTTTCAAGGGCCGTGAATGTCGTGAATGTCGTGAATATCGTGAGTGCGGTAAGTTCGAAGGCTGCAGACCAAAACTGCCTTTGCGACATTCACGACATTCACGAGTTTTTGCGGCCCTTCCGGCCTCACTTCACCTTCATGCCGGGCTGCGCGCCGTCGTCGGGCGACAACAGGAAAATGCCCGGGCCTTCGCCGCTCGCGGCCAGCACCATGCCCTGCGATTCGCCGAAGCGCATCTTGCGCGGCTGCAGGTTCGCGACCATCACCGTCAGGCGGCCGACCAGCTTCGCCGGGTCGTAGGCGGATTTGATGCCGGCGAATATCTGGCGGGTTTCGGTGCCGATGTCGAGTTGCAGCTTGAGCAGCTTCTCGGCGCCTTCGACGTGTTCGGCGCTGACGATTCTCGCAACGCGCAGGTCGACTTTGCTGAATTCGTCGATGTTGATCATCGCGCCAGCGGCGGTTTTCGCTCCCTCTCCGCCTTGAGGGGGAGAGGGCTGGGGTGAGGTGGTGGCGGTCTTGGCTTCCATTTTTTTCTCCTGCTTTTCTGTGGACTGCATCGGTGCTGCGGTCGTGGGTTGCAGGCTTTCCTTGTTGGCTTCGACCAGTGCGGTGATTTGCTTCTGATCGATGCGGGTCAGGAGGTGCTTGTACGAATGGATGTTTTCCGGAATTTCTTCGAGATCCGACCAGACGAAATCCCGAGTCATGCCGAAGAGTTCCCTGGCTACACGCCGGGAGGTGCGCGGGAGGATCGGGGTCAACAGAATCGTGATGGACTTGAAGGAGAACAGGGCACGCGTGCAAACCTCATGCAACAGTTCGCGTTTGGACGGATCCTTTGCCAGGACCCAGGGCTGCATTTCGTCTACATAGACGTTGACTGTATCGACCGCCTTCATGATTTCCCGCACCGCTTTTCCGTATTCGCGCGCGTCGAACGCCTCCTGCACCAGGAAAGCGACGCCGCGGACAGCCTGCAGATTGCGATTCAGTTCCCCCAACGTCTTGTCGGTCTGGGACAGCTTTCCATCGAACTGTTTGGCGATGAATCCCGCACACCGGCTCGCAATGTTGACGTACTTTCCGACCAAGTCGCTGTTCACCCGCGCGACAAAGTCATCCAGACTCAGGTCGATGTCCTCCATGGTCGAATTCAGCTTCGCCGCGTAGTAGTAGCGCAGCCATTCGGGGTTCAGGCCTTGTTGTAGATAACTCTCGGCGGTGATGAAAGTGCCGCGGGACTTCGACATCTTCTGCCCGTCAACCGTCAGGAATCCGTGCGCAAAGACTTTCGTCGGCACGCGGTAGCCCGCGAACTGCAGCATCGCCGGCCAGAACAGGGCGTGGAAGTAGAGGATGTCCTTGCCGATGAAATGCATCATCTCGGTGTCGCTGCCCGGGCGCAGGAACTCGTCGATCTCCTTCTGCGACCGGCCCTTCTTTTCGAAGTAGTTGCGGAAGCTGCCGAAATAGCCCACCGGGGCATCGAGCCAGACGTAAAAGAACTTCTGGTTGTCGGTGCCGGGGATTGGAAAGCCGAAGTAAGGTGCGTCACGGGAGATATCCCAGTCCGCGAGCTTGTTGTCGCCCGGATCGCCCAGCCATTCCTTCATCTTGTTCGCCGCTTCCGGTTGCAGGCGCTCCCCGCTCTGCGTGAACTGGCGCAGGAACTCTTCGCAGCGCCGGTCCGAAAGCTTGAAGAAGTGATGCTCCGAGGCCTTGCGCTCCGGCTTGGCTCCCGAAACGACGGAATAGGGATTGATCAGGTCGGTCGGGCTATAGGTCTTGCCGCAGACTTCGCAGGAGTCGCCATACTGGTCCTTCGAATGGCAGTTCGGACATTCGCCCTTGATATAGCGATCCGGCAGGAACATCGCCTTGACCGGGTCGTAGAACTGCTCCACCGAGCGCTTTGCAATCAGGTCTTTTGCCTGGAGCTGCCGGTAGATGTCTTCGCAGAACGCCTGGTTTTCCTTCGAATTGGTGGTGTAGTAGTTGTCGAAGGCGACATGGAAGCCGGCGAAGTCGCGGGTGTGCTCGCCGTACACCCGGTCGATGAGCTGCTCCGGCGTGATGCCGTCCTTGTCGGCGCGCAGCATGATCGGCGTGCCATGCGTGTCGTCGGCGCACACATAGTGCACCTCATGGCCTTGCATCTTCTGGAAGCGCACCCAGATATCGGTCTGGATGTATTCCACGAGGTGGCCGAGGTGGATGCTGCCGTTGGCGTACGGCAGCGCCGAGGTGACGAGAATCCTGCGCTTCATTTCTGGAGGGGCGGAAAAGCAGGGATTCTAGCAAACGGACCCGTGTAAAAACCCTTTACTGACCGGAGATTCGGAATAAAATTCGGCCCTCCGATTCCCCGAAATTCCCCGACGACAGGCATGGCAATCAGCGAAGAGCAGGTCAAGGCGGCACTCCAGACGTTCACCGATCCGGCTACCGGCAAGGATTACGTCGCCGGCAAGGAAGCCCGCAATATCCGCATCGACGGCAGTGATGTTTCCCTGGATGTCGTGCTGGGCTACCCGGCCAGGAGCGTGATCGAAGGCATCCGCCGGGAATTGACCGATCGCATCGGCAAGATAGCCGGGGTGGGCAAGATCAGTGTCGATGTGCAGGTCAAGATCGTGGCTCACGCCGTCCAGCGCGGGCTCAAGCTGCTCGGGGGCGTCAAGAACGTGATCGCAGTGGCCTCCGGAAAGGGCGGGGTGGGCAAATCCACGACCGCAGTGAACCTTGCCCTGGCGCTCGCCGCCGAAGGGGCCAAGGTCGGCATCCTGGACGCCGACATATATGGTCCATCCCAGCAAGTCATGATGGGGTTGTCAGGCAAGCCGATGTCGCCGGACGGGAAGACCATCGAACCGATGGTGAATTACGGCGTGCAGGCGATGTCCATCGGGCTGCTGATCGACGTCGATACGCCGATGGTCTGGCGCGGACCGATGGTGACCCAGGCCCTGGAGCAGTTGTTGCGCGACACGCAATGGAAGGATCTGGATTATCTGGTGGTGGACTTGCCGCCCGGTACCGGCGACATCCAGCTGACCTTGTCGCAGAAGGTTCCGGTCACCGGCGCCGTCATCGTCACCACGCCGCAGGACATTGCGCTGATCGACGCGCGCAAAGGCCTCAAGATGTTCGAGAAGGTCGGCGTGCCGATCCTCGGCCTGGTGGAGAACATGAGCATTCATATCTGTTCGAACTGCGGCCACGAAGAGCATGTCTTCGGCGAGGGCGGGGCCGCGAAGATGAGCAAGGACTACAACGTGGATGTGTTGGGCAGCCTGCCGCTGGACATCAAGATCCGCGAGCACGCGGATTCCGGCAGGCCGACCGTGGTCGCCGAGCCGGACAGCCGTCCGGCGCAGATATACAGGGAAATCGCCCGCAAGGTGGCCGCCCGCATCGCGGAACTGGCCAAGGACCACAGCGCGGCGTTTCCGAAAATCGTTATCCAAAACACATGAATGCAAGGACTGGGGACTTGGGACTCAGGACTCAGAGGAAAGACTAAGGCGATGCTTTTCACCCATCACCCATCACTATTCACCGTTCACGCGAAGCCATGAGCATAAAGTCGGACAAATGGATCCGCCGCATGGCGCGGGAGCAGGGCATGATCGAGCCGTTCGAGCCCGGGCAGGTGCGCGAGGTCAACGGCAAGAGGATCGTTTCCTACGGCACCTCGAGCTACGGTTACGACATCCGCTGCTCGAAGGACTTCAAGATTTTCACCAATATCAATTCGACGATGGTGGATCCGAAGAACTTCGACGAAAAGTCCTTTGTCGATGTCAGCGGCGACGTCTGCATCATCCCGCCGAATTCCTTCGCGCTGGCGCGCACGGTGGAATATTTCCGCATTCCGCGCAACGTGCTGACCATCTGCTTGGGCAAGTCGACGTATGCGCGTTGCGGCATCATCGTCAACGTCACGCCCTTCGAGCCGGAATGGGAAGGCTTCGTTACGCTGGAGTTTTCGAATACCACGCCGCTGCCTGCCAAGATTTACGCCAACGAGGGGGTCGCGCAAGTCGTCTTCTTCGAGTCCGACCCGGATGATGTCTGCGAGACTTCCTACCGCGATCGCGGCGGGAAGTACCAGGGTCAGCAAGGCGTCACGTTGCCCAAGATCTAGAACACCGTTCCGCACGTGGCCAAGCCACATCACGCAAGCATTCCATCCCGCCGGCCATCAGCGCCCGCGGTTCCTGCAGGGAGATCCGCATGAAGTTTCGCTTCCCGGTCGTCATCATCGACGAAGACTATCGCTCGGAAAACACCAGTGGCCTGGGTGTCCGCGCGCTCGCCAAGGCGCTCGAAGACGAGGGCATGGAAGTGCTCGGCGTCACCAGCTACGGCGACCTGTCCTCCTTCGCGCAGCAGCAAAGCCGCGCGTCGGCTTTCATCCTCTCGATCGACGACGAGGAATTCGGGGCGGGCTCGGAAGAGGAAACCAACAAGGCATTGAAGACGCTGCGTGCCTTCGTGCAGGAACTGCGTTTCAGGAACGCCGACATCCCGATCTATCTGTACGGCGAGACACGGACTTCGCGCCATATCCCGAACGACATCCTGCGCGAGTTGCACGGCTTCATCCATATGTTCGAGGACACGCCGGAATTCGTCGCGCGCCACATCATCCGTGAGGCGCGCGCCTACCTCGACGGCCTGTCGCCGCCATTTTTCCGCGCGCTGGTGCACTACGCCCAGGACGGTTCCTACTCGTGGCATTGCCCGGGACATTCCGGCGGCGTCGCGTTTCTCAAAAGCCCGGTCGGGCAGATGTTCCACCAGTTCTTCGGCGAGAATATGCTGCGCGCCGACGTCTGCAACGCGGTCGATGAACTCGGCCAGTTGCTCGACCATTCCGGGCCGGTTGCCGCATCCGAACGCAATGCAGCCCGCATTTTCAATGCGGACCACTGCTTCTTCGTCACCAATGGCACCTCGACGTCGAACAAGATGGTCTGGCACGCCAACGTGGCGCCCGACGACATCGTCGTCGTCGACCGCAACTGCCACGTGTCCATCCTGCACGCGATCACCATGACCGGGGCAATTCCCGTCTTCCTCCCGCCGACGCGCAATCACCTCGGCATCATCGGTCCGATCCCGCTCGAGGAATTCAAACCCGAGAACATCCAGAAAAAAATCGAGGCCAATCCGTTCGCGCGCGCAGTCAAGCGCAAGAAGCCGCGCATTCTGACCATCACCCAGAGCACTTACGACGGCGTGGTCTACAACGTCGAAATGCTCAAGGACACGCTGAATTCCTCGATCGATACCCTGCATTTCGACGAGGCCTGGCTGCCGCATGCGACCTTTCACGATTTCTACAAGAACATGCACGCCATCGGCAAAGACCGGCCGCGCACCAAGGACTCGATCATCTACGCCACGCACTCCACGCACAAACTCCTGGCCGGCATCTCGCAGGCATCGCAGATTCTCGTGCAGGAGTCGCAGACCAGGAAACTCGACCGCCACGCGTTCAACGAGGCCTACCTGATGCATACCTCGACTTCGCCGCAGTACGCGATCATCGCTTCCTGCGACGTGGCTGCGGCCATGATGGAACCCCCGGGCGGCACGGCACTGGTCGAGGAATCGATCATCGAGGCGCTCGATTTCCGCCGCGCCATGCGCAAGGTCGACGAAGAATTCGGCAAGGACTGGTGGTTCAAGGTGTGGGGCCCGGAAAAGCTGGCCGCGGAGGGCATCGGTTCGCGGGAGGACTGGATTCTCAAGTCCGGCGAGAAGTGGCACGGCTTCGGCAATCTTGCGACCGGCTTCAACATGCTCGACCCGATCAAGGCCACCGTCATCACCCCCGGCCTGGACGTATCGGGCAAGTTCGCCAAGACCGGCATTCCCGCGGCGATCGTGACCCGGTATCTGGCCGAGCACGGCGTTATCGTGGAGAAGACCGGCCTCTACTCGTTCTTCATCATGTTCACCATCGGCATCACCAAAGGCCGCTGGAATACGCTGGTGACGGCATTGCAGCAGTTCAAGGACGACTACGACAAGAACCAGCCGCTGTGGCGCATCCTGCCGGAGTTCTGCCAGGCCCATCCGCGCTACGAGCGCCTTGGCATGCGCGATTTGTGCGAGCAGATACACGGCATGTACAAGGCAAACGACGTGGCGCGACTGACCACCGAAATGTATCTCTCCGACATGCAGCCGGCGATGAAACCCTCGGACGCGTTTGCCGCCATGGCGCACCGGGAAATCGACCGCGTCGAGATCGACAAGCTGGAAGCTCGCGTGACCAGCGTGCTGCTCACCCCTTATCCGCCCGGCATTCCACTGCTGGTCCCCGGCGAGCGATTCAACCAGACGATCGTGCGCTACCTCCAGTTTGCACGCGAATTCAATCGCACCTTCCCCGGTTTCGATACCGACATCCACGGTCTGGTCGAAGAAAACACCGCAGGAGAATTGCGCTATTTCGTGGATTGCGTGCGCCAGAGCTGAGCTGGAAGTTCAATCGACCCATGCCGCCGGAAGCAGTCCGATTTTTGGACTTGGTCCAGACCGGAACTGCATCGTCTCCCGCAATAGCTCGCCTCCCCTGATTCCCATCCCGCTTTGAGCGAGTAGGCGGTCGCCGGATTCCGGCTTGACTGGAAAATCCTGCTCCGGTTTCGCGCTTCCGGCGCAGGTCCGCGTTTCGGTTTGCTCCGTCGAGCCTAAAGAGTTTGACGCTGTGGCGCGAGTTCGGTAATGTTCGGGCCATAAAAAGCCTTTCAAACTCGCGGTTTACGTTGCACATCGATTAAAAGGGGGCGGTTCATGCGGCATCTCGGACTGTTTGCGCTGTTGCTGTTGGTTGCCATTGCCTATCCATTGTCGGCACCCGCCGCCGACGATCTTCTGGTGCAGGCCAAACAGCAACTCGATAACGGCAATGCCCAGGGGGCATACAACCTTCTCACTCCTCTTGAGTCCGCGCGTGCCGGCGATCCTGAGTTCGATTTCCTGCTGGGATCCGCAGCGCTGGCATTGGGGAAAAACACGGAAGCGGTGTTCGCCCTGGAGCGGGTGCTCGCGGTACAGCCGAACAGCGCGCCGGCCCGTGCCCAGATCGCGCGTGCCTACTTCAACCTCAAGGAAACCGAAACCGCCAAGCGCGAATTCGAGAGCGTGAGGAAGCAGGACGTCCCGCCGGAAGTCTCCGCCACCATCGATCGCTTCCTGGATGCGATAACCCGCCTCGAGGAAGCAGACCATACGACCATCCACGGTTTTTTTGAGTTCGGCATTGGCTATGACACCAATGTCAACAGCGCGACCGCGGACAACCAGGTTGCGATTCCGGCTTTCGGCGGTCTGGTGTTTACGCTTGCGCCCGCAGCCACGAAGCTGGCTGACGAGTTCATCAGCTTCGGCGGTGGAGTGAATATCCAGCATCCGATTTCCAAGCGTCTGTCCATCTTCGGCGGTGTCGCGTATCAGAATAAGACAAATACGAGCGAAGACAACTTCTCTACTTACTATTACGACGCGAATTTGGGCATGAGCTATCGCTTCGATCGGGATACCTTCACGCTTGTCGGACAGTACAACTCGTTCTGGGTCGACGATACCCAGCTCTATCATGATGCGTATCGCAATGCGGCCGGGGCAACCGCCCAATGGCAGCATGATTTCGATTCGCGCAATCAGGTCAGCGTCTTCCTGCAATACAGCGATCTTACCTATCCGGAGCAGCAAATTCGCGACGCGAACCGCTACATAGGCGGCATGGGCTACGCCCACGCATTCGGGCGCGGAACCGTGATCACCTATACCGGGCTGTATGGCGGCTCGGAAAAGGAAAAAGCCGACAATGTTCCGCAATTGGGGAACGACGTTTATGGCGTTCGCCTCGGGGCGCAGTGGAATTTGAACGAGAAATACTCGTTGTTTGCCAACGCCAGCGGCGAACGGCGCAAATATGGCGGACCCGACCCGTTCTTCCTGGTCGATCGCAAGGACACGCAATACAGCGCCTCGGGCGGCCTGATCGTCGTTCCGAAGAAGAACCTGCATATCACGCCGCAGGTCAGCTGGACCGACAACAGATCCAATATCCGGATCAACGAGTTCGATCGGGTGATTTACCAGATCGTCCTGCGGCAGGACATGTGACTGGGCGGCAGCGGGACAAACTGCGCGACAGCGCAGGGAGCGTTGGTTGAAGCCTTGGCGCTATTGGCACACGTTTCGCTTTAGAGTTGTTGTTGTGAGGGGACGCCGAATTCAATTTGGTGCATGCACCATGATGCAGACGGGTCTTAGTGTGGCCCGCAGGATCTTGACGTTGGACGTTAAACGTCACTGAAGTGACAGGCGATGGCGTAAATTAAGGCCGTGAAACAATCAAAGCCATCCGATTTGAACTTGGGAAGCACATAAGGGAGAGGTCGACATGCCTCAGAATCAATTCAATTTGAATAGCCGTGCGGCACTGCTCATGCTGATTTCCTCGGCTTATCCCGTGATTGGTTATTCGGCCCCTGCGGCGCAGGTGGATTTTGCGGTGGGGAACGTGACGGCGATGGGGCCCAACGGCCAGAGCCGCGCGCTGGGCAAGGGTGCGCAGATCGAGCCGGGCGACACGGTGAACACCAACGGCGGGCGGGCGCAATTACGCTTCACGGACGGAGCCTACGTTTCGCTGCAACCCGAATCCCAGTTCCGCATCGACCAGTACCGTTACGACGGCAAACAGGACGGCAACGAGAAGGGTTTCTTCAGCCTGCTCAAAGGGGGGCTGCGCACCATCACCGGACTGGTGGGCCGCAGCAACAAGCAGAACTACCAGGTCACCACCTCGGTGGCGACCATCGGCATCCGCGGCACCGAATACACCATTCAGTACGGCAATTCGGTCACGGGCACGGTAGGGGAAGGCCAGATCGAAGTGTGCAATGGTGCGGGCTGCCTGAGCGTGACCAACGGCGAGTCCTATTACGTGCAGGGACAGGAGGTCAAGCCGGTGCTGACGAACAAGCGCACCGACCTGCCGCCGCCAGAACCGGCACAGCCGCCCTCGAACTTTACGCAGGGGAATAACGTCGATTCCTCCGGTAATCCAATCTTAGGCGCGATATTGACGGGAACGCATGGCGACTTGGTTTTTTCGACGATTTTCGCAACCAATTCCGGTTCTTCAATTTTCATTCCTCCTGCATCTCAACCGCCTTTTGGAACAATCGTATTCGATGCGAACGGCGTAGCTACCGAGATAAACGGCTCGCCGATCACGAACGTGACAGACTTCGGCAGTGACGGCATTATCGCCTGGGGTCGTGGTTTTGACAGTTCAGGTATTCCCCTGCACTACGTGGCAGGCATTCCCACTTCGCTGACCGATTTGGCCAACCTCGCAATCAGCAATCCGGTTGCAACCTATTCAGTTTTGGGTGCAACTTCGCCGACTATCTTCGATTTCAGTGGCGGCGGGTTTCTGGGGACGGGAAAGTTCACCGGAGCAACGCTTTCCGCAAATTTTGCGACTGGGTTGGTGGGTGCCTCGGTCAGTGTGCTGATCGGGAGCAACAACATAACAGGCGCCGCAAGTGGCAATCTTTTCGGGTCCAATAATTTCAGTGCGTCTGGTAACTGTACTGTCGGGACATGCAGTTTTGTTTCCATGAACGGGTTCTTTGCCGGTGTGAATGCGGTTCGCGCGGGTTTGACCTACGCCATTCAGAATCCGACAACGGGAATACCGACCGCGTCCTTTCCGAATGTTACCGGAGCAGTCGCTTTTACCAAGAATCCCTAAGCCAGAGAATTCAGGCGCGTTTGCTACAACTCCGGGAATACTCAGAGCGGCTGATTGAATCTGTCGGATCTCAACCGAGCAGGGTTTGACGGCTAGGCAAGGTAGTAGCTGTGAATGGCGTTCGCGACTCCTTCCATCATAGTTTTCGCGCTAGCGACGGCCGCATCGCCGATGGTCGCTCTGAGACCGTGATTGTTCTTGAGAAGCAATACCGTGCCAACAGCATCTTGGTCGGACTGGAACAGAAAACCAGTTTTGCCATGTTCCACGTATTCCGAATAATCCCCGGCACGGTGCACTACAACGGGTAGGCGGCAAGCCATCGCCTCCATTACCACGCGTCCAAAGGACTCGTGCCAGTCGTCGCTGGTACGGTATAGAAAACAATCCAGGCTGCGCAGAAAAACCTCAGGCTGCTCGGCGCCGGCAGGCAATAGTTCGATTCGAGGGTGGTCTCCCAGGGCACCCCGCAAACATGTTCCTCCCATGATCCGGACGTTGCAGCCAGCCTGGACCAGCTCGCGATAAATTCCCGGATCGGACGGGTGGTGCTTAGAGCCTATGTCTCGGCTCAATCTACCGACTGTAAATGGCCGCGGTGTGCGGCTTGTTGTTATTGCCTGCGACGGCGCGAAATGGCCCAAATCAATTGGGGAAGTTTGCACGATTCCCTCGAGGCAACACGCATCCTTCAATGCGCGCGAAGCAAACACGAGTTCAACGAGTTCTATGCCCAAATCTCTGTAATATCGCAGGGCGGTATAAAGCTGCTCATGGGCGTATGTGTTGTAAATTTGGATGACCCGTCTGGCGTTGGCATGGGCAATCCACGACCCGGCGCGGAAATAGGCTCCGACGAGCACGATGGTTCCCTGCACCGGGTACTGCTTCGCGAAGGGCTTGATGAGTCGAATGGGAAATTGGGAGAAAGCGTCATGAGGTGTTCCTTCACACCATAGTGTTACCGTTGTCTGCGAAGAAAGCAGATCGAACAACGCCAGCGTTCGTTGCTCGCTTCCGCCGTACGGATCGATGAACGGATTAATTAGATGAATGTGCTTGGCGGTCGACACCATGGGCAATGCGGCTCCGAATGGAATTAGTGTACAACGCCACGCGGGCGCAGCAACTTCGACCTCTCCATGAACGAACTTGAAACCCATGTGCAATCCTTGTTGGCCCTGATTAGCGAGGGGCGTCTCGGGGAGGCAAGTGACCTGGCGGATATAACTGGCAGCCACTTTCCCGGTTCGGATCAAGCGTGGTTTCTTTCTGGTGCAACTTATCATCAACTCGGAAGACTGGCCGAAGCATTGCATGCATTCTCCCGCGCAATCGAGTTGTCCCCGCTTTTCATGCAGGCATGGAATGCGAAAGCAACGGTTCTTTCCCAGTTAGGCAGACATAAAGAGTCTTTGGAGATCGTCGAGAAACTCTTGAAGGAGTCACCGAACGACCCTCAACTCCTTACCAACACAGGGATACTTCAGGAGCTTGCAGGAGATCTTCAGCTTGCCCTCAACTCCTACGAACGGGCCTTGAAGGTCCATCCGGGCTGGTTTCCGGCTTTGATAAACAGGGGCGGTGTGCTGCTGCGACTGCGCAGACTCGACGATGCACTGGAACACAATCTGCGCGTAGTCAAACTTCATCCGAATCTTGCGGACGCCCACTTCAATTGCGCTGAGGTTTTGCTGGCGTTGCTTCGGCCTGGCGAAGCGCTGGCGGCTTGCGAAAAGGCGTTGAAGCTGGATCCCAACCACGTCAAGGCGATGATAGATCGCGGCCTGGCAATGTCGGAGATGGGAAGGCTAGTCGAGGCGCAAATCGTATTCGACTGCGTAAGGAAACTTGAGCCGTCGGCGCTGGACAAATTCGTCAACCTGTATCAGACCGCGCCCACGTTTCCCGGCGACCGCTTCGATCCCGCCTTGATCTATCTTGCTCGAGGTTGGGAGCATTTCAATCACTGCGACTGGACCGGAAGGAAGACGTTTCTTGCGGATTACGAGCGTTTGGTGAGGCAGATAGTCCAGAGAGATGGTTTGAACGATACTGCTCTGGCCTACAACGCTTTGTCTCTGCCGGTGTCGGCGGAAGTGCAGCGAGATATTGCGCGCAGCATTGCGAGGAGAGCCTCTGCTGAAGCTGCACGGATTGAGCGAGCTCCGTACAGCTACCGCAAACATTCCGGCCGGATTCGAGTGGGCTATGTATCTCCGGATTTTCGGCAGCATCTTAACGCTTATCTCACATTTCCTATCTTTCGCCTTCACGACCGGGAGAAATTTGAGATCTTCTGCTATTCGATTCATGGGGGCGACGGCAGTCAGATTCGTTCGAAGATTGAATCCGCCGTGGAATATTTTCGTGATGCTGCGCATTTGGCCGATAACGAGATTGCAGGATTAATAAATGTGGATGGGGTCAGCATACTCGTGGATCTGGGAGGCTATACCGCGTTCTCAAGGCCAGGAATCTTTGCGTACCGACCGGCGCCGATTCAGGTGAGTTACCTCGGGTTCCCCGGAACGCTGGGAGCGGAATACATGCAGTATCGATTGACGGATCCCATCGTGACCCCAGAGGAGAATGCAAGTTGCTGGGATGAAAAGTTTGTCTTTCTTCCCGATACGTTTTACATATACGACAATTCCGAGAAGCTGGCCGAGGTTGAGGTTGCACGTGCGGACTACGGTATTCCCGACCAGGCGATTGTGTTCTGTTGTTTTCATAACTACTACAAGATCGATCCCGACATTTTTGATGTTTGGATGCGATTGTTAAGGCGTGTCCCGGAAAGCGTGCTTTGGCTGCAAGGGTGGAATCCGATCGCCATCTCCAATCTGCAGCGGGAGGCAGAGAGTCGAGGTGTGTCTCCCGATCGATTGAAGTTTGCGCCCTTTGAATCCCGCGAACGATATCGCGCGCGCTTTCGACTTGCCGATTTGTTCCTGGACACCTTGATTTTTAACGCGATGACGACAGCGTGCGACGCGCTGTGGGCTGGTTTGCCGGTTATCACGTGCCCGGGAGAAAAACTCGCTTCGCGTGTCGCCGCGAGCCTTTTGACTGCAATCGGGCTTCCGGAGGGCATTGCCCTCGACTTGACAGACTACGAAAACAAAGCGTTTGAATTGGCAACCAATCCGGATAAGTTAGAGGCGATCAAAGCCAGGCTTCGAGACAATCGCAATGCAACGCCACTGTTCGGCACGGAAAGGCAAGTGAGACACTTGGAGGTCGCTTATGAGGTGATGCTCGATACGTACCTATCCCGCAAGCAGCCCACGAGTTTCAAAGTTGCTCGAATCCCGACGCGACGAAGCTGACTTGTACGAACAATAATCCCGAGCGCTACTCCATGCGCTCGTAGGTGACAAAGGCGTATGACAGTCCCGTCGCGGAATCCTGGTGTGTCTCGCGACCAAGGGCGCGCCAAGTATCGGCCGCCAATGGAGGAAAGAAGCTGTCGCCTTGGAACTCCTTTTCGATCTCAGTAAGGTAGATGCGGTTGGCAATGAGCATCGATTCGCGATAGATCTGCTCTCCGCCGACGATGAAAACTTCGTTGTCGTCCTCGGTCGCGGACAATGCTGCTGGGAGACTGTGGACGACCTTCACGCCAACTGCCCGGTATTTGGGATTCCGAGAAATCACCAAGATTATCCTCCCTGGTAAAGGTCTGCCGATCGACTCAAAGGTCTTCCTCCCCATGATGATGTGATGCCCCATGGTCAGTGCCTTGAAGCGCCTGAGGTCGACCGACAGATGCCATGGCAGCGCGTTATTTGCGCCGATGACGCGGTTCTTCGCCATTGCAACGATGATGGAAATTCGGGGCTTCGGCCCTTGCGGTTTGCTGCTCACGTGTGACGGTCAAACCGCAACCGGCGCCTTGATCGCGGGGTGGGGATCGTAGGCTTCGAGCGTGAAATCTTCGTATTTGAAATCGAAGATGTTCCGGATCGCGGGATTGAGCTTCATGGCAGGCAGCTTGCGCGGCTGGCGCGAGAGCTGTTCACGCGCTTGTTCGAGGTGATTCAGGTAAAGGTGAGTGTCGCCTAGCGCGTGCACGAATTCGCCGGGTTTCAGTCCGCAAACCTGCGCCACCATCAGTGTCAGAAGCGCGTAGGAAGCGATGTTGAACGGCACACCGAGGAACAGGTCGGCACTGCGCTGATAGAGCTGGCAGGACAGTTTTCCATCGGCCACGTAGAACTGGAAAAAAGCATGGCACGGCATCAACGCCATCTTGTCGAGGTCGGAAACATTCCATGCGGAGACGATCAGGCGCCGCGAGTTCGGATTGTTCTTGATGTCCGCGATTACTTTTGTGATCTGGTCGATATGGCTTCCGTCCGCTGCCGGCCAGGAACGCCACTGGTAGCCGTAGACCGGGCCGAGCTCGCCGTTTTCGTCGGCCCACTCGTCCCAGATGCTCACGCCGTTTTCCTTGAGGTAGCGCGTGTTGGTTTCGCCCTTCAGGAACCACAGCAGTTCGTGGATGATCGACTTCAGGTGGACTTTCTTCGTCGTCAGCAACGGAAATCCGGCCTGCAGATCGAAGCGCAACTGCGGTCCGAAGACGCTCAGGGTGCCGGTGCCCGTGCGGTCGTCCTTGCGGGTGCCGTGCTCGAGGATATGGCGCATCAAATCCAGGTACTGGCGCATCGATGATGTCTCGCGTGAAAAAACGGACGCCGCAAGGGCGTAAAGGACCCTATGATAAACTTCATCACCCAATCTTGCGACTTTCAGCATGTCCGGCAATACCCTCGGAAAGTTATTCTGCGTCACTTCTTTCGGGGAAAGCCACGGACCCGCGATCGGCTGCGTCGTGGACGGATGTCCACCCGGACTCGCGCTTTCCGAGGCCGACATCCAGAAAGACCTCGATCGCCGCAAGCCCGGTACGTCCCGCCATGTCACGCAGCGCCGCGAACCCGACACGGTGGAAATCCTGTCCGGTGTGTTCGAAGGCCACACCACCGGAACGCCGATTGCCCTGCTGATCCGCAACGAAGACCAGCGCAGCAAGGATTACGGCAAGATCGCCGAAACCTTTCGCCCCGGCCACGCCGACTACACGTACTGGCAGAAATACGGCATCCGCGATTTTCGCGGCGGCGGGCGCCAGTCGGCCCGGGAAACGGCCGTGCGGGTGGCCGCCGCGGCCGTTGCCCGCAAATGGCTGCGCGAGCATCACGGCGTGGAGATCCGCGGCTACATGTCGCAGCTCGGCCCGATCCGGATTGATTTCAAGACCTGGGAGTCGGTCGACCAGAATCCGTTCTTTTCTCCCGATCCGGGCATCGTCCCGCAACTGGAGGAATTCATGGACAAGCTGCGCAAGTCCGGCGACTCCTGCGGCGCGCGCATTACCGCCGTTGCGACCGCCGTGCCGGTAGGCTGGGGTGAGCCGGTTTACGACAAGCTCGATTCCGACATCGCCTACGCGATGATGGGGATCAATGCGGTCAAGGGCGTGGAAATCGGCGCCGGCTTTGCGTCGATCGAACAGAAGGGTACCGAACACGGCGATGAAATGACGCCGCAAGGCTTCCTGTCCAATAACGCCGGCGGCATCCTCGGCGGGATTTCCACCGGCCAGGACATCGTCGTGAATATCGCCGTGAAGCCGACGTCGAGCATCCGGCTGCCGCGCCGCTCCATCGACAAGTACGGTGCGCCAACGATCGTCGAAACCACGGGCCGCCACGATCCCTGTGTGGGCATCCGCGCGACACCGATTGCCGAAGCGATGCTGGCGCTGGTGCTGATGGACCACGCGCTGCGCCATCGCGCGCAGAACGCCGACGTGCGCACCATAACGCCCAGAATTGCGGCGCAGGCCCCTGCTGGCACGGCAGGCAAAAATGCGCCCGCGGCCAACGATCCCGATCCCGACGAAGCCTGATCACCCAATCTCGTGTCCTGGCTTGATCGCGTAGTCGAAGTCCACGAGCAGGAATGGCGTCCGGTCGGCACGCCCGCCTTCATCGTCTCTTCGCTACTGGTGGCCGGCGCCTGCTATCTCGCCAACACGGGAGAACGTTGGGTCTATGTCCTGGACAGCGCCAATCTCGTATTTCACGAGGCCGGCCATCCGTTTTTCGGCCTGCTGTTCGGCGAACGCATCACGGTTTACGGCGGCACGCTCGGCCAGCTGGTATTCCCGGTAGTCGCAACGGCAACCTTCTGGTGGCGGCGCGAAGCGTTGTCGTTTGCCTTGTGCGCGGCTTGGGGCATCGAAAACCTCTGGAATATCGCGCGCTACATGGCGGACGCGCGCGAGCAGGTACTGCCGCTGGTAGGCAACGGCGAGCACGACTGGACCGAGATTTTTTCGCGCTGGCACGTGTTGCATCGGGATACCGCCATCGCCGGCTTCGTCTCCGTCCTGGCCTGGATCGGGATGTTGATCGTATGGGGCTGGCTGGCATGGCGCTGGTGGCAGGACCGCGAAATCGATCGAAGCACTGAGTAGCGACGGCATGGTTCGCGGATCATTCTATCAACGGCTGTCCAGCTTTTATTTCTGCTATTTCGCCTTCATCGGCGCGTTCGCGCCTTATTTCGCGCTCTATCTCAAATCGCTGGGCTATTCCGCGGCGGAAATCGGGATGCTGCTGGCAGTCAATCCGGTGGCGCGGATATTCGGGCCGAATCTGTGGGGCTGGCTGTCCGACCACTATCATGCCCGCGGTCAGTTGATCCGGCTGACCGCCGTGGGCACCGCGGTGGTGTTCGTTGCCGTGTTCTTCAACCACGGCTTCGCCTGGATGTTCGCGGCACTGTTGCTGCTGAACGTATTCTGGTGCGGGCTCCCGCGTGGGCGCCTATGGACGCGTCAGATTGTGGGGCTCGGTCGGCTTCGTCGCGGTGGTGATCCTCTGTGGTTATCTGCTCGATTTCTTCGGCGTCCGCGCGCTCGCCCCAATCGTACTCACACTGCTGGTATTCATGGCGACCAGCACTTTTTTCCTGCCGCGGGATCGCGAGGCGTCGCATCACGCGGAACACGCGTCCATCCTCAGCATCGTCAAGCGCCCCGAAGTGATCGCGCTGATGGCCGGTTTTTTCCTCATGCAGGTCGCCCATGGTCCTTACAACGCCTTTTATTCGATCCACCTGGTCGAGGCCGGCTATACGAAAAAAGCGGTCGGATGGCTGTGGTCGCTGGGCGTGATCGCGGAAATCGGACTCTTCGTGCTGCTGCCGCGGCTGATGCGCGCCTACAGCCTGAACCAGATCCTGTTGTTCAGTTTCGGCTGCGCCTTCGTGCGCCTGCTGATGATCGCCTGGGGAGTCGGGTCGCTGACGATCCTGCTGGCCGCGCAGTTGTTGCACGCCGTCACTTTCGGCGCTTTCCATTCCGCTGGCGTGGCGATGATGCATCAGATTTTCCGCGGCCGTAACCAGGCGCGCGGCCAGGCGATCTACACGAGCCTGGGGTACGGCCTCGGCGGCACGCTGGGCACGCTGATGGCCGGCTACTCCTGGGAGACCCTGGGTTCGGAATGGACTTTCACTTTTGCCGCCATCGCCGCCCTGTTCGCCCTGATCGTGGTGGCCTGGAAACCGATTTCCCTGCCGTTCCGACCCGGTTCCTAGCGTGCGGCCGCTGCCGTCCGGCCTGCGGCTTGTGTCATAATTTCCGTTCGCTTCGAGTCACCCAATGAATCCGCAAACGCTCTACGACAAACTGTGGTCCAGCCATCTGGTGCGTCAGGAACCCGACGGCACCGCGCTGATCTACATCGATCGCCACCTGGTGCATGAAGTCACCAGCCCGCAGGCTTTCGAAGGGCTGAAGCTTGCCGGACGCAAGCCCTGGCGCATCGATTCGGTCGTCGCCACGGCCGACCACAACACGCCGACCCAGCATTGGGAACAGGGCATCAAGGATCCGATCTCGCGCCTGCAGGTCGAAACCCTGGACGCGAACATGAAGGAATTCGGTGCCAAGGTCTATTTCCCCTTCCTCGACAAGCGTCAGGGCATCGTGCACGTCATCGGGCCGGAGCAGGGTGCAACCTTGCCCGGGATGACGGTCGTCTGCGGCGATTCGCATACCAGCACCCATGGCGCGTTCGGCTGCCTGGCGCACGGCATCGGCACTTCCGAGGTCGAACATGTGCTCGCCACGCAATGCCTGGTGCAGAAGAAAATGAAGGGCATGCTGATCGAGGTCAACGGCCCGCCGGGTCGAGGAGTGACCGCGAAAGACATTGCGTTGGCCGTGATCGGAAAAATCGGCACGGCGGGCGGTACCGGCTACGCCGTCGAATTCGGCGGCAGTGCCATTCGCGCGCTGTCGATGGAAGGGCGTATGACCCTGTGCAACATGGCCATCGAGGCTGGTGCGCGGGCGGGAATGGTCGCCGTCGACGACACGACCATCGAATATCTGCGCGGGCGCACCTTCGCGCCCAAGGGCGACCTGTGGGACAACGCGGTGGCGCACTGGCGCACGCTGAAAAGCGACGAGCATGCGCGTTTCGATTTCGTCGTGCGCATGGACGCGCGCGAAATCAAGCCGCAGGTCACCTGGGGAACTTCACCGGAAATGGTGGTGGCGGTCGATGGCCGCGTGCCCGACCCGGAGAAGGAAAAGGACGAGACCAAGCGCGAAGGCATGGAGCGCGCGCTGACTTACATGGGACTCGAGCCGAACACGCAAATCACCGACATCCGCATCGACAAGGTGTTCATCGGTTCCTGCACCAACTCGCGCATCGAAGACTTGCGGGCCGCGGCCCATGTCGTGCGCGGCCGGCGGGTCGCATCGAACGTGAGGCTGGCGATGGTCGTGCCGGGTTCCGGCCTGGTCAAGGCGCAGGCGGAGAGGGAAGGGCTCGACAAGATTTTCGTCGCCGCCGGCTTCGAGTGGCGCCAGCCCGGCTGTTCGATGTGCCTGGCGATGAACGATGATCGCCTGGAGCCGGGCGAGCGTTGCGCGTCGACGTCGAACCGCAATTTCGAGGGGCGTCAGGGCGCGGGCGGACGCACCCACCTGGTCAGTCCGGCGATGGCTGCCGGGGCGGCGATCGCCGGCCGTTTCGTCGACGTGCGCGCGGGTTTCTAGGAATGGAATCGAGGCGCCACCATGATTGATCGTGTTGTGGTCCTGTTCTTGACGCTGGGGACGCTCGCGTTGTCCGGATGCAATACAGTGGAAGGATTCGGCAAGGATTTGAAGCAGATTGGCGCCAAGATAGAAAAGAAGGCCGAGGAGAAGAAGTGACCATGCAGAAATTTATCCGCCTCGAAGGCCTTGTCGCCCCGCTGGATCGGGCCAACGTCGATACCGACGCGATCATTCCGAAGCAGTTCCTGAAGTCGATCAAGCGCTCCGGTTTCGGCGTCAATCTGTTCGACGCCTGGCGATATCTCGATCATGGCGAGCCGGGCATGGACACGGCAGGGCGCAAGCCCAACCCCGATTTCGTGCTGAACCAGCCGCGCTACAAGGGCGCGAATATCCTGGTGACGCGCAAGAATTTCGGTTGCGGCTCTTCGCGCGAGCACGCGCCCTGGGCGCTCGACGACTATGGTTTCCGCGCGCTGATCGCGCCGAGTTACGCCGACATCTTCTACAACAACTGTTTCAAGAACGGCTTGTTGCCGATCGTGCTGCCGGAAACCCGGGTGGACCGGATATTCCATGACGTCGCGGCGTTTCCGGGCTTCCGCCTGGTCGTCGACCTTGGCGCCCAGACCGTCGCCTATCCCGATGGCAGTCACGTGTTCGGCTTCGAGGTGGACGCCTTTCGCAAGCACAGCCTGCTGAACGGTCTGGACGAGATCGGAATCACGCTGCAGCATGCCGTCGAGATCAAGACGTTCGAGACTAAACGCCGCATCGAACAACCCTGGCTGTTCAGTTGACGCATTACAATTGAAAACACCGGCCGGGGCAGATAGTGATGCCCCGGTTGTTTTTTTGAGAGAACGAAACATGAAAATCGCAGTATTGCCCGGCGACGGGATCGGTCCTGAAATCGTCAAGCAGGCGGTGAAGGTACTGAAGAGCCTGGCGCGCGACGGCGTGAACATCGAAATGGAAGAGGCGCCGATCGGCGGCGCCGGGTATGACGCCGCCCAGGATCCGCTGCCGGCCAAGACGTTGGCACTGGCGAAGGCATCGGATGCCGTGCTGCTGGGTGCGGTCGGCGGCCCCAGGTATGACACGCTGCCGAGGCCGATGCGTCCGGAGCAGGGGCTGCTGCGCATCCGCAAGGAACTCGGTCTGTTCGCCAACCTGCGCCCGGCGCTGCTGTACGAGGAACTGGCCAACGCGTCGTCACTGAAAACCGAGATCGTCGCCGGGCTCGACATCATGATCCTGCGCGAACTGACGGGCGACATCTATTTCGGGCAGCCGCGCGGCACCCGCAAGACCGACAACGGCGAGCGCGAGGGTTTCGACACGATGAAGTACAGCGAATCGGAAATCCGCCGCATTGCGCACGTCGGGTTCGACATCGCGCGCAAGCGCGGCCACAAACTCTGCTCGGTGGACAAGGCCAACGTGCTCGATACCAGCATCCTGTGGCGCGAGGTGGTGATCGAGGTGGCCAAGGATTATCCCGACGTCGAGCTGTCGCACATGTACGTGGACAACGCGGCCATGCAACTGGTGCGCGCGCCCAAGCAGTTCGATGTGATCCTGACGGGCAACATGTTCGGCGACATTCTTTCCGACGAAGCATCGATGCTGACGGGATCGATCGGCATGCTCCCGTCGGCGTCGCTGAACGCGGACAACAAGGGATTGTACGAGCCGATCCACGGCTCCGCGCCCGACATCGCCGGCCGCAACCTGGCCAATCCGCTGGCGACCATCCTGTCGACGGCGATGATGATGCGATATACGTTTGGGGAAGAAACGGCTGCCGCGCGCATCGAGTCAGCCGTCAAGCGCGTGCTCAAACAAGGCCTGCGCACGGCCGACATTCACGAGGCAGGCATGAAAAAGGTCGGCACCGAAGAGATGGGTGAAGCAGTGGTTGCGGCATTACACGCGTGAACAGTGAACAGCGCCCCACAAGGGGATGCCGGCCGATAGCCATAAACGGTGAACGGTTTGAAGCCCGGGCGGTTTTTTCCGTTCACCGTTTACCGCTCACTGTTTGCTGACATTTGGGGATTGAGATGAGACGAGTGGGCTTGGTAGGTTGGCGGGGCATGGTCGGATCCGTGCTGATGCAGCGCATGCAGCAGGAAGGCGATTTCGACCATGTCGATCCGGTGTTCTTCACCACGTCGCAGGTGGGTGGCAAGGCTCCTGCGATTGGCAAGGCCGTTTCCGAGTTGAAGGATGCCCGCGACCTCAGGGAACTGAAGGCGATGGAGATCATCATCTCAGCCCAAGGTGGCGACTACACCAACGAAATTTATCCGCAGTTGCGCGCGCAAGGATGGGGCGGCTACTGGATCGACGCAGCCTCTGCGCTGCGCATGCAGAAGGATGCCGTGATCATCCTCGACCCGGTCAATCGCGACGTGATCGACGCCGCGCTCGCGCAGGGCGGAAAGAATTTCATCGGCGGCAATTGCACCGTGAGCCTCATGCTGATGGGCATGCACGGCCTGTTCAAGGCCGGGCTCGTGGAATGGGTCACCGCGATGACTTATCAGGCCGCTTCCGGCGCCGGCGCGCAGAACATGCGCGAGTTGCTGTCGCAGATGGGGCAGCTGCACGGCGCGGTGAAATCGTTGCTGGACGATCCGGTTTCCTCGATCCTCGAGATCGACCGGAAGGTATCCGATGCGCAGCGCAGCGGCACATTTGCGACCGAGCATTTCGGCGTGCCATTGGCGGGCAGCCTGATTCCATGGATAGACAAGGATCTTGGCAACGGCCAGAGCAGGGAAGAATGGAAGGCCCAGGCCGAGGGCAACAAGATACTGGGCCGCGAGTCGAATCCCATTCCGATGGATGGCGTGTGCGTTCGTATCGGTGCCATGCGCTGCCACAGCCAGGCCCTGACGATCAAACTCAGGCGCAATCTGCCGATGGAAGAGATCGAAGCCACGCTTGCCGCCGCCAATCAATGGGTAAAAGTGATTTCCAACCGGAAGGAATCGTCGATTGGGGAGTTGACGCCGTCCGCCGTCACCGGCACCCTCGCGGTACCGATAGGCCGACTGCGCAAGTTGCCCATGGGCGGCGACTATCTGACGGCATTTACGGTAGGCGATCAGTTGCTATGGGGCGCAGCCGAACCGCTGCGCCGGATGCTGCGCATTCTGCTCGAGCGCTGAGGGCAATACCTGGGTTTTACGTCCGTAAGATCTTAAAAAGTCCGGGTTTGGCGGAGAATGTGAGGCGAAAGATGAGCTTGCATCTCTAAATCCATGATGTTATTTTAATTACCTCAAACAAAAATCGATCAGGGTGGGCGCTTTGGGCATCACGTCTCTTCGCGCGTGGATAGTCGCCGCGTCGTTGCTGTCGGTCTGCGCAGTTTCACATGCGGCAGGTCTCGGCAAGCTTAACGTCATGTCGGCGCTCGGCGAACCGCTCAAGGCGGAGGTCGAGCTCGTCGCCGAAAAAAATGAGATCGGTTCGCTTGCCGTACGTCTGGCCAGCCAGGAGGCATTTGAACGAGCGGGCCTGTCTTATTCGAGCCTGATCGCAGGCGTCAAGGTCAGCCTTGAAAAGCGTGCCGGCGGCGAACCCTATGTGCGGCTCACCTCGAGTCAGCCGGTCACCGAGCCTTTCGTCGACCTGCTTATCGAGTTGACATGGTCCTCCGGCCGCATCAGCCGGGAATTCACTGCGCTGCTCGATCCGCCCGCCATCATTGCGGAACGCGAAAAACAGAAGGCTGCCGCAGCCGAAGTCCGTGCCGCCCCCGTCGAGCCCAAGGCCAAACCGGAACCGATACCGCCACCGAGTGCTGAAGGCGTGCCGCCCGAGGCAGCCAAAACCGGGGAGGCCGCCACAACCACTACGGCGGAGCCGGCCGCTGAAGCGCCTGCCGCGCCGACGCCCGCACCGGCAGCCCCGGTGGAAACCATCGGCGGTTCCCAGCCGACCCTGCTCGGTGAAGGCAGTTCGTTGCCCAGTTCCGCTCAATCCGCCGCCGATGCCTACGGTCCGGTCAAGAGCGGCGATACGCTGGGCAAGATCGCCAGTGCGACCAAGCCCGCGGATGTGAGCCTCGAGCAGATGCTGGTTCTGCTGACGCGCAACAATCCCGACGCGTTCTCCGGCAAGAACATGAACCGGTTGAAGACCGGCAAGATTCTCCAGTTGCCCACGGCCGACCAGTTCGCCGGCATTTCCGAAGTCGATGCCCGCAAGGAAGTAAAACTGCAAGCGCGCGACTGGCGCGCCTACCGGGACCAATTGGCAGCATCTGCAGGTCAGGCAGTTCCAGCGGAAGAGCCGGCGCAGCAGGCCGCCTCCGGAAAAGTGGGCACTACCGTCGAGGACAAGGCCGCAGCCGCGAAAGAGCAGCCGAAGGAAGTCCTGAAACTGTCGAAGAACGAGCCAGCCGCCACCGCCGGTGGTGACGCGAAATCCGCGGCGCGCGTTCATGCGCTGGAAGAAGAAGTCGTGGCGCGCGACAAGGCCGTGAAGGAATCCGCCGATCGCGTTGCCAAGCTGGAAAAGCAGATCAAGGATCTGCAGTCCCTGCTGGAAATGAAGAACAAGGGCATGGCGGAGCTGCAAAAGCCCGCTGCCACGCCGCCCGCCGCCACCCCGACACCGCAGGCCGCTCCGCCAAAGCTCGCCCCGCAGGCGGCGGCGCCTGTGACACCGGTGCCCCCGACCACGCCGGCACCCGAAGTAAAGCCCGCGACCCCGGCACCCGCCACCCCGGCGCCTGCCGCGCCGAAGAGCGCGAGTGCCCCGGCGCCCGCGCAACCCGCACCGGTGCAACCGAAGCCGGCTCCCGCCAAAACAGCTCCCATCCCGGCTCCCGAACCCAGCCTGATGGACCAGGTGCTCGACCAGCCCGCCTATCTCGGTGCGGCGATTGGCGTATTGATCATCATCGGCGCGCTGGCTGTGCGCGCCGTCAAGCGTCGGCGCGAATCGAAGTCCGACGCCGAAGAATCTGGCCCTGCGAGGGTTTTTGCCGAAGGTCCGGGGGTTGCATCCGTCGTAGCCGCCGGCGTTGCCGGTAAAGTCGACTCAGGTTCCGCAGCAGAAAAAGAAACGTCCGACGAGGTCGATCCCGTAGCCGAAGCCGAAATCTTCCTTGCCTACGGCCGTGACGCGCAGGCCGAGGAGTTACTCAAGGAAGCGCTCGAGAACTCTCCGAAGCGCCACGAAATTTATCTGAAGTTATTGCAGATTTACGCCAACCGCAAGGACGCGAAGTCGTTCGAAAAGGTGGCGCGCGATCTGCAACAGGCCACCGGCGGCTCGGGCGAAATCTGGGACCAGGCGGTCGCCCTCGGCTATCAAGTCGATCCGGAGAACTCCCGTTACGCCGCGGGCCAATCCGCTGCAGGCGCGGCGGCTGTTGCGGGTGCCGCTGCTGCGGCATCTGCCGCCGCAGAGAACGCGACTACCGACATCGACCTGGGGGAGAGCCCGTTCGACAGCACCCAGATCATCGATCCGGCCCCAGAACAGGCGCATGACTCCACGGTCACTTTCGACGTGGCGGCGGCTCCCGCGATGGATTTCAATGTCGACCTCCCCGCTGCCGGGGTTCCCGCGCCAGAGGCATCCCACACCGCCAGTGCCTCGGGACTTGATTTTGACATCGACCTGAATTCGCTAACTTCATCCGCTCCGGTCGCAGCCGCGGCCACGGCGCAAGAACCGGCCAGCGGCGGCCTGGATTTCGACATGAGCGAGTTGTCGCTGGATGCGACAGGCGAACCTCGGATGGAAAGCAGCTCGTCGGCACCGGAGCTCGATTTGTCCGGAATCAGCCTCGACCTCGGCACGGAAACGGCGCCGGTGATCTCGCCGACGGGCAAGGACGACCACTGGTACGACGTGCAGACCAAGTTCGACCTTGCCAAGGCCTATCAGGAGATGGGCGACAAAGACGGCGCGCGCGAAATCCTCAAGGAAGTCCTGCAGGAAGGCGACGCCGAGCAGAAAACGGCCGCCCAGTCGGTTCTTTCCAGCTTGGATTCCTGATCGTCGGACCGGCGGGGCGGGTTTGACGCCGCCACGGCTTGCTGCACAATCCCCCTTCATGCAACCGGCAGCGACGTGCTGCGGTACGTTCATTTGCGGAGCCTGGCTTGAGAATCGTCCTTGGGGTGGAATACGACGGCAGCGCATTCTGCGGCTGGCAAAGCCAGCCCCAGGCGTGCGGTGTCCAGGACGCCCTCGATCGAGCGCTCACGGGAGTAGCGAGCGAGCCTGTGGTCTCTTCATGCGCGGGCCGCACGGATGCGGGCGTGCACGCGCTGGCGCAGGTGGCGCATTTCGACACGGCAGTCCAACGACCGCTCAGCGCATGGACGCGGGGAACGAACGCGCTATTGCCCGAAGGAGTCGCCGTGACCTGGGCAAGGCAGGTCCCGAATGAATTCCATGCGCGTTTCTCCGCCACCGGCCGGCGCTACGTCTACTGGTTGCTCAGCCGGCCGCAGCGTCCCGGGTTGCTGCATCAACGTGTGGGTTGGTTTCATCAGGCGCTCGATATCGATGCCATGCTGCGTGCTTCGCGCTGCCTGATCGGCGAACACGATTTCAGTGCTTTCCGGGCCGCTGAATGCCAGGCAAAAACACCGGTAAAAGTGCTCAAGGAACTGCACATGTCCCGGCGCGGCGAAATGATTCGCTTTGATTTTTCGGCGGACGCTTTCCTGCAGCACATGGTGCGCAACATCGTCGGCAGCCTGGTGTACGTCGGCTGTGGCCGGCAACCTTCCGCCTGGCTGGAGGAACTGCTGCAAAGCCACGACCGCACTCGTGCGGCGCCCACTTTTTCTCCAGCCGGCCTCTACCTCGCCGGCGTGGACTACGACCCGGTCTGGGCGCTGCCGCCGCAACCGGACGTCGAATCCATCGAGGATGCGATATTCGCAGGCGCCTGAATCGAGCGAGACCGCCATGGCAACCGCCGTCAAAATCTGTGGGATCACCCGTGTGGAAGATGCGCTCGCTGCGGCGCATGCCGGCGCGCATGCGGTCGGGATGATCTTCTATGCCAGCAGTCCGCGCCTGGTGTCGCACGACATCGCGCGCCGGGTGGTGGACGCACTGCCGGCATTCGTCACGCCCGTCGCCCTGTTCGTCGATGCCAAACCGGCCGAGGTGCAACGTGTCATCGGCGAAGTCAAACCGCAACTCCTGCAGTTTCACGGCGACGAGACCCCGGAATTCTGCGAAAGCTTCGGCATGCCCTACATCAAGGCGGCAAAGGTCCGGCGAGGGGTGGATTTGTTACAATACGCGCGCCGTTACCGGAGCGCGAAAGGTCTTCTGCTCGACGCATTCGTGGATGGCAGCCATGGCGGTACGGGATCCACCTTCGATTGGGCGCTGATTCCGGATCAACTTCCCCTGCCGCTGATACTTGCAGGCGGCCTGAATCAAGACAATGTCGCCGAAGCGATACGTCGTGTTCGCCCTTGGGCGGTTGACGTCAGCAGCGGGGTCGAAGCGGCAAAAGGCATAAAGGATGCGGCCAGGATAGCCGCTTTCATCCGAGGAGCGAGAAATGCAGATGTATGAGGCATTGAAGGCCTACAACCTTCCCGACGAACAAGGCCATTTCGGACCCTACGGCGGCGTGTTCGTCGCCGAGACGCTGATGCACGCGCTCGATGAACTGCGCACGCAATACGATCTGATGCGCAAGGATCCCGCGTTCGTCGCGGAGTTCGAGTCCGAACTCAAACATTACGTCGGCCGCCCCAGCCCGGTCTACCACGCCAAGCGCCTGTCGCAGCATTGCGGCGGCGCGCAGATCTGGTTGAAGCGCGAAGATCTCAACCACACCGGCGCGCACAAGATCAACAACACCATCGGCCAGGCGCTGCTCGCGAGACGCATGGGCAAGAAGCGCATCATCGCGGAAACCGGCGCCGGACAGCACGGCGTGGCATCGGCCACCGTGGCTGCGCGCTTCGGCATGGAATGCGTCGTCTACATGGGTTCGGAAGACATCAAGCGCCAGTCGATGAACGTATTCCGCATGAAGCTGCTGGGCGCCACAGTGGTGCCGGTGGAGAGCGGTTCGAAGACCTTGAAGGACGCGCTCAACGAAGCCATGCGCGACTGGGTCACCAACGTCGAGAACACTTTCTACATCATCGGCACTGTTGCCGGTCCGCATCCTTATCCGATGATGGTGCGCGATTTCAATTCTGTCGTGGGGCGGGAGCTGCGCACGCAAATGCCGGAGGCGATCGGGCGTCAGCCGGATGCCATTCTCGCCTGTGTGGGCGGCGGATCGAATGCGATCGGCGCCTTTTATCCCTACATCGAAGACAAGGATGTGCGCCTGATCGGCGTGGAAGCCGGCGGACTCGGTCTTGCGTCGGGCAAGCACGCTGCAACGCTGTGCGCGGGCAAGCCCGGCGTTTTGCACGGCAACCGCACCTATCTGATCCAGGATGAAAACGGACAGATCATCGAGACGCATTCGATCTCGGCGGGCCTGGACTATCCCGGCGTCGGGCCGGAGCACTCGTGGCTCAAGGATTCCGGCAGGGCCGAGTACGTTGCCATTACCGACGATGAAGCGCTGAATGCCTTCCACACGCTGACGCGCATGGAAGGCATCATGCCCGCGCTCGAATCGGCGCATGCCGTCGCCTATGCGATGAAGCTGGCACCCTCCCTGTCGAAGGACAAAGTGCTGCTGGTCAATCTGTCCGGCCGCGGCGACAAGGACATGAATACCGTTGCCGAACGTTCCGGCCTGAAGTTGTAAGTGCGAGCGGTTGATTTTCCCTCGTCCCTCGTCCCTCATCCCTCGCCCCTCGTCCCTAAGACATGTCCCGCATCGCTGAAACGTTCAGGAAACTGCAGGCGCAAAAAAAGAAAGCGCTGATTCCCTTCGTCACCGCAGGCGATCCATCGCCCGCGATGACCGTGCCGATCATGCGCGCCCTGGTCGCCGCCGGCGCCGATATCGTCGAACTGGGCGTGCCGTTCTCCGATCCGATGGCCGATGGGCCGACGATCCAGCGCTCCAGCGAGCGGGCGCTCAAGCACAATGTCGGATTGAAGGACGTGCTCGGATTCGTACGCGAATTCCGCACTTCGAATGCGAACACACCGGTGGTGTTGATGGGTTATGCGAATCCCATCGAGGCGATGGGCTATGAAGCTTTCGCGGCTTCGGCGCAGGAGGCCGGCGTCGACGGTGTGCTGGTCGTCGACTATCCGCCGGAGGAAAGCAGGCAGCTCGTCGAGTTGCTGAAGCAGCGCGGCATCGATTCGATCTTCTTGTTGTCGCCGACGTCCGAAGACGGCCGCATCCAGCAGGTCGGCCGCATGGCAAGCGGGTATATCTACTACGTTTCGCTCAAGGGCGTGACCGGCGCGGCCAACATCGACTTACAGGAAGTGGCGGCGAAGCTTCCGCAGATTCGCTCGCACATCAAGCTGCCGATCGGCGTAGGCTTCGGCATCCGCGATGCGCAGACCGCCAGGGCGATCGCGTCGATATCGGATGCGGTGGTCATCGGCAGCCGGCTGGTGCAGGAGATAGAATCGTCCAGTCCCGACCAGGTGATCGGCAATCTGTCGAATTTGGTCGGCGGCATCCGCCGGGCGATGGACGAGGTTTGATGCGCAAAGGCGCCGAAGCCATTGCAGGACAGCGCAGCTGGACGGGGACGCGCCGGTTGCAATGCATTCGTCAGCCACTAAGGACACTTGAATGAGCTGGTTGCAAAAACTGCTTCCGCCGAAAATCAAGCGCACCGCGGGCGCCGTCAAGAAGGCGGTACCCGAGGGCTTGTGGAGCAAATGCGAAGTCTGCGAAACGGTGCTCTACCGCGCCGACCTCGACAAGAACCTGAATGTCTGCCCGAAGTGCGGTCACCACAACCGGCTCACCGCGCGAGAACGCATCGACCTGACACTCGACCCGGAAGGCCAGTTCGAGATCGGCGCCGAAGTCGAGCCGATCGATTTCCTGAAATTCGTCGACAGCAAGCGTTACACCGAACGCCTAGTGCAGGCCAGGACCGAGACCGGGGAAGAGGATGCCCTGGTAGTCATGCAGGGCTCCATCAAGAATGTTCCGCTGGTTGTTGCCGCATTCGAGTTCCGTTTCCTCGGCGGTTCGATGGGTTCGGTGGTCGGCGAACGTTTCGTGCGCGGCGTGCAGAGTTGTTGCGAACAGAATCTCCCGTTCGTGTGCTTCACGGCCAGCGGCGGGGCGCGTATGCAGGAAGGCCTGATGTCGCTGATGCAGATGTCGAAGACCACGGCGGCGCTGACGCAACTGGCGCGCGCGCGGCTTCCTTTCATTTCGGTGCTGACCGATCCGACCATGGGCGGCGTCTCGGCCAGTTTCGCGTTTCTCGGCGACGTGGTGATTGCGGAGCCGAATGCACTGATCGGGTTTGCCGGGCCGCGCGTGATCGAACAGACGGTGCGCCAGACGCTGCCGGAAGGTTTCCAGAGGGCCGAATTCCTGCTCGAGCACGGTGCCATCGACATGATCCTCGACCGCAGGCAGATGCGCGACAAGCTCGTCAGCGTGATCACGCTGCTGATGCGCGCCCCGTCCCCCGCTGCTTAAGGCTTGAAGAATTTTTCACCACAGAGGCACAGAGGACACAGAGGAAGACCGAATGCGAAATTACGGTCTCAACCTGAGTCGATCGGCGAATTCGGCGAAAATTTTTCTGGGCTGTTTGCGTAGCGACACTTCGAATCAGTTTTTCCTCCGTGTTCTCTGCGTCTCTGTGGTTGGATTTGACTGAATCCCTTGTCCGTTGACCGTGTCATCGCGCCGCAGTCGCTTGCAGACTGGCTGGCCTACCTCGAACGCATCCATCCCTTTGCCATCGACATGGGCCTGGAACGCGTGTCCGGCGTGCGGGATCGTCTCGGGCTCAAGCCCGATTTCCCGATCATCACCGTAGGTGGAACCAACGGCAAAGGCTCGGTGTGCGCCATGCTCGCGGCGATTCTCTCCGGCGCCGGATACCGCGTCGGGCTGTATTCCTCGCCGCACTTGTTGCGCTATAACGAGCGCGTACGCGTTGCACGGCGCGAAGTCGACGATAGTGCGCTGACGCGGGCATTCGAGCGCGTCGAGCAGGCGCGCGCACCGGATACGCTGACCTATTTCGAATTCGGCACGCTGGCGGCGATGGATATCTTCATCCGCGAAAAGGTGGAGGTCGCCGTGCTGGAAGTCGGACTCGGAGGGCGGCTCGATGCGGTGAACGTATTCGACGCGAACTGCACGGTCGTGACCACTGTGGATTTCGACCACATGGATTATCTTGGGCCGGACCGGGAGAGCATCGGCCGCGAAAAGGCCGGCATTTTCCGCGCCGGCGTGCCGGCCGTTTGCGGCGACGAGGAACCGCCGGCCGCGTTGACCGGCCACGCCGCCGGCATCGGCGCACCGCTGGTTCTGCGGGGACGCGACTACGGCTACAACGCCGGCCGCGGCGACTGGCAATACTGGAGCCCGCAGGGAAAACGTTCCGCCTTGCCCTATCCGGCACTGCGTGGAGCCTATCAACTCGCAAATGCCGCCACCGCGCTGGCTGCACTGGAACAACTCAAGGACAGTCTGCCGGTGGATATGGGCGCCATTCGGCGCGGGCTCGTCGAGGTCGATCTGCCCGGGCGTTTCCAGGTCATGCCGGGCAGGCCGATGGTGATCCTCGACGTCGGCCACAATCCCCATGCCGCGCGCGGCCTGTCGGAAAGCTTGCGCGCATTGCCCGCGGGCGGTCGCCTCATCGCCGTGTTTGCGATGCTCAAAGACAAGGATATCGCCGGTGTAGCACAACCCCTGAAAGACCAGGTCGACGAGTGGCTGGTCGCCGCCTTGCCGGGGCTGCGCGGCGCGGACGCGGCGCGCATCGAGCAGGCGCTGGCGTCGATCGGAGTCAATGCGCCGATCAGTCGTTTCGATTCTCCCGCCGATGCCTATCAACGCGCGATCAGGTCGGCCGGACAAAATGATAAAATTTTGGTGTTCGGTTCCTTCTTCACGGTGGGAGCGGTAGTGCAGGCTCGCGGATGAGCCTGCTGCCGGCCCGCGAAATTCATCGGTCCGCATAATTCATGGCGAAAGCGACAATTAGCGACGACGAGCTTCAGCTCAAGAAACGTGCACGCCGGCGGCTGGTAGGAGCGGTGGCCCTGGTACTCCTGATCGTCGTCTTCCTGCCGATGATCCTCGACAGCGAGCCCAAGCCGCTGAACCAGGACATTGCGATCACCATTCCGCCAATACCCAAGCCGGAATCGGCACCGCAATACCCCACGCCCGCCCCAGCGGTCCCCGGTGCGCCTGCGGCGCCTCGTGTGACAGGCCTGCCCGAGGGAAATGCCGCCGTTCAGCCCGAACCCGCGCCCTCCGTCGAGGCGAAACCCGAGTTGCCGAAGGGCGAGCCACCCAGGCCCGAGGCCAAAACCGACGCCAGGCCGGTACCAAAGCCCGTGCCTAAGCATGAGGTCAAACCCGCGCCGCCCAGTCACGCCGCCGCCGGCGATGAAAGTTTCGTCGTACAACTCGGGGCATTCTCCAACGCAGCCAACGCCAGGACGCTGCAGAAGAAGTTGCAGGACAACAAGTTCAAGGCCTATTCCGAACTCGTCAGGAACGCGGGTGGAGACCGCACGCGCGTGCGCGTCGGTCCCTATGCATCGCGCGAGGCCGCCGAGAAGGCGCGCGATCGTCTGAAGTCGATGAAACTCATCATCGGCGAAGCGGCAGTAGTGCGGCGCGACTGACACCCGGTAACCGGTTGATGCCGAGCGCGTTCTTGAAATTGCCGCCGTCGATCCCAATCTGTCTATTCCATGCAGGGGCGCGGCACCGCCGATGACGGTGTTCGACCTCATCGCGGTCGTTGCGATTGCAATCTCGGTGGGGTTCGGCATTTGGCGCGGCGGGGTGCGCGAAGTGCTGACGCTGCTGTCGTGGATCCTGGCGTTCTGGCTGGCGAAGTTGTTTGCGGCGGTCGTTGCAGGCTGGTTGCCCGCTTCGTGGAGCCATCAGGGATTGCGCATTGCGATCGGTTTCATTGCCGTAATGCTGGTCAGCGTGGTGATATTGAGCCTGGTGTCCATGTTGATCGTGCATCTGGTGAAGGTGGCCGGCCTGACCACGTCGGATCGGATGCTGGGTGCGGCGTTCGGCCTGTTGCGCGGCCTGTTGATCGTCGTCATCCTGGTGTTGCTCGGCGGCATGACCTCCGAGCCGCGCGAGCCTTACTGGCGGAACGCTCTGTTTTCGAAGCCGCTGCAAAAAATGGCTG